>Ga0315338_1004673_pt1 | contig 10557 bp, 9 predicted proteins | sample ASW8metaG_FD_204518 | JGI IMG/M metagenome (GOLD analysis project Ga0315338, IMG submission 204518) | Ammonia-oxidizing marine archaeal communities from Monterey Bay, California, United States - ASW #8 | ecosystem: Environmental > Aquatic > Marine > Coastal | place: USA: California | collected...
TACATAACGGATCGGTGCTGCTGGATCAGTGAGGTCCAAACCTTTTCGGACACGCGCGTCGAACGCCTGCACCTCGCTCTCCGAATACGCATTGTCCAGGCTGAGCATCGGCATCCGGTGCTCAACCGTCTCGAAACCTTCCGCGGGACGTCCAGCAACGCGTTGGGTCGGCGAATCTGGAGTTACTAGATCTGGATGGTCGATCTCGAGCGACTGAAGCTGCCTAAGTAGGCTGTCAAACTCGGCATCTGAAATTTCTGGGTCGTCGAGAACATAGTACCGCTCTTCGTGTCGGCGAATGCGGTTTCGGAGCTCTTCGAGTTGCTGGTTGACGGTATCCATTACTGGCAGACTCACTTGCCCGGTTTCCGAACATGGGTGGGTGGCACCGAACCGCCTTCCTCCTGGCGCGCAGAACCAACCCCTGTCGACTGTCGTCATACGCTCTAAGCACGACAGAAACGGTTCGGTGACAGGACCCGGCTGAGCCTCTTGGTTATAAAACCTCGGCCAGCATAATCCCTGGAGGACGAAGTAACCTATCGGTCCCTAGCCAAGACGTAGTCTGGCAACGCCGCGAGGGCTTCACGCGCGGAAGACGGAGGGAACACCTCTAAATACCGTTTGGCGTTTGACGCATATTCAACCGCCCGGTCGTAGGCATCTTCGACGCACCTATTCTCATGGAGAAGAGTCTTCAGCTCGTGCCAAGCCTCAGGCGTGATGGCCTGGTCGTTGACGGCCGATCGGATCAGCTCGCTGGACCGACCACCGTCGCGCTGCAGCAGCAAAATTCCCGAAAGCGTCACCTTACCTTCACGTAGGTCTCCGCCAATCGGTTTACCCAACGCCGTCTTGTCGGCCGTGTAGTCAAGTAGATCATCGACAAGCTGAAACGCCACACCCAGGTTAAACCCGTATTCACGCAGTGCGTTCCGCTCATTTGAATTAACACCGCCCAGCATACCGCCGATCTCGGCACAACCACCGAACAGGTAGGCGGTCTTACGACGAATAATCTCGAGATGCTCTTCCTCGGTGATATCGACATCGCCGGACTTCGTCAGCTGGTAGAGCTCACCTTCGATCATGCGGAGAGTGACGTCACACAACAGCCGAACGAGTTCCAATGAATCGTAGGACAGCGCCATCCCCATCGACTTGATATAGAGGTAGTCACCCAGCAAAACGGTGACATCGTTCCCCCATCTGGAATGCACCGCCATCTTTCCGCGGCGGAGGTCGGCGTCGTCGATGATATCGTCGTGAACCAGTGTCGCGGTGTGGATAAACTCGACGACCGAGGCGTAATTGACCGCCTGTTCGCCAGAATAGCCGGCTAGCCGAGCCGCCATAAGCAAGACCGCCGGGCGCACACGCTTGCCTCCACTGGACTGAATATAACGGCCGATCTCTGGGATCAAATCTACCCGGGACTGAATGTGCTTCGCATACGCCTCTTCAACCTCCTCCAGCTGGTCCTGGATCGGCTCGAAGATTCGGTCTAGTTCAGCTGGAGCAGACGAACGAACAGTTTGCATAGCGCAGAAACGGATCAGACCATACTTACTTCAAAAGTGTCAACGTGCCAACCCTTTAGCCGAATCCCACCAGTTAAGACCTTGCGCCGAACAGCGCACCATACGACGCCGAAATCGCTGCCGTCACGTCTATGAGAGATTCTTGGCGCGTCTCGGCCAAAACCTCGACAACGCGAGTAACCCACGCCGGTTCGTTACGCTTTCCACGATGGGGTGTAGGGGCCAAATACGGCGAATCAGTCTCGGCCAGAAGCCGAGTCGCCGGAACAAGCCTGGCGACCTCGCGAATCTCGTCCGCCCGCCGAAACGTGACGATTCCAGAAAAAGACACGTAGAACCCGAGATCTAGAACCTGTCGAGCGAGTGTATTGTCCCCCGTGAAACAGTGAAACACCCCGCGGACGGATCCCCCCCCCTCTTCACGAAGGATGGTGACCGTGTCATCGTCGGCCTCGCGGGTGTGAATCACCACAGGGAGATCCCTTTCTCGGGCGAACCGCACCTGGCGTCGAAATACCTCCTGCTGGACCTCTCGGGGCGCAAAATCGTAGTGGTAGTCGAGGCCAATCTCTCCTACCGCACAGCTCTGCCGTGAACTGGTGATCGCGTCGGCCACGAACTGTTCGACCTCATCTCCCCTGTCTCTAAACTTCCCTGCCTGATGGGGATGAATGCCTGTGGCGCACCGGACGCCCTCCCAAAGTGCCGCCACGTGTCTAAACCTTGTGGCCTCCTCGGGTTTCGTTGCATCGAGGATGCACAACGCACTTATCAGACCGGCCACCTTTGCACGTTCGATCACCTCCGCGAGGTCGGCGACAAAGGCTTCGTCGGCAAGATGGCAGTGAGAGTCGATCATCGTCGGTGTTCATGGAGAGTTAGAAGGCGAGGGTCACGGGTCATAGTCATAACTCGACAGCCTACATACGAGGTTTAGAGTATGGATATTAACCGGGTCGACGCGCTTCGCGTGTGGTAACAGGCCGAAAAAGTCACCTGCGCCGTATTTGCACTCGAAACTTTAGGTCCACCTGGTAAAGTCTTTGCCTTTGGTGACCAGGTCCAGACTAATGACCCAGACCCTCCACAACTCCCGACTCAGGGGTCACAACCCATGATGCTGTCGCCTAGCTAATTTTCGATCCCGGCGGTGCAGCGCTCGGATCCTTGACCGTGAGTAGCACCGGCTTGTCCGTGTCGGGACTAGACGCGGCCAGAATCATCCCATCCGACTCAAGACCGGCTAGCTTCGCCGGCTTTAGATTCGCTACGAAGATGACGGTCTGACCGACAAGATCTTCCGGCGCATAGACTCCCAACAGGCCGGCTAGGACCTGCCGCTCACCGTCGCCCGTATCGAGCTGAATCTTGATTAGTTTCCGTGACTTCTGAACCGCCTCTGCAGAGAGGACCCGGCCGACACGAAGCTCAACCTTGAAGAAGTCGTCGATCGAAATTTTTGAGGTACGATCAGGGGTTGGACCGAGCTTCGGGGCGTCACCACTTGGTATTGGTGTGGCACCGGCTGCTGCTGGGCTGACGGCGGCAGGTCGCATGGTCGCGGGCACCACGGGTGAGTCACTCTCCTCTTCGGTTCTCGGTCTTTCAGTCATTGTCTCTTCTTCCTTTTCTTCACCTTTAACCGCTGGCTTCGTCTGGACAGATTCTTTCTGTGCTTCTAGCCGTGGCCAGAGAGGCTCACCCTTCGTGATCACCCTTTCTCCCGTTGTCTTCCAGATTCCATCCTGCTCTAAACTCAGGCTGCCGGTGTCACGGGGCTCTCCGACGCGACGGAGGACTTCGGCACACGATCGGGGCATAACTGGCAAGAGAAGGACCGCAGCAAGTCGAATAGCCTCGCTGATATCGAACAGTTGCCGATCCAGTTCATCGGACCGGCTCGGGTCCTTCGCAACCGCCCATGGTTGTACATCGGTAATAAATTCATTAGTTGCGTCGATCAAACTGAACGCCAACGATGCCCCTTCATGAATCGCAAAGCGGTCCATCGCCGCACGATACTCCGCAATGATCGTTGTCGCTCGATCGACTAGTCGCCCAGGCGCGCCCGTCGAGGAGACCAACCTCCCTCCGCGATAACGATGCGCCATCGAGGCTAGTCGGCTGACAAGATTACCGAAGTTGTTCGCGAGGTCGATGTTGTATCGGTCTTCGAATCGGTCCCATGTGAAGTCTCCATCTCCCCCGTAGCGGATCTCCTTCGTCAGATATAATCTGAGGGGATCAGGTCCAAGCCGGTCAGCCGCTTCGAGCGGGTCGACCACCGTCCCGATCGACTTACTCATCTTCTGACCTTTCCAGTGAACCCAGCCGTGGCCGAACACTTGTCGGGGAAGCGGAAGGCCGGCGCTCATTAGCATCGCAGGCCAGATCACACAATGAAAACGGGTAATGTCCTTTCCGATGACATGTAGATCGGCCGGCCACCATTTCTCGAGGAGCCCCTTATCCCATCCAAAGCCCACAGCCGAGATGTAATTGATCAACGCGTCTACCCAAACATAGACGACACTCTCGGAGTCGTTCGGGAGTGGAATCCCCCAGGCCTGCCCCGTCCGACTCATCGAGATATCCTCTGGTCCAGACTCGAGAAATCTCAGGATTTCGTTGCGACGAATCTCGGGCTGAAGAAACTCCGGATGTGCAGTGTAGTGGTCAAGTAGAGGTTGCTGAAACTTCGAGAGCCGAAAGAAATAATTCTTCTCCCTAATCCATTGCGGTGGCCCATGATGGATTGGGCAATTACCATCCACCAGGTCCTTCTCCTGCTTAAACCCTTCGCACGAGATGCAATACCAGCCTTCGTACGCGCCCTCGTAGAGGTCCCCGGAGTCGGCGATCTTCTGCACCAAGGTAGTAACCCCGAGCCGGTGTCGCTCTTCCGTCGTTCGGATGAAATCGTCGTAAGAAATATCAAGACGGCGCCAGACGCCACGAAACGCCTCCTCCATCTTGTCGCAAAACACTAGCGGTTCGAGACCCTCCTCCTTCGCCCGTTGATAGACGTTCTGGGAGTGCTCGTCGTTTCCCATGAGGAAACGAGTTTCGACACCAGACAGACGCTTGTAACGAGCGATGACATCGGCCGTGATTTTTTCGTACGCCGTTCCGAGATGAGGCCGGCTGTTGACGAAATCGATCGCGGTTGTGATGTAAAAGGTGGACATTGGGTCGAGGGTTAAACACCGTGAGTCATGAGTCATGGATGGCCGAAGGCCATTGAAGCCCGCCATTAAACATCTCGAGCCGAACCGCCGTCTCGACGCAGAGAACCGTGACAACCGTTCTTCGATGCTGCGACGAGTAGCACGACCGTCGAGAAATTCGATACGGTTTTCAGGATAAGACTAGCCTGGTCAGATGCGGTCGGCCAGAATTTTCTCATGGTCACACAAGTCCGAGTACAAAACCCAAACCCCCTGACCGCCGACTCATAACTGACGACCTTCTAAGTATGCCTTCGTCGCTACTGCCTGCACTTCCTTGACCGGCAAGTTGTGCTCCTCAGCCAATCGGGCGCAATCGTCGAACTCTGGAGCAGCGTTCAGCACCACCTCTTCGCCGGCGCGCCGCGCTATTTTGAACCGAACAGCACCCAGCGGCGTGTCGACTTCAACCTGATTTCGTTCGAGCCGCTCGCGGTCCATCTCGCGGAACCTCACGCCGATCGTCGTGGTCTCTCGAAACACGATACTGCTGAGCGCCGCGCGATCCTCCGGCCGCGCGACAACGGTAACGAGTGTCCCCGGTCTGTTTTTCTTCATCTGAATCGGTGCATAGAACACGTCAAGTGCCCCAGCGCCGTGCAACTGGTCCATCAGTACACCAAAGATCTGCGGATTCATATCGTCGATCTCACATTCGAGTACGACGACCCGCTGCAGCGGACTAGTCGCTTCGTCTTCTCCGACGAACACACGGAGTAGATTCGGGTGATCAGGGAAGTCTCGGGAACCCGCGCCATAGCCACTCTGACACACGCGCATCGCTGGCATCGACCCGTAGCTATCGGCATAGTCGGTCAGAATGAGCGCACCGGTCGGCGTCAGCAATTCTGCGGCTGGACCCTTGGAATAGATCGGAGCGCCTTCAATCAGCTTAGCGGTGGCGGGAGCCGGAACCGGCATGACGCCATGCTCACATTTTACCGTCCCCGACCCTACGTTGAGCGGTGACACCACAATCCGATCGGCCCCGAACCACTCCAACCCGAATACGCAGCCGGAAATATCGATAATCGAATCGACCGCCCCGACTTCGTGTAAGCAGACATTTTCGATGGGAACCTGGTGGACGGTCGCCTCGACCTCAGCCAGACGCCGAAAGAGATGTTTGGCACGGGTTTTCGAAGCCGGAGAGAGTGCCGACCGCTCGACCATCCCACAGATCTCGCCGAGACCGCGGTGTCCATGGCCGTGATGATGGTCATCGTGATGACGATGGTGCCCCACCTCGTGCGTAGGACTACCCGTGCCGTTGATGACGCTAAAGCTTGTCGCACCGATACCAGAACGCTGCGTCGAGCTAGCTGTGACCTGCATACCCTCGAGTGCCAAACTCCCGAGCGCCGTTCGGAGCTCTTCCATCGGAAGACCCGCGTCGATCAACGCGCCGAGAATCATATCGCCAGAGGCGCCAGAGAAGCAGTCGAAGTAGACAACGTTGGACATGTGCTCCTTCTCAGATTCCGCACTCCCCTTTAAAACTGCCGTGCCTTGAGTCTGCCAATACGAGGCAGTCAATCACATCGATTTCCATTAGGACTCCTGCGTCGAGTAGCCGTCTCGTCAGTGTCACGTCATCAGTGCTTGGCACCGGATCCCCGGGTGGGTGATCCGGATGGGTGACTCTAAAACAACGCGACGGCTGCTGCACCGCACTTGACCGCCGCGCAAATGGATTACGCGAAACCTACAGTTGGTCTTCGACGAACCACTCGCCGCGCACGGTGATCTCAGCCCAGCCGGTGAGATATATCCCATCGTCCCGCCAGTCGACGTGCTGCGAACCGCCCGGCGACACAACGTCGAGCGAGCGACCCGCCCCACCGAATGCAGACGCCGCAACCGCTGACGCGCACGCGCCTGTTCCAGACGAGGCAGTGGGACCAACACCTCGCTCCCAGATTAACATCTTGGCCCGGTCGGACCGTTCCACCTGAACAAACTCGACGTTCGTCCCGTCAGGAAACACTTCGTGGGTCGCCAGCGCCGGCCCCAACCGCCTGAACCGAGCCTCATCGAGCCGGTCGGTCAGGACGATGCACTGGGGGTTCCCAACCGACATTACGACGACCCGTACCCGTTCGCCAGTAACATCAAGTTCAGTTTCTTGAAGACCGATCGGCGCACCCATAAAGGCCCGAAAGGTATATCTGGGCGGAACCGCCTTCAGGAGCTTCAAGACCTTAATACCACCGTCACTCTCGATGACTGTCTCTCCTCGCACTTCGTCATCGTCGGCCACGATCGCTGCAAGGCAGCGAACCCCGTTGCCAGACACTTCCGCGACTGACCCGTCGGCGTTGAACAGCTTCATTGCGGCGCCCGCTGCCGTAATACGATAAAAGATGAGACCGTCGGCGCCGACACCCCAATGCCGGTGGCAGATCTGCGTGGCGATGCCGGCCGCATCGTCAGCCGAGACGGTACCCTCGTCAATAAAAAGGAAGTCATTCCCGTAGGCGTGAGCCTTGATGAAGCTAGTGAGTCTGAGCGACATCAGGGCACCTCCATCCCCTGGAAGACCCAGGTAAACCCGGCAGAGAGGCCAACCGTGGCGTCGCGAGACGTCAACCCCGTAATAAGCGCACCATCGAATCGCCCAGACCCGCGCGTGTACCGCAAACCGGTTCTGATGTACGCCGTGCTATCGGTGCCCGGTGGAGGATCTCCACGCCGAGTATTCGCGTGGCCACTGATTTCACCAACGACCTCAACCACCTCGTTCATAGCTCGCGCCAAGGAGAGACCATACACGACAACATCGTTCTGCCTGTCACCGCGTGTGGGATCACTCAGGATCCCGAGGCCTATGTTCCCAGTGACGCGTACAGCACCGACTGTCTTGCCGACCAAAAGGGTGTTGATGAAGTCAAATGTGTCGAGACCGAGTCCGCTCTCGTTACCAGCATTAGGTAGACGGGTCGCAAAGCGGAGCCCAATAGCCGGCCGGTGACCGGTCTCAGACAGTAGCCGCGTCTTGGCACCAATGACGATGTCGTCCATATCCGACGTGGTGTCGCCGTTGATGTCGACGAATCGAGACAGCGGCGCCTCCGCCCGGTTGGTAACACTCAGACGTTGATAGGAAACGCCGTCTATTTGGATCTCGGCGATCGAACTGACACCGACACTGAGCCCAAACGTAGGTGCTTTAAACCGATGGCCTTCGAGACCGGAGACAGGGTACTGCTGGTCGCGAACGAACTCGAATCCTCCCTCAATCAGCACGAGACCGCTGCCAACCGATTCAGGGTCTTCGGTGACCAGGGGCCGCTGCTGCGCCAAAGACGGCACTGAAACGAGAGTGAGCAGAGTGGCGGTAAGAATAACGACCCGGTTTGAACGCGTCATGACTTCGGACCTTCGACTCCCAACTCTGGACTCTCAACTTTTCCCCACTCGACATCCCAGCGTATATAGCTCATCGCCGCGGCATCGTACACTGCATGCGCGACAATTGGGGCCATCAAGCCGCCAGTCCAGATCGCCAATCCCCCGAGTACCCCACCCATCAGCATCACCCAACACCCGAAGACCACGGTGCTGGCACCACTCATGTGGAGAAGTCCGAAGATCACGCTGGCCGAGACAAGCCCCATCTCGGCCTGCAAAACACCTCTAAATAGCAGCTCTTCGCCGATCCCGGCAGCCAGACTGATAACCGCAATTTCTGTGAGTGACACGTTTCCGAAGATCGGCTTCAATGTTTCAGCATAAACCCGGCGAATCGAGCGTAAGCCAACCATGTCCGGCACTCCGAATAGCAGGTAGTAGTTCACCACCCCCAACACTCCTGCCGTGACAACCCCAATGACGATCCCTTCCACTACGCCACCAAGGACGAAAGACGTCTCACGCCACCGCGCCCATACAAGCGCGATGAGAACGAAAAGGCTCTCACCAAGAATTGCCAGACGAAGTAGAGAAATCGGGCGCATCAACACATTCCCTCAGTCCTCTTGAACCCGACTCTCGACTATCAGCGTCACCGGTCCATCATTGACCAGCTCCACGTCCATCATCGCCTGAAACCGGCCGGTCGCGACCTTTAGACCGCTCGCTCTGAGGTTTGCCACAAGTTCGTCATACAAAACGCGTGCGTGGTTGGGTGGGGCGGCCGAATCGAATGACGGACGCCGACCCCGTCGGCAATCTCCGCAGAGAGTGAACTGAGACACAACGAGCAGTTCGCCACCGGTCTCCACTACCGACCGATTCATTCGACCGGTGTCGTCTTCAAAGATTCGGAGCTCTCGGATCTTCCCGACCATGTAGTCGACGTCTTCCGAGCCGTCCTCTTTACCAACACCCACGAAGACGACCAACCCGGGCCCAATCCGGCCGATCTCGGTGTCATCGACACGCACGTGAGCCGAGCCAACTCGCTGCAGAACGACCTTCATTTCACGCCTAGCCGTTAGGTCTCTGAGGTGGACACGGGTCTTGCTCTATACAGCCGCAGCGCGGGAACGAAGCTCGCCTGCTGGATTGAGTCGTGTGTCGAGTAAATGGCGAGGCGCCACGTTGCTGAGTGCTTTGAGCATCGAGTTCTTGACTCCGGGGTGGTCGGTCTCGAAATCGAGGAGCAGGCGCTTTAGCCGTTGGCGCTTAAGACTCAAGTCGCCGCAGACCGGACAACAACAGCCAATCACCGGAAGCCCGCTCTCACGAGTATAGGCGCGCGCCTCGTCCTCCCCCACATAGACGAGAGGACGAATGACGACCTGACTTTTGTCATCTGACAGCAGTTTGGCTGGCATCGCCTTCAGGCTTCCGGTAAAAAAGAGGTTAAGTAACAAGGTCTCGATGAAGTCGTCGGAGTGATGGCCGAGGGCAATCTTCGTGGCACCCACCTCCGCGGCTATTCGATACAACACTCCGCGACGAAGCTTTGCACAGAGAGAGCACGGCGTCGCGTTGGCATCGAGGACGTCGTCCATTACCTCACCGATGGTCGTATGCTCGATCCGATAGTCCCAACCACGCGACTCGCAGGCCCGAGAAATTTCGTAGTGCTTGTACTCTTCGTAGCCGGAGTCGACGTTAACTGCGATCATGGAGAATTCGAAAGGAGCCCGGCGACGGAGAACATCAAGCACCTGCATCAGTGCCCAGCTGTCCTTTCCACCGGACAATCCGACCATGACACGGTCGCCCTCTTCGATCAGATCGAAGGTGGTGATCGCCCGAGTCACCTTGCGGGCCAGCTTCGCTTCCAGCTTCGAGCCGTAGGCCATAAATCAGGTCGTGGGTCTAGGGTTGTGGATGGCCGAGGGTCTAGCGTCATCGTAAGAGTCGCAGGTCGTGATTTGCACTGCCTGACCTTCAGCCTTCGACGCCCCTGATTCTATACGAGCACCAGCTGCTCGAAGGCCTTCTCCCAGGTCATCTTCGAAACATCCGAGAGCGCAACGGCACCGAGGCGCTCTGCCAAGTCACGGTCCTCCGAGAGTAACGCCAATCTGGCAGCTAGCGACGACGCGTCTGGCGACGTCACGAAACCATTCTCTCCGTCTCTGACTAATTCGGCTGGTCCCCCACTGTCGACACATGTCACGACCGCCTTTCCGGACGCAAACGCTTCGACCGTGACCAACCCGTAATCCTCCGCCTGAGCCGGGAAACAGACAACCCGGCACCGTGCAAGTTGTTTCAGGAGCTCGTCATCATCCACAGCTCCTAAGAATGTTATTCGGGCATCAAGGCCACGAGAGTTAACCGCCTGCCGTAACGCCGCTCGCTCCTCACCGTCGCCAATCACCACACACTTC
>Ga0315338_1004674_pt1 | contig 10556 bp, 13 predicted proteins | sample ASW8metaG_FD_204518 | JGI IMG/M metagenome (GOLD analysis project Ga0315338, IMG submission 204518) | Ammonia-oxidizing marine archaeal communities from Monterey Bay, California, United States - ASW #8 | ecosystem: Environmental > Aquatic > Marine > Coastal | place: USA: California | collected...
TAGTACGAGAGGAACAGAGCAGCGTCGCCGCTGGTCTACTGGTTGTCCGACAGGGCAGGCCAGGCAGCTAAGCGATTTAGGTTAAGTGCTGAAAGCATCTAAGCACGAAGCCTATCCCGAGACATGATAGCGTTACATTAGTTGAAGATCCGCAGCAGAAGACTGCGTTGATAGAGTGGAGGTATAAATCACAAGCTTCGGCGAGTGGTGAGCCTGCCACTACTAATCGATCAAAACATCGGTACGGCCACAAACATAGAGACTATGCATGACAAATCATTTTTTATTCACTTAGTGAATACTATACACAATTAATTGAAATCCTAAATTTTTGATATTACCTTTCTACATCATCAAGAATTTTTGCAATACATTTTATATGAAACATGACTATATCATTCTCTATTCTTAGAATGTAGAATAAAAAAAAAGAAAAAGTATTAGTTACTGATAATAGATTTTAAGAAAATTAATTAAAAAATTACTAGTCTTACTCTTCTACTCTTTTCACTTTTGTTGCGTTTGGTCCTTTTTCACTTTCACCAATCTCGAACTCGACTTTATCTCCGTCTCTAATGCGTCCATCGATTTCTGTCTTGTGGACAAACAAATCTTTTTCTTCATTTTCTCTTTCGATAAAACCAAAGCCCTTTGTCTGGTTGAACCATTTTACGGTACCTGTTTCCATCTTAAATTTTTTTGATATATGTGCCCTATTAACATTTGTAATTGCTATTAGCTTCAACTAATAATATTTACAATAAATTAGGTATAACTAAGTAATTATTTCATAAAATATTAGGAAAACCTAAAAAAAATAAGCTTTATTATGTAAATATTATATAACATGTCATGAGCAAAGAAATATGTAAAAATTCATCATCATTATGGGCAAGATTCTGGCTGTGGTATGACAGGCATGTAACAGAATCACTTGTCTTGACTGCATTCATAATCTATATCCAGATACCACACATGTTTTGGAATGCTGATCTGTATTTGCAAACAGACATGATTAGTAGGGTTCATCCAATACTTGATTTCTTTTTTTATGGTATTGACTTGATAGAAGTTTTTCCTATGATCAATATTGGATTTCTTATCTACTCTAGGATTAGAAAGAAAAAAGAATCAGAAATAAGTACATAATCTTGAATCATGCATCTGGGTTGTTTTTAACAAAATTATTCAATGCAATTTTTAGTACTAAAGTTTCAATTTTTAGAGCTTTCTGTCCTGCAAGAAAAAAATCAGTAGTATCAGAATTTACAAGTATTGAACTTGCACCATCTTCCATTTCAATTTTTCCAGTAGAGCCATGATTAAGAAGTTCTTTGAGTTCATTCAGATCTTCATGCCTGACATATAGTGTTTTTTCTTCGTCTTCAGCAATTATCCATGTCAGTCTACAGCCTTTCTCACCCGGAAGATATGGTGTATCAATTCTAAACTCATCTGGCAATAATTACTCATATTTCATACACATAAAACAATTTTTTAAAAGAGAAGGTTAATCTAGAAGTCACTTCATTTTTCATACTTACAATGATAGAAAATTTATGGTTGATACCATTAGGATTTGCAGCAGGGGTATTAGGATCAATTATAGGTCTTGGTGGTGGAATTATTGCTGTACCTGTAATGACTTTTGCAGGATTCCCACCAACACTAGCTGCAAGTAACAGTTTGTTTGCTGCATTTAGTAACGCAGTAGCTTCTACTGCAACATATGCAAAACAAAAAAGAATTGAGTATGGAATTGGTATAAGATTAGGGCTTATGTGCATTCCAGGAACTGTTCTTGGTGCATTTATTTCTGACGGAATGACACCAGTTGTTTTTCAAGTTCTATTTGCATTGATTTTGGTTTCTTCAGCAGTATACATCTTCATTAAAAGAAAGATTTCAGAAAAGCCATACAATTTAAAAAATTCAATGATGGTTTTTGCAGCATCTGCAAGTTTTTTTGCAGGTGTGATTTCAAGTTTATTTGGAATTGGAGGTGGTGTGGTCTTTGTTCCATTAATGGTGATTGGAATTGGAATTTCAATGAGAAAAGCTGCACCAACATCACAGCTTGTTCTAATATTTGCATCACTCAGTGGTTTGATCGTTCATTCATTGTTAGGACATCCTGATTTTACACAAGCCATGTTGCTATCTATAGGTGCATTTGCTGGCGGTCTCTTGGGTGCACGATTATCATTGGATATTAAAGAAATTAAATTAAAAATTCTTGTTACTATTGTATTGGTTGCTGCAGCAGTAAAATTAATTATAGATTCGATGGGGGGTTCTTTTTAATTCTGTAAAGATTTTTCTTACAGGTTAGAACAATTTCTCCTTCATTATTGGTCCCTTCAAAATCTACACCAATCAAACCAAATTCATCATCAAGATCTTTTTTCTCAGATATTATGAATTTGATTTTAAGAACTTGGTCGGTGTACAATGGTTTTAGGAATCTGGTTTGCCTACATTCCCATTCTTTGTCACCATCAATACCATACAACACAATTAGATTTCCATAAATTTGTCTTAATCTGGTAAACTCACCCTCCATTCTAGAAATCATTGCTCTACCTGAAACAAGTTTAGGCTCTTTCTTACCAGTATTAATCTCAAACATTGCATTTCGTATACGTGAAAATCCTAGATACTCATCTAATTCATCAGACGATATTGTGGTTGTTGATTGGAATTGGTCACCAATTTTTAGCGAGGAAAATTTTTCCATTTCTATCTTGATTCATCAGGACAAAATATTACTTCAGAACTTGCACCAGCTTCTTTTGTCACTAAGTAGTTAATTGTATTTATGAGATTTTCATCATTTGGTTCTTTTCCATCCACAGTACCAGGTAAAACTACAAACATTCTGACATTTGATTTTAGGACATCACTTAGTTCTTGATTAACTGTAGTTGCAAATGGTCTTAGTGCACCCCTGAAAACTTCGGCTTTTGCTCTTGCATGACCACCAACTTTTTTTCCAGCAGGAAGGGCTGGTCCAACAATTACAATTCTTCCATAAGCCTCTTTGAATAATCTTGGGTCATCAGAACCACCCGGAACAAAAGATTCCATTGCATTTTGAGATATTTTAGCTGGCGTGTTGATGAATTTGTTAACTAAACCATCCCATTCATTTCTAGTTAGTTCAGTTAATTTGGAAAATTCAGGAACATTTCCTGTTATATGAATGAACAATGCGTTGGATTCACTTCCATTATCAATAACTTTTGCACCTTTTTCTTCTAACATTGATTTTAGATTACTTGCTTTTTGCAATGCATCATCAGAATCATCATTTGTGATGACACATGTGGTTCCCTCAAAATTATTTTTCTCAATTTCAGGAACAGATGATCTAATATATGACTTGACAGGATAGAAAACTCTATCACCTGGTATTATTTTTCCATTAAGAATTTTTGATTGTTCATCACCAACAAGAGTTAGTACCGTAGTTGCAACTTGATCTTGTGATAAAAATTGTTGATCTGGTATCATTGTAGAAGTATTCTTTTGTATTTTTTCTGCAATGCTTTGAACCTTATTTAATAGATTAGTAAGTATGGTTTCCGGCTTACCTAACTTTTCTGCAGCTGATTTTATGCCATCTTTGATAGTTTGTTCATCTTCTCCTAACAATCCCACAATTTCTTTATTCGCAGTTTCAACTTCACTTGGGGAAAGTTCTTCAAATCCACTTACCCTAAGAAACTCAGATGCAGCTTTTGGATAAACTGTTTTGTAAATTCTATCTGAATGTACAGGACCAGGGTTAGTACCAATCGAAACAATTCCCTTTTCTGTAAGCTCCCATGACATCGCTTCAACAAGTCTATTCTTTGCACCTTGTGATGCTGTATATGGACCTCTGAATCTGTATGGTCGTTGTTCAAGTGGTCTTTCTTCAGCAAAGAATGTAGAAATCGTAATAATTTTTCCACCTTCCTTCATAACTTTTAGTGCTTGAACAGATGTCCAAAATGTACCAGTTAGGTGTATATCTACAGTACTTCTGAAATCATCAAGCGGTGCATGTGCAAAACATGTGACGGGACCTGAGACACCAGCATTATTTACAATAATATCGACATTGATGTTTTCGTTTTGTAGTGTGTCAAACATTTCAGTGACTGCTTTTTCATCACTGACATCTACACCAGAGAAAATCTTTACAAATCCATTAGTCTGTTTTTCACTAATAATTTCATTTAGCATTTTTGAAGTATTTTCTAGTGGTTCTTTTCTCCTCCCTAAGATTATTACACTCGCACCATTTTCAACAAATTTCTTTGCGACCGTCATTCCAATACCGGTCCCACTTCCTGTAATCAGGGCAACTTTATCTTGAAATTGTAGCATAGATGAATTTCTGATTGAATTGTAATATTAATTGCTTCCCAACGAAATTAATGTTTATTTTAGGGTCATTTCGAATAAATCGCATGCATGATTCTGAATCAGAGACTTTTGTGATTAAATCTATGCCAGAAAAATTTTCAGATATTTTAGATTCGATCGGTGTTTCTTCAACTCCAAAAGAGATTGCTACAGATGATGTAGAAAACGATGATTACTATAGTAGGGTATTTTCTCAAACTACAAGAATGGTTACTAACAAAGGCTGTCTTGATGTAAAAGGAAAAAACATTGACGTCATCCAGATTATTCAAAAGGGATAGAAATGCAAGATCCAAATCCATTACCATGGGGTGCACAAGATAGATTTCAGGCTCATTTTATTGTTAGAAAAAATGATGTTGAAAGTCCACTAGACTATACTGCACGTACAGTACTATCAACTAATGGGTATTTTGGTTCAAAGAAAATTACTGGTATCACATGGAACGGCGGAAAAATTGCTGAGGTGCTTAACTCAGACAAATCACTAACTGAAATGATCGTCAACCAATCACCAGATGATGCAGTAATCACTGTTGAGCCTACTAATGAGGGAATAAGGATTTATGGAAAATGGAAGAATGGATTTGAATTTGGTGTATCAAAAGAATTATTCAAGATATATGATACCATTGCACGTCATCTAAAGAAATTTTCTGGAATTAAAACCTCTACAACAAAAACAAAAAAACAAGAGACTAAGTCTGATCCTGATGCAGAAACTAGTAAAGAAACAGTAGAGCCAGTAAAGATCAAAGGCGCTATGCCAAAAGGCTGGAAATAAACTATTAGGCTTTCCACCAATCAAGTGCGATATAATCAATCCTTTTGTCACTATATGGAATTGCTAAGACAAATTGTTTTTTTACACTGGTAGCAAGTCTTCCAGCTAGTACTACATCAGTTGAAGAAATATTTTCATTTCTGTTATAAACTTGTACAAGAAATGGAGCATGATCAATGCCAGGTCCTCTTTGGTATACAGCAAAATCACATCCAAATTTTATTCCAGGACTCACAATGTATCCTTTTTCTCTAAAATCATTATACACCTGAAATTTTTTATCAAAATTATAATGATGCTCTCGACAAATCTTTAACATATTTTGTATTGTTACTTTTTTTTTATTTTTGAAAACTTGGATTTTTGATTTTATCATCAAGTAGTATCCCTCTATTAGATCTAAAATTAACGGAACATCAATATCATCTGGTTTTGGTTTAGGAATACCAATTGGTTTTCCATAATATCCACTACTGAATAGTTTTTTAGAATCAGATAAATTCCAAATAATTAATCTGTTTTCAATCAGTTCGCTTTTCAATTACAAACTCAAAGCTAGAAGTATGAATGAGTCTGAAACTTCTTGACATTTATCTGCCATCTCCTCAATTCCTTCAATTGTATCTTTCATCAATAACATTTCTTTTGTTGTTGGGATTTCAAGTGCTTTTAATACCATTTTTCTATATTTAATGTCAATTTCACGTTCAATTTTTTGTGTGTCTTGTGCTAATTCTATAGATTTTGCAGAATCTGTATTAAGACTTCTGATTATTTCATTCAGTTTATAGATTTCATCTACTACAAGTTCAATTAATTCAGTAATATCCGTATCAAGTTTTGAACTTTTGAGTGTTGCTGGTTTAATATTTGATAATTTGAATGCAATACCTGTTATGTAACCTGCAATTTCATCCATTGTGTAAGATGTATTCAATAGATTTTCACGATTGAGAATTAATCCACCTACATCAGCAACATCGCGAGTAATCTTCCGTCTTAAAGTTTCAACCTCCTCTTCTAACGAAGATATTTGTTCAAGTGTATCTTTAATCTCAACCTTATTTTTTTTTACAATTAGTTCTGGAAGACTAGCAAGACTTCTACCTGCATTAAGAATTCGGTTAATCTCATCTTGTAAAACCGCAATAGCTTTTCGTTTCGCCTGAACTTCTAACTCCCCACTATACATAACGAGTTTTTTGTTATTTTTATACAGTTAATTAATGCTTGCTTACATTTTGATGGGTAAATTCACTAGACAGACTTTTTTTGACCATTATACAGTGCAATAACTTCCTCATCTGTGGAAGCATCATCTACACTTTTTTCAGTCCGTATTTTTCCAGTAAACTTTGGAAATCTTAAAGCAAGTCCACTATCTTTTCTAATCATATCAAACCCCGTTTTATGTATAGGACTAAGAGTTATCTCTGATGCAACAATTTCAATAACCAAATTTGGCTCAAACCAAATATCTGCATCCATATCACTTTCAACTCTTGAATTTTTCTTTAATGTTACATTTTGTGAGAGAATCTGATACAGTTGATCAAGACTTTCATCTGTAAATCCTGTACCCACTTTACAAATAGTTGGAAAAGTATCATTTTCAGGATTGTAAGTTGCAAGTAGTAATGTGCCATATCTTCCGGTTCTCCTACCTTTACCAAAGAATGCTCCAATTACAATCAAATCTAAACTATCACCTAGATCATTTTGATATTCACGTTTAAGTTTCAACCAGTGACTACCGCGTATTCCCGCCCGGTATAGGGACTGAGTCATTTTTAGCATTAATCCTTCACAGCCAGAATTAATTGAATTTTCTAAAATTTCTAGAATGTCACCTTCATTTTTTATGATACTCATTGGAATCAATTTTACGAATTTATCTTCTTTTATAATTTTTTTAAGAAAATTACGTCGTTCTAGATATGGTAAATCTATTGTTTTTTCTCCATCAACATATAGCACATCAAAAAAATTAACTGTTATTGGATAATCAGTGACAGCCTTTTCAATTTTATATTTTCGCCGTCTATGCATTAATTCTTGAAATGGTAAAAACTGTCCCGTGTTTTCATTTATTGCTACAATTTCTGCTTCTAAAATACAACTGTCGCATAATAAAACATTCGAAATTTTTTCTACAATGTCAGGATAATAATACGTGATATTTTCTAAGCTTCTTGAGAAAATTGCAACCTTATTCTTTTGTTTATGAATTTGTGCTCGCTCCCCATCAAGTTTGTACTCAGCTGCAAATTCACCTTCAAATTTTTTAACTGCATCTTTTTCACTTTTTACTCTATCAGCAAGCATTGGTCTAATTGGACTAAATAAAGAAATTTGAAATTTTTTAATTCCCGCAAGTCCTTCAGACGCAACAATTTCAGACACATGACCTAAATCACTAGATACATTATACGCATTTTCAATTAATTCACGGTTATTTTTTTCACCGGTAAATGCAATTGCTAATGCATCCATTAGTGTATTTTCTGCTATACCTAAGCGAAGTGTTCCTAAGAGAATTTTTAGTATAAATTTTGACTCATTAGGTGTTGCATCATTCAGCAAACTGGAGATATATTTTATTTTCATATCCTGGGAGCCCTTTCCTTGAAGTTTTGCGATTCTAAGAAGCGTGTCATAAACTCTTTCTAGTGTAACTGCTTCAGCACTAAATGTTGTTTGAGTTTTTTGTTCCATTATATTTGCAGCAGTAATACCAAGATCACCACCTAGTTTGTAATCATCTTCAATTTTTTTAACTGTGATTCCAGATGACTTGGAGATTGATTTCATTGCAAGTTTTTCTGCAATTCCTAATTCAATTCCTTCAAAATTTGGTCTCAGTTTACCTTGTATTAGATATACAACTTTTACAACTACTTCAGTTGGTGTTTTTTTTAACAATTCAACTAAGATATCAGTAAGTTCAAGACGTTTTGTAGTACATTCCATTCTTCTAAAACAGTCAGTGATTTCAGCAAACTTCATGGTTTTTAAAATGTTTTGAGTATTTGAATAGGTTTTGCTTTAGATATAACGAAAAATAACTTTTTTTTCATTGTCTTTTAATTCAGACACTAGTGCAAAATTACTTAATGGGTAGTTTTCCTTGTATTGCTTCATAAAACTCCATGCCACATCATGATTTTTAAATTCGGTACGAACTCCAGGCATGACAGTCTCATTTCCATAAACATCAAAACAAACAATAGAATAATTCTTTGGTTTTCTATGAGGCCTAGCTTTAAGGAACCATGCTATTGCAAAGATAAATGCAATTCCTAGTATCATCCATGCACCAATGTCCTTAAACACTGGCCAAAACAAGTTTGGAATACTGACACCAAACAATTCTACCATAAAGTGAGAAAATGCTACAATTGCGACCCCAGTAATAGTCAGAGAATTAAAAATTGTAAAAATATTTTTCAAAGTCGTAATAGTCTAGATAAGCATTTGATTTAATCTTTTTTATTATAATTAAATTTAGTCAGGATCTTCATAATTTTCTTTTCGATCATCAGACTTTGTATCTGAATCCATTGCCTTCATTTTACTTTTTAATACCTCCATTCTAGCTTTGTATCCTTCTGCATATTCTAATTCATCTGGCACCAGTGTTGCTGGATGTACAAAACCTTGTCGTCTCATATCTAATGCTTTTTTTGTTGCTAGTTCTCTAACATAATCCCAATCTGGTGTTGAAAATCCATCAAAAGGACCTGTGAATTTACCGTTATGCATGCTAAACACAAGTGATTCAACAATTGGAATACAAAAATTAATTGTTGCTGCAGAATTTAGTTTAACAGGCATTAACGGCATATTATGACTTCCTCGAGTGTTGCCTGCAACAAAATGTGGAAAATTAAATACACTTCCAGCTTCTTCAGTAGCTGGAAACATTTTCTGAGTTCTTATCAGACAAACGGGATCATCTTTTCCTACATATGTACCTGCTATGTTATGAAGTCGATCAGTTGATGCATCCATTATCGGTTCACCATCTTTTGTTGTCACAGATGAAATTACATATCTACCTGGATACATTAATGCCGCTTCTAACGTTGGTTTGTCTTCCCATAATGATAATTTTGCAATAGACGCCTTTTCTACATCCATCACATAAAAGATCACACCCTTAGCAAGAGATTTGTTTACAATTAGACCTGTATTGCTTAACGCATCGACAAACAATCTATACATTGGGTAGTTGAATGCACCAGGCTCTGTTTTATCTGCTGCAAACACTGTAAATGCTTCATTTGGTCGCTCTTCAAATTCTAATTCTGCAACTCCCGGACCCATTCCTTTAACATTTCCTGAAAAAGAATCCTTTAACAGATCTTGACCAGCACCATAGAGACCCTCTTCTTTTGCAACCTGAGTACCTGCCTCAAATGCATCCCATGCCAGTTTGTGAATTTGCTCATTATCGGTTCCTTTTGTATGACTCATCACTATATGTACATCATCGCCACAATATCCAATGTAGTAATCCAACAAAAGATCGGCTGAGCTTTTTACGGTGTACTTTACAGCTTCTAATAGTCCATCACTTGGTTTAGTATGACCACCTATACCGCCGACGTCGGCTTTAATCACTGAAACTGTAATTTTCATAATTTGTCTTTTGATATCTTTGATTTATAGTATTACGTCTAATGAAGAATCGTTAATGATCCAATAATTATAAAAAAACAATAAAAATCTCAAAAAAAACAAAATCCTAATAAAGCCCATCTCATAGGAAATCTCAATGGCAGATAAAGCACACCTGAACATGATTATCACAGGACACATTGATAATGGCAAGTCTACTACAATGGGTCACTTTTTGATGGATCTAGGTGTAGTTGATGAAAGAGCAATTGCTCAACATGCAGAAGAATCTGAAAAAACTGGAAAAGGTGATACTTTCAAGTACGCTTGGGTAATGGATAATATCAAAGACGAAAGGGAGAGAGGAATCACAATCGATCTTGCTTTTCAGAAATTTGAAAGTCAAAAATACTTCTTTACATTAATTGATGCTCCTGGTCACAGGGACTTTATCAAAAATATGATTACTGGCGCATCTGAAGCAGATGCTGCAGTCCTTGTACTTTCTGCAAAAGAAGGTGAGACAGATACTGCAATTGCACCTGGTGGTCAGGCTAGAGAACACGCATTTCTGTTAAAGACTCTTGGAGTTGGTCAGCTCATTGTCGCCATTAACAAAATGGATGATAGTAAATTCTCTGAAGATGCATATAATGCAGCAAAAGCAAAAGGAGAACAGTTAGTAAAATCTGTTGGTTATAAATTAGAAAACGTTCCATTCATTCCAGTTTCTGGATGG
>Ga0315338_1004675_pt1 | contig 10552 bp, 7 predicted proteins | sample ASW8metaG_FD_204518 | JGI IMG/M metagenome (GOLD analysis project Ga0315338, IMG submission 204518) | Ammonia-oxidizing marine archaeal communities from Monterey Bay, California, United States - ASW #8 | ecosystem: Environmental > Aquatic > Marine > Coastal | place: USA: California | collected...
CCCGAAAAATCGATGGGCGGCAAGGCGTTCAAGCTGGTCAGCGAATATACCCCCTCGGGCGACCAGCCGACCGCGATCGCCGAATTGAGCAGCGCAGCGAAGGACGGCGACCAGACGCAGGTGCTGTTGGGCGTGACCGGGTCGGGCAAGACCTTCACCATGGCCAAGGTGATCGAGGAATTGCAGCGGCCCGCGCTGATCCTCGCGCCGAACAAGATCCTCGCCGCGCAGCTTTATGGTGAGTTCAAGAGCTTCTTCCCCGAGAACGCAGTCGAATATTTCGTCAGCTATTACGACTATTACCAGCCCGAAGCCTACGTGCCGCGCACCGACACCTATATCGAAAAGGACGCCTCCATCAACGAACAGATCGACCGCATGCGCCACGCCGCCACGAGGGCGCTGATGGAACGGTCCGACACCATCATCGTGGCGTCGGTTTCCTGTATCTACGGTATCGGCGCGGTGGAGACCTATACCGAAATGGTGGTCAAGCTCCGGGCCGGCGGCCGGGTCGATCGCTCGGACCTGTTGAAGCGCCTAGTCGAGTTGCAATACCGGCGCAACGACGCCAATTTCTACCGCGGCACCTTTCGGGTCCGGGGCGACGTCGTCGAGATCTTCCCGTCGCACCTGGAAGACCGGGCTTGGCGGTTGTCGCTGTTCGGCGACGAGCTGGAGCAGGTGTGGGAAATCGACCCCCTGACAGGCGAAAAGATCGGCGCGCTGGACGAAATCATTATCTATCCCAACAGCCACTACGTCACCCCGCGCCCGACACTGTTGCAGGCCATCCCTCGAATCAGGGAAGAGCTTAAACAACGCCTCGAGGAGTTCAACGCCGAAGGCAAGCTTGTGGAGGCGCAGCGCCTACGGGAACGCACCACCTTCGACCTGGAGATGCTGGATACCACCGGGTTCTGTTCCGGCATCGAGAACTATTCGCGCTATCTGACCGGCCGCAACCCCGGCGAGCCGCCGCCGACCTTGTTTGAGTACCTACCCGAGAACGCGCTTCTGGTGGTCGACGAAAGCCACGTCACAGTGCCGCAACTGGGCGGCATGTACCGGGGCGATTTCAACCGCAAATCGACGTTGGCGGAATTCGGCTTCCGGCTGCCCAGCTGCATCGATAACCGGCCCTTGAAGTTCGAGGAATGGGAGTCCATGCGCCCGGACACGGTCTTCGTTTCCGCTACCCCCGGCCCGTGGGAGCTTGAGAGGACCGGCGGCGTGTTCACCGAACAGGTCGTCCGTCCGACGGGCCTCATCGACCCGCTGTGCCAGGTTAAGCCGGTGGAGACCCAGGTCGACGACCTGCTGGCCGAGGTCAAGGACGTGGCGGCGAAGGGCTTCCGCACGTTGGTGACGACGCTGACCAAGCGCATGGCCGAGGAACTGACCGAATACCTGCACGAACAAGGTGTGCGGGTGCGCTACATGCATTCCGATATCGACACCCTGGAACGCATAGAGATCATCCGCGATTTGAGGCTCGGCGCTTTCGACGTGCTTATCGGCATCAATTTGTTGCGCGAAGGCCTGGACATCCCCGAATGCGTCCTCGTCGCCATCCTGGATGCCGACAAGGAAGGTTTCCTGCGCTCGAAAACGTCATTGGTGCAGACCATTGGCAGGGCAGCGCGCAACGTCGAGGGCCGGGTGATCCTTTATGCCGATACCATCACCGCGTCTCTCGACTACGCGCTTTCCGAAACCAACCGCCGGCGCGAAAAACAGCAGGCCTACAACGTCGCCAACGGCATCACCCCGGAATCGATCAAGAAGGGCATCACCGACATCATCGATTCCGTCTACGAGCACGACTACGTGACCGTGGACACGGGTGCGGCCGGCGAGATCGAACTTGTCGGCCACAACCTGCGGGCTGTCATCGGCGAGCTGATGGAGAAGATGAAGGCCGCCGCCGCCGATTTGGAATTCGAGGAAGCGGCCAGGCTGCGCAACGAAATCAGGCGCCTCGAAGCCCACGAGCTCGGCCTCGACAGGGCTGGCGTGGCGCCGATGGCGGCCTATAAAGCCGGCACCGGGGCCGGAAGCAAGAAATTTAAAAAGAAAAAGCGACGGTAGGCCTACCCCAACAGCTCCGGGCGTAGGAACCAGGTTACCGTCCAGCCGCCGCCGTTCTCGCCCCGCTCCAGGCGCGCCACCGAGCCGGGTTTGAAGTGGACCACGGTTTCGTCCTCGTTGCCGGTGACCAGGCGCGACACCATTTTCGACATGAACGGCAGGTGGCCGACGACGATGATGTCCTCGGTCCAGCCGTCGATGGCGGTGAACAACGCGTCAGTGGAATCATTGGGCGCCAGGCCGGACTCGACCCCCTCGACGACGTTGCCGGGACCGAGCACTTCGGCCAGCAGCAGTGCCGTTTCCAGGGCACGCAATTTTCCCGAGTGGATGACCCGGGCCGCGGAGACGTGGCTGCGGGCCAAAAACGACGCCATCTTCTTGATGTCGTCGCGGCCGCTGTCGCTTAAGGGTTTCTCGGGGTTTTCGTCCTTGGGCACCGCGGCGCCGTGCTGAACCAGGTATATGTGCATCACTCGGCCGATGCGGCCGCCAGCATCGCCTCGGCGGTCTTAAGCTCTCTCTCGGCGGCATCGGTGTCGCCGTCCTCGACTTCCCCGGCTTTGGTTAGCGCCTGCTTGGCATCCTCGAGGCGTTTTTCGGCTTCAGCGCGGTCGATGTCGGCAACGGGTACGGCTTCCTCGGCCAGTACCGTACAGCGTTCCGGCGACACCTCGGCGAAACCGCCGGCGACGAAAATACTTTCGCGCACTTGGCCTCCTTCGTGGATGTTGATGACGCCGGGCCTGACGGCGGCGATCAAAAGCGAGTGGCCGGGCAGCACGCCGACATCGCCCTCGGCGCCGGGGATGACGACCATCTCCACCGGCTCCGACTTGAGGAATTTCTCCGGCGAAACCAGTTCGAATTCGATGGTGTTGTTGGCGGAAATTTCAGCCATTTTTTAGTCCTCGTCCGCGTCTCTTGTTGTTCGGTTCCCCGCTGGCCGGGTTAAGCCGCTTCGGCCAGCTTCTTGGCTTTCTCCAGTGTTTCCTCGATGGTGCCGACCATGTAGAAGGCGGCTTCCGGCAGGTGGTCGTATTCGCCGTCGACGATGCCCTTGAAGCCCTTGATGGTGTCTTCCAGCGACACCAGTACGCCGGGGCTGCCGGTGAACACCTCGGCGACGAAGAACGGTTGGCTTAGGAAGCGCTGAATCTTGCGCGCCCGGGCGACAGCCAGTTTGTCGTCCTCGGAAAGCTCGTCCATACCGAGGATGGCGATGATGTCCTGCAGTGACTTGTAGGTCTGCAACACCCGCTGGACCTCGGTGGCGACGGCGTAATGCTCTTCGCCGATGATCCGTGGATCGAGGATGCGCGACGTCGAATCGAGCGGATCGACAGCCGGGTAAATGCCCAGTTCGGCGATTTGGCGCGACAGCACCGTCGTTGCGTCCAGATGCGCGAACGAGGTCGCCGGCGCCGGGTCGGTCAAATCGTCGGCGGGAACGTAAATCGCCTGCACCGAGGTGATCGAGCCCTTGTTGGTCGACGTGATGCGTTCCTGCAGGTTGCCCATGTCGGTGGCCAGGGTCGGCTGGTAGCCGACGGCCGACGGGATGCGGCCCAGCAGCACCGACACCTCGGACCCGGCCTGGGTGAAGCGGAAGATGTTGTCCATGAAGAACAAAACGTCCTGGCCTTCCTGGTCGCGGAAGTATTCAGCCAGCGTCAGCCCGGTCAGGGCCACCCGCGCGCGCGCCCCCGGCGGCTCGTTCATCTGGCCGAAGACCAGAGCAGCCTTGGAATTGCCGCCTTCGAGGTCGATGACGCCGGATTCGATCATTTCATGATAGAGGTCATTGCCTTCACGCGTCCGTTCGCCGACGCCGGCGAACACCGAATAACCCCCGTGGCCCTTGGCGATGTTGTTGATCAACTCCATGATGATGACGGTCTTACCGACGCCGGCGCCGCCGAACAGCCCGATCTTTCCACCCTTCGAATAGGGGCAGATTAAATCGACGACCTTGATGCCGGTGGCCAGGATCTCGGTCTCGGTGGATTGATCGACGAATTCAGGCGCGCTGGCGTGGATGGGCGCGGTCGCCCCAGTGTTCAGCGGCCCCCGTTCGTCGATCGGGTCGCCGATGACGTTGATGATGCGGCCGAGAGTTTCCGGCCCCACCGGAACTTTGATCGGCTCGCCGGTGTCGATGACCTCGACGCCGCGTTGCAGGCCCTCGGTCGAATCCATGGCTATGGTGCGGACCGAGTTTTCGCCCAGGTGCTGGGCGACTTCCATGACCAGTAGCTTGCCTGCGTTTTCACAATGCAGGGCGTTCAGGATGTTGGGCAAATCGCCCTCGAACTTGACGTCGATGACGGCGCCCATGATCTGGGTGATTTTACCGTTTGCGTTTTTAGCCATCTCTGATTCTCCCTTAAAGCGCTTCCGCGCCCGAGATAATTTCGACCAGTTCCCTGGTGATTGCCGCCTGACGGGTGCGGTTGAAGGTCAGCGTCAAGTCGTCGATCATTTCGCCGGCGTTGCGCGTCGCGTTGTCCATGGACGTCATCCGTGCGCCGTGCTCTGAGGCCGCGCTCTCCAATAGCGCCTGGAAAACCTGCTGGTTGATATTCTTGGGCAGCAGGTCGGCCAGGATTTCCTGCTCCTCCGGCTCGTAGACGAAAATCGCCGATGGCCCTGTGTCTTCGGCCCCGGCACTGTCTTTGCCGGCTTCGTCGTCGGCCGTCTCGGGGGCGGCAAAGGGGATCAACAGTTGCGACGTTATGATCTGCGTCATCGCCGATTGGAAGCGGTTGAAGACGATGGTGCAAACGTCGAAACCGCCGGCGCCGAACATGGTGGTGAGCGTCTCCGCCACCTTCTGGGCGTCGGCGAACTCAACGCCCCGCCGGCCGATGCCCTCGATGGTTTCGACGATGTCGGCTTCGAATTGGCGTTTCAGCCCGTCGCGGCCCTTGCGCCCGACGCAGAGAATGCGGACGATCTTGCCGTCCCGTTTCAGGTTATGGGCCAGGGTCCGGACTTCGCGGATGATGGTGCCGTTGAACCCGCCGCACAGGCCACGGTCCGCCGTGCAGGCGACGATCAGGTGGGTCTGCGTGCTGCCGGTGCCGACCAGCAATGGCGGCGCGCCTTCGATACCGCCGATGCTTTCGCCGACGTCGGCGACCATGCGTTCCATCTTCTCGGCATAAGGCCGGGCCGCCTCGGCGCTTTCCTGAGCGCGCCTAAGCTTGGCCGCCGCCACCATCTTCATGGCCGAGGTTATTTTCTGCGTTGATTTGACGCTGTTGATCCGGACTTTGAGGTCTTTGAGGTTGGGCATGTCGGAGGTTCCGGGCGGCGGCCTTGGGCGTTTAAGCGTAGGTCTTGGTGAAGTCGTCCATAAATTTGGTGAGTTTGGCTTGCGTTTCCTCGCTCAGTTCCTTTTCCGTGCGGATGGCCTTGAGGATGTTCTGACCCTTGGAGCGGATTTCGTCCAACAGCCGGGCTTCGAATTGGGTCACCTGGTTGACCTCGATGGCGTCCGTATAGCCGTTGACTCCGGCGAAGATGGTAACCACCTGTTCCTCGATCGGCAGCGGCGTGTATTGCGGCTGTTTCAGCAATTCTGTCAGGCGCGCGCCCCGGGCCAGCAGATTCTGGGTCGCCTGGTCCAGGTCGGACGAGAACTGGGCGAACGCCGCCATTTCCCGGTATTGGGCCAGTTCCAGCTTGATCGAGCCGGCTACCTGTTTCATCGCCTTGATCTGGGCCGCGGAACCGACGCGTGATACTGACAGGCCTACGTTCACCGCCGGGCGGATGCCCTTGAAGAACAGTTCCGTTTCCAAAAATATTTGGCCGTCGGTGATGGAGATGACGTTGGTCGGGATATAGGCCGAAACGTCGCCGGCCTGGGTTTCGATCACCGGCAGCGCCGTCAGCGACCCGGCGCGGTTGTCATCGTTCATCTTGGCGGCGCGTTCAAGAAGACGCGAATGCAGGTAGAAGACATCGCCCGGATAGGCCTCGCGCCCTGGCGGGCGGCGAAGCAGCAAGGACATCTGGCGGTAGGCGACGGCGTGCTTGGACAGGTCGTCATAGAAGATCACCGCGTGCATGCCGTTGTCGCGGAAAAATTCGCCCATGGTGCAGCCCGTATAGGGGGCCAGGAATTGCAAGGGGGCGGGTTCCGACGCGGTGGCGGCGACGACGATGGAATATTTCAGCGCATCGTAGTCTTCCAGCGTCTTCACCAGTTGCGCCACGGTCGAGCGTTTCTGGCCGATGGCAACGTAGATGCAGTAGAGCTTTTCCAGCTCGTCGTCGGATTCGTTGACGGTGCGCTGGTTGATGATGGTGTCGATGACGAGGGCGCTCTTGCCGGTCTGGCGGTCGCCGATGATCAACTCGCGTTGTCCGCGGCCGACGGGAATAAGCGCATCGATGGCCTTCAAGCCCGTCTGTACAGGTTCATGGACCGACTTGCGCGGAGTGATGCCCGGCGCCTTGACCTCCACCCGGGCGCGATCGTCGGTGACGATCGGCCCCTTGCCGTCGATGGGGTTGCCGAGCGCATCGACGACACGGCCCAACAAGTCCTTGCCGACGGGCACGTCGACGATGTCGCCGGTACGTTTGACGGTGTCGCCTTCCTTGATGTTGCGGTCGTCGCCGAAAATCACGATGCCGACGTTGTCGACTTCCAGGTTCAGCGTCATGCCCTTGATTCCGCCCGGGAATTCGACCATTTCGCCAGCCTGGACCTGGTCCAGCCCATGCACGCGGGCGATTCCGTCACCGACCGACAGGACCTCTCCGACCTCCGCGACTTCGGCCTCGGTGCCGAAACCGGCGATTTGTTTTTTCAGGATGGCGGAGATTTCAGCCGGTTTTATATCCATTATCCAATCCCTTTCATGGACAGGCGTAGTTGCGTCAACTTGGTCCTGATGGAACTGTCGACCATGCGCGATCCGATCTTGATGACGAGGCCGCCCAAAAGGCCGGGATCGACCTTGGCGTCGATGGCGACCTTCGAACCGATGGCCTTTTTCAGTGACCCGCCGATCCGTTCGATCTGTTTTTTCGTCAACGGCTGTGCCGAAACCACCTCGGCGGTGGCTTCCCCGCGGTGCCGGGCCAGAAGACCTTGATAGGCGGCGATCATGGCCGGCAGCGCGAAAAGGCGGCGGTTTTTCGCCACCGTGCCGACGAAATTCCGGGTCAGGCCGGACATCTTGGCCTTTTCCAGGACCGTGGCCATGGCCTGGCCCTGGTCTTGGCGCGAAATTGCCGGTGAACGGATGAGCCGGGTCAGATCGCTACTTTCCTCGATCATGCGGCTCAGTTGGCCGAGATCGCCCGAGACCCGGTCCAACTGTTTGTCGACTTCGGCAAGGTCGAAAAGGGCCGTGGCATAACGCCCGGCAAGACCCGTGGCGCCTATGGAATTCGCTGACACCTGGAAGGTTCCTCTTTTATTTTTGTAAAGAGATGCCGGGTGCCTGACGGCGCCTTTGAAACCATCCCCCTGACCCGGGGTTTCCCCCCGTAAAAACGCCGATTTCGTAGCATACCCCTTTCGGCCATGCAAGACGACTCCGGGCATAAGAAAGCCCATGAAACGGGCGGATTTGAAAGCCTCATCCCGGTGTTCTCCTAAGCGGCGACCTTAACGTTTCATGGTTTCCCGGGACCGTGCCCGAGGCCGCTTGTTTTACAGGAAGCTGTAGGGATCGACGTCCGTCTGGACGCGGACTTTCCTAGCCACCTTGACCCGGCCCAGCCAGTCCCTGAGCACGGCCTGAAGGTTGGTTTCCTTGGCCGTCTTCAATAACAACCGCCGTCGGTGGCGGCCGCGCAACAGCGCAAACGGCGCCGGCGCCGGGCCGAGCACGGTGACGCCGTCGCCCGTCGGTCCGGCCCGCCCGAGGTCGCGGGCGGTCCGGTCGACGGCGGCTTCGTCGAGGCCGGAAACGATTAATGCCGCCAGACGGCCGAAAGGCGGCATGCTGGTCTGACGGCGGCTTTCGGCTTCGGCCTCGAGGAACGTCTCCCGGTCACCGGCGATCAATGCCTGCATCACCGGGTGTTCCGGCATGTAGGTCTGCAACAGCACCCTTCCGGGTCTTTCCGCGCGTCCGGCGCGTCCGGCCAGTTGATAAAGAAGCTGATAGGTCCGTTCCGCCGCCCGCAAGTCGCCGCCGGTGAGGCCCAAATCCGCATCGACCGCGCCGACCAGGGTCAACAGCGGAAAATGGTACCCCTTGGTGATGATCTGGGTGCCGATGACCAAATCAATGTCATGGTCCTCGATCCGGCGCACCAGGTCGGCCGCCGCCCGGGGGCTGGTCACGGTGTCGCTGGCGGCGATCCGGTAGCGGATGCCGGGGAAAACGGTTTCGACTTCTTCCGCCAGCCGCTCGACCCCGGGGCCGCAGGCGGTGAAGCTTTCTTCCGTCTCGCATTCCGGACATCGGGCCGGCGGTACGGCGGTATAGCCGCAATGGTGGCACAAAAGTCGGCCTCCGAGCCGGTGTTCGACCAGCCAAGCAATGCATCGCGGGCATTGCATCCGGTGCCCGCAGGTCTGGCACAGGGTCAACGGCGCATAGCCACGGCGGTTCAAAAACAACATCGCCTGTTCGCCGCCGGAGAAGGTTTCGACCAGGCTTTCGCGGAGCCGCGGCGACAGCCAGCACTGCGATGGCGTTTCCTCTTTTCTCATGTCGATGACGTCAATTTCGGGCAACGACGCCCCGGCGTGGCGGTCGGGCAGGAGCAGGGTTTGATAACGGCCGTCCCGGGCATTGAGAACGGTTTCCAACGATGGTGTCGCCGACGCCAGGACGATGGGAAAGCCGCCCAACTGGGCGCGGACGACGGCCATGTCGCGGGCGTTGTAAATGACGCCGTCTTCTTGTTTGAAGGACGGATCGTGTTCCTCGTCGGCGACGATGAGCGCCAAATCGGGGAACGGCAAAAACAACGCCGAGCGGGCCCCGACCACGACCCGGGTTCGCCCCTCGGCCACGGCCCGCCAGGTAACGCGCCGCTGCGCCGCCGTCAGGTCCGAATGCCAAACCCCAGGCGGCGCCCCGAACCGTTCCTTGAATCGCGTCAGCCATTGGGCGCTGAGCGCGATTTCCGGCAACAGCACCAGCACCTGGCCGCCGTGCTTCAGGGCTTCGGCGACGGCCTGGAAATAGACTTCCGTCTTGCCCGACCCAGGGACGCCTTCGAGAAGAACGACCCCGAAGCCGCCTCTTTCAGTCCCTTCTTGCAGTTTCTCCGCCGCCCGGGCCTGGTCAGGCGATAGGTCGGGACCCGGCTTTTGCCAGTCGGGGCCGGCCTCGAGGACGGTGGCGTGGTCTGGCAGCTGGACGGGGATGATTGCCCCTGCGTCCGCCAGCCCGCGGACGACCCCGGGCCCGGTGCCGGCCTCAAGCGCCAGTTCCGTCACCGGCCGGGGCGGGCCTTCGGCCAGGACCTTCAACACCCGTTCCCGGGCCTTAGTCATCCGGAACCCCTCGGCCTTGGGGTTAAGCGCATAGGCGCTCACCGGTTTCGGCGGGTTCAGGGCGTCGGGGACGCTCATCGCCATTTTCAACACCGTGCCGGGGGCGCTTAGGGTATAGCGCGCCACCCAGTCGATGAACTGGCGGCAGACCTCAGGTATAGACGGGCAGTCGAGCCGGGCGAAGACGTCCTTCATTTTCGGCTCGGGGACGCTGCCTTGGCCTTTTCCCCAGACGACGCCGGTCGCCTTGCGGGCGCCCAGGGGAACGGTAACGAAATCCCCGTCGGCCAGGGCCGTATCGTCGGGCACTCGGTAATCGTAGGTTCCGCCCAGGGGCAACGGCAAAAGGACGCCGACGCGCTGCCCCGGAAGATGGCGGGGAGCTTCGGACGAGGGCGATGCATCGGCGGGGGTCATGGGCGTCGCTTGTGGGTTCCTGGGGGGTTCCTGATTGAAATCCGATTTCTGGGGTATAATAAGCGATTCGCGGACAGTCGCGAGGCTTCTGGAGACCATGGGACGCAAAACAGACAAACCCGTCGTCGGTGACGATCAGGCCCCGGCCGAGGACGTTTCGGGCGACGCCGTCGCCGATTACCTGCGTCGGCACCCCGATTTCTTCACCGGCCGCCTGGACCTGTTGTCTGATATGGCGGCGCCTGACCGTTGGAGCGACGACAGCGTCATCGACATGCAGCGGTTTCTGGCCGAGCGCCGTCTGGGTGAGATCGACGACCTGCGCAACTGTGCCCAGGAGGTCATCGAAACCAGCCGCACCAACATGTCGGTCCAGACCCGGACCCATGCCGCCGTCCTAGCGATGCTGTCCGCCGCCGATCTCGAACATTTGCTGAGGGTCATCAACGACGATTTGCCCCTGCTGCTGGATGTCGACGTGGTGACCTTGGGGATCGAGGCGCCGGGGTCGCTGGAGTCCGGTCTCCAGGCAGTGCCGGGGAAGGCCCTGGGCGCGCTTTTGGCGCT
>Ga0315338_1004677_pt1 | contig 10548 bp, 9 predicted proteins | sample ASW8metaG_FD_204518 | JGI IMG/M metagenome (GOLD analysis project Ga0315338, IMG submission 204518) | Ammonia-oxidizing marine archaeal communities from Monterey Bay, California, United States - ASW #8 | ecosystem: Environmental > Aquatic > Marine > Coastal | place: USA: California | collected...
TGCAGTTTGTTGAAAAATGCAGCATTGTGAGCGCAGACGGCAGTAGATGTCGATGGCGATCTGGTGATTGGCGGCGGTGGCCAGAACCGGACACCGGCCCGTCACTTTTTCGACCCAAGATTTCCACCAAAAAACCAAAGTTCCCATACCCTTCAGGTACTTTGAATATGATCATCGTTGTAGGACTCAGATTGTCACGAAACCTACGCGGATAGGATCATCTGGATGCGACAAGTACTCTCTTTGACTAAAAAGTTTTCCCTCGTGGTTTTCTTTAATTTGGCCGCAATTATTTTGATGCTTGCGGCGCTTGAGTTCGCAGCGTCGTTCTTCGTATCGAAGCCTTCTGACGTGATCGTGGGAGATCTTATTGTCAACCATACTTGGCGGCCCAACGCGAGATTCATACACGATGAGTGGGTTGCCAACAATCCTGACTTTCCCGAGCCTTACGTGCACAGGACGAATCGGCAGGGGTGGCTCGAGAATTACGACGTGGAAGTCGCTAAACCTGCAAACACGTATCGCATTTTCTACGTTGGAGACTCATTCACTGAAGGGACTGCACCGATGGATCAGTCGGTACCCAGCTTGGTCGAGACGCGACTGAATGCAATCGCGGAGAACGGTAGGTGGCGCTACGAAGTGATCAACACCGGGACGACTAGCTACTCTCCTACCATCTATTATTTGCTGGTCCGCTACGTTCTTATGAAATACTCACCGGACCTAATTGTTGTCAACGTGGATATGACGGATGACTTCGACGATTGGAAATACAGCCAGACTTTGGTGCGCGACAAAAGCGGGGATCCGCTCGCCGCTCCCCCGCGGGACATCTACTCTGCGCCTTTCATAGACACTGAGACAGAGACTATCAAGTCGTCTTGGTGGCTCCGGGCACAGATTTACTTGTTTGAAAATTCGTATACGTATAATTTCATGCGGAAACTCAGTACCAAGGTCATTCGCAAGCTAGGGCTGGGACCAGAGGGAAATTCGAATCCAATATCGCTTACCGAAAGTGGGGCACGCTATGAGCGCTGGGAGTGGTGCAGCAGAGAATGGGAGGGGCAAGTTCTAGCGAATGCGCGCCACACGCTCGATTTGCTTAAACGTTTGGCATTGTGGCTGAAACACCGAGAGGTCAAATTGATGCTCACTTCCGTACCCCACTACCCTCAATATGCCAGCAAGGAAGACGGTACCGGGAAGCCGAAGTGGACTAGCCGACCGCATAAGGAAATTGCACGTATCTCGGCAGAGAACGAGGTGCCATACCTCGACTCTTTCCGCGCGCTCGCTGGTGTCATCCGTGGTACTCCACAAACCGAGTTCTACTACAGCGGCGATATGCATTTCAACCCCCGTGGCTATGCCGTTTGGGCAGATGCACACTTCGAATTCTTGAGTGACCCGAAAAATGGTCTGTTGCCCACCGAAAACTAAAAAAGGCCAAGTAAAGCAAAGGGCTTCACAAACCGAGGCCTCGAGTCTATTACTCTCGGCGTCTTCGGTGAAAACTGACTCCGTATTCGTAACCTAGCCCTTCGGCAAGGTGCAAGCTGAGGTGTCTTTGTCACATCTTTTGCTCCGCATCCCGATAGGTGCTGTTCTTGGTTACATTTCGTATGCTGATGTGGTCGGTGTTCCAGATAGTGTTACGCAATGCTCCTAAGTCACGAAGATACTTCTTGCGGTAGTTCCAAATTCTAGCTCCACGTCGCTAGTGATTACCCCGTCATCGAACACACACTTGAGGACACACGCCTCTACATCAGGATGACCAATTACACGCTTGAACTGGTCAATGTTATCCTGCACATCCATATCGCGTTTCTCAAGCGGTTGCGCAAACTTCCCCGCCAAGCGGGCAGATTACAAGTAGAGTTTCCGGCCGTGTTGACCCCATCCCCGATATGAGGACAGGTCTTGTTAGAGAAATCCGGCCTGTTGGTGCTCTTGTGCAAACTCCTTCGGTGTTTTGTCGGCCAGCGACTGATGTGGTCGGTACTCGTTGTAATCGATGCGCCAAGCTTCGATCTTCTCTCGAGCATCGTCAAGTGAAAGGAACCAGTGCATATTCAGACACTCGTCTCGAAAGCTGCCATTGAATGATTCGCACAAGTCATTATCGGTCGGTTTGCCCGGGCGCGTGAAATCCAGTTGCACACCGTTGTTCCAGACCCATTCGTCAAGGGCTCTGGAAGTAAACTCCGTGCCATGATCCACCGTGATGGAGCGCGACAGACTACGCAGGCAAGACACGCCGATCAAGGCTTGTACCACGCGCTGGCTGGTGAGCCGAAATCCCGTCTCCAACACCACACTATCGCAACTCCAGTTATCCACCGCCGTGAGCACCCGAAACGCCCGTCCACCGGCCAACTGATCATGCACGAAATCCATGCTCCAACGCTCCCCAAGCGCTGTAGGACGAGGTGCCGGACCCCGGTGCAGACTCTTTCGCTTGTTTCGGCGCACGCGCATGCGCACTTGTAAACCTTCCAGCTTGTAGAGCCGGCGCACTCGCTTTAGGTTGACCTTCCAGCCTTCCCGACGAAGCAGTACGTGGATGCGCTGATAGCCAAAGCGCGTTCGACTCAGCGCAACGTCGCGCATACGCATGCGCAGCGCGCTTTGATCCCCGGCTGTGCTTGCGGTACCAACCCGCGCGACTGATGCGCCCGAGCCGACACGCTCTCACCACACTGACCTGGAATCGCTTGTGGATCCAGTCGGTGATTTCCCTGCGGCGCGTCGGCTTCAGAGATTTTTGCAATCACCTCCTGCAATATATGCTTGTCAAGCGTGAGGTTCGCCACCACGTGCTTCAGCCGTGCATTCTCCGCTTCGAGCTGACGAAGTTTGCGCAACTCGCTCACCCCCAGGCTCGTATACTTCTTCTTCCAAACGTAGAACGTTGCTTCCGATATCCCAAGGCCACGGCACACGTCCGACACCGGTGCCCCGGCCTCGGCCTGGCGCAGTACGTAGGCAATCTGTTCTTCCGTAAACCTCGACTTCTTCATCGCTCCTCCTCCCCCTCGCGCGGGGTGCTGGAAGCAACCTTACTCTAGCTCCAAACTGCCCAAGTTTATCGGGAGGACGTCACGTGGAGGTCACGTTTTTGCCCTTTCCTCCAAGTGCGTAAAATCCCCCAGTAAATCGTGGGGACGTTCTTCGTTGTACTCGATCATCCACCAGTAGGTCACTTCGCGCACATCCTCAAGTGATGCAAACAGATGCTGGCCGAGAAATTCGTTACGGTATGTACGCTTGAAGCGCTCGATGTTTGCATTCTTGTTGGGTTTGCCCGGTTGGATGTATTGAATCGCCATGCCGGCGTCTTTGGCCCAGGCAGTAAATGCCTCACCTAAAAACTCCGGGCCATGGTCAGTCCTGAGCTCCTGCGGCAAGCCATGCTCAGTGCGATGTCGCTCAAAGATACGCATCAGCCTAGGTGAAGTAATCGAAGTGTCGATCTCCATATGCAATACTTCTCGATGGAAGTCATCGACGAGATTGAACGTCCTGAAGCGCCATGCGTTGAACAGTGTATCGCTCATGAAGTCGGCCGACCAGATCATGTCAGGCAACCTTGGAACGTACACGGGTACGCGCACCCGTTTGGGCAAGCGTTTGTTTGCCGCTCGACGCAGATTCAGTTGCATACGCTTGAATACCCGGTATATGCGCTTGTGGTTCCAGTCATGGTTCTCGTCGCAGGATTTTGCGGCACTTCCAGAATCCCCGGCTGGGCCGGCCGACCGGGGAGGGTAAAGCCGGCGCGAACATAAGGTCCGTCGTGCGCAGCCCGGAAACTCCTGCGCACCCCCGACCGGCGACAAGAGATCGCGGCCGGATTGAATTTCCAATTCGCTCGTTTAGATCCAAATCCAAATCTAGGAGAATCGAGTTCGAGATCACGCTCAATATTGCCAGGCTTCGTTGTGGTATTTTCCAGATAACTATTTTCTACACGGGTAGAAATTGAGATGAAGGGAAAAAACCGAGTCAAAGGATAGCTCCCGCGCGCTGTGGTGCATTGCTAAGTACAATGTCTTCCGCTTATCAACAGACGCGCAGAATTGACAAGTCCGGAACAAGCACATTGTTCTCGACTCAAATCCATACTCAGATACCAGGACAATGCCGGATCCAGTAAATCTCACGGCCGACCAACACCGCACACGTCGTCTGCCAACCGCAGCTATTGTGGTCGCGCTCCTGATTGCCATCATGCATTTATTTCCAGTGTGGCGGGCGCAAATTGTCACCCCTGACAATTGGGAATTTACGGGCAACCTCAGCCGACATTCGCCGGACGCCATGCAATACCGTGCCTGGTTTCGCCAAACCCAGGAAACCGGGGTATTGGGTGAGAACCGGTTTACGACAGAGGCTAACCCTCCACACCTTCCTCTCGTGTTCTTTTACGCCGTCGGGAAGATTGCCAACTTACTGGGTGTGTCGCCGGAACTTGTCTACGCTTATGCAGGAGCCCTGATCGCTTTTGTTTTAACGCTGCTCGTGTTTCTAGTAGTGCGCAACTTTTTTACCAGCACCGTTCAGACTTGGTGGGTGTTTTTAGCAGCCCTTTTGGGCGGCGGGCTCGGGGCCTATTATAAATTCATTCAGGGCAGTGAAACTCTAACCAACCTACCCGGTGTCTGGCGGGTGTTTGTTGCACCTCTGCAGGGGATTGCGGTTTGGGAAGACTACCGGGGTAACTACGCCATACAAGCCCTGATGGACCCTCATTCCGGGCTGCAATGGATGATGGTGCTGTCCACCGTGATGGTCTTGTATCTGGCTATGGTGAAACCCAACGCTACGCGCCTCATAGTCCTGGCCATCATGGGGTCCGCTACCACAGTGGTGCATATGTACGCCGGGATCACCCTCCTCGCTATCGGAGGCGGAATATGGTTGGTGAATTATTTGACCGGAGTCGCTCGGCGCGACACCACGACGAGCGTGCTGGCGCTGTACGCCGGTACGGTTCTTACCTTGGGTGGCCTGTTGGTGGTGTATCGCAACGGCGGGCTTCCACTGCCCAATTGGCGTGCCATCAATGTTCTGTTCTCGATACTTTTCATTGCTTATCCACTGGCGTGGTGCCTTCTGGCCTGGGGACTACCGAGATATGTTCGTGAATTGGATTTGGATCGGAGTTTTATCCTTGGATGGATCGCAGGCTGCACTGCCCTTCTGCTTTCGGGTCCCTTTTACGCTTACCCGGACCGGGGCTCCGTTACTCTCCAGATTCCGCTGACCATTGTTGCCGGGCTTGTGTATTTCAACCGCTTTCCCAAAGTCACACCGCTGGCCGGACTCATCGCAATAATCCTTCTCGGAGCGACGCCCCTTCACAACACTTCGATCCGATGGGCAATAAGCGACTTCCGAAGCGATTCGCCCACCAAATTTCTTGATGCGGACCACCGGGAAATACTCGCGGAATTGTCCGAACGGGCTTCCCGTCGCGATATCCTGCTCTCCAGGTATCCCGAGACTTTGTGGCTTGCTCCTACATACCCTGGCGTCCATTACGCAGGACACTTTTTTCTAACGGTCGACTTTGCCACCAAAATCGACAAAGTGGATCGTTTTTATGCCGGGACGCTTGAAGAGCCAGTTAAGTTTCTGCACGAGGCCGGAATTCGATATGTCTGGGTTTCGGCTGCCCAAGATCCCGCACGCTTCTCCTCGATCACCGGTTTGTTACCACGCATGTCCAACACTGCCGGCACGTTGTTCGAATTTCGCGGCACACCATGAAGCGGCCGCACGAATGGCTGGCCCCGGATCCAGACCGACCGTTCCAGTCCATCACTGGTCGTGAATGGTTATTGGTATTGCTAATCACTCTGGCTGCTTTTGCGCTGCGAGCGTGGCGACTAAATGCCGTAGGTATCGACCATTTTGATGAAGGGGTATATGCGTTTAGCGGTCTTGGCCTCATGGGATCCGACCAGCCCAGTCGCTTGTATCCGGATCAGGCGCTGTTCTCCCCTCCCCTCTATATCGCTCTCATTGGCCTCGGCAATTTTCTAAATGGTGCTCCGTCAGACGTCGTACCGTTCATCATCAATGTGATCTTCGGAACGTTGACGGTGCCGCTCTTGTGGTGGTTCACACGCCCGTCGTTCGGTCCTGAGGCCGGGGTAGGCGCTGCAGTTTTACTGGCAGCAAACGAATTTCACATCAGCCTGGTACGTACGGCGCTCACGGATACAAGCTTTGCCTTTCTATTTGTCCTGGCATTGGGCCTGATTGCAGTCGCAGTGGAGAAGAGGCGCTTCACCACGGCACTGATCGCCGGCGCCGCCGTTGGCCTTGCCTGGAACACCAAGTACCACGGCTGGTTCGCTGGCATGATTGCGGCAGTCGCTGTGGTCCCTTGGACCCTGCTCAGAGATCCCAAGAGACTTTACTGGCTACGCCCCGTTGGCATCGTATTTTTCGTCGGCGTGACCGCGATTCTCTGCTACCTCCCGTGGGCATGGTATATCCAAGAACAAATTGGCTACGACGCTTTGGCCCGCTACCAGCTGACGAATCTCCGTCCAGGTTACTTAAATAATCTGTGGCAACAATTCGGCAACCAATCATTCCTTGAGGGCCCGTTCACTCGTGCCTCTATACCGCTCGCTTTTGCTGCGGCGTTGTTTGTGACTGAGCGACGAGATTGGACCCGGCGATTGGGATTCAGTCTGGCTATTGCATGCATTCTCTCCATCGTGCTTGGAGGCGCTGCCACGATAGCCATTGGAGCCGCATGGGGATTCGGCATTCTTCTCGGAAAGCTCCGCGATTTCCGAGCCTGGCTCGTGATTGGATGGGCTACCGTCTTTGTGCTCTCCACGCCTTTGTATACGCCCTTCGCCAGACTTGTACTGCCGACGACTCTCGTTTCGATGGTGCTCTGCGCAATAGCACTGGATGGGGTGTTAAATGGGAATTTTGGAAAAGGAAGACAGTTCTCGCCGAGTCCGTTGGTCGCCGCGTCAATCGGCGCGCTGGTAGTTTTCCTCGTGGGCCTGTTCCTGCCTGATTTCAGCAGCCCATGGCGTCCATCCCGCTCCGTTGCTAACGCCGCCACCACGATGACAAGTCTGATTCCTGAGGGCGCGCGCACAGTAGTATTGGCAGAACCCGCGGCCGCCTATTATCTACACACTGCGAATCGGCCGGCCTTCGAGCGGATTGAAGATCCAGCCCTTATTGCTGATCTGACGGAGCCTGTCTACGTCGTCGCCGGTCGATACGCGAGAGTCTCGCCGCCTCTGAGAAATGGCCTTGCCGATCTGGAATCCCGACTCACACTGCTGGCGCGATTGCCGATGCATCCCAAAGATCAAAGGCTCCTGGACGACAAGAACCCCACTGGAGCCCGCGCTTATCTGCAAACCCCAGACGAAAGTTATGAACTGATTCTTTATCGATTGAATCCAAGTTCGCCCTAACAAGACGCAGTGCAACACTAATCGTATGGGAATCTACACCTTGGTTTTCTGGCCTGGGAAACTAACGAAACCGTTCTTTCCGCTGCAATGAAGCCCCCTTCTTCAATGCAGATGTACAGCCGACGCCGATGATATCCAAAAAAACCCGCAGCCGGTATGCGATACGCTCGCCCCACACATTCTGCGTTCCATCCCAAGCCTCCCGATCAAGTGTGTCGCGACCGCATGAGGCTACAATCATTGCTTCATATGACGACTCCCAATCAACATGGCCATAGTGTGAAAGTCTTCGTCAATGATCAACAACCTGATTCAATGAAACTGCGCCTGCTATGCCTCAAACACAACGGGGACAGCTGAAAGCGCTGATCGTGTTGCTCGGCCCGGCTTGGATACCCATTTTCCTCGATGCAGAGGCCGTATCCCGGGCAGCCGAGCTTTTTCCTCTTTCTCTTTCGCAGCAGCCCTACTTCATACCGGATCACGCCTGGTTGTTGTACATCTGGGCACCGGTCGTGGTAGCCAGCGGCAATATCTTGTTAATGTCTCCCGGACTGTGCCTCGCCTTGACATTTAAGCCCCTCGCAACCCGAGCGTCTGGGTGGCTGGTCTCCGGGATGCTCTTGAGTCTAGTGACGGTCAGCGCGGCTGTTGAGTCTGCGGAGGCGATGCTGGGCATGCCGATCGACGGCATTTCGTTCGCTGCACTAATTGCAGGCACCAGCCTCGGTGCATGGGGGCTCGCCTACCGGCGCGCCGGCAGCAACCATGGAGCGCCATGGCCACTGGAGCAAGGCGGCAATGTCGCTGTCATTGGTTTGAGTTTACTCGGGCCGTTTATTCTGCTCGTCGCGCTGGCGCCAAAATTTTATTGGGAAAGCTTCAACGGCGACGGTGCGCACTCATACGAAGCGTCGCGCTTGTTGTTAGACCAGGCAATTCCTTTTTTCCCCAAAGAGGCGGGCGCCATCAGTGGTTTCCCGGGCTTGACGTCTATGTTGTTCGCCTATCCTGGCGCATGGTTCCTCAGGCTCTATGGAAACCATGAAGTGGCCGCTCGACTACCCTTCCTACTCTATCTGCCGGCGATGTACTGCGCCTTGGTGACGGTCATAGAAGCCGGGCGTTCGGCACGTGTGGGTGTTGCCCAAGGCACCCTCCTGTGGCTTGCCCTGGGTATCTACACGGTCGCATTGGCATTCAGCGCCACCTACAACCCGTACTCCGCCGATTTAGCCTTACCAGCGACCCAGGACACGCTACTGATGTTCTGCTTTCTAGCCTTCGTCGCTGCATTCGTCCTGGGCTCGGGAGCGTTTTGGTTGCTGCTTGCCACGGTGCTGACCTATGTCTCCCTGCCAAACGGAACCATGCTCATGGGTCTGTGGCTCGTTGCCGTAGTTATAGCGTGGCGCCCCTTACCAATGGGTCGGTTAATTTTGGTGGGACTTACACTGGCAGTGTGCCTGGCAAGTGGCGCCGTTCTTCCAAAAATTCTCGGTTTCTTTGGTTTCCCCTACCCCGGTGGCGAGTATGCCGCCAGTGGATTACTCAAACGGTTTGAACTGGTACAGTGGCAACACGTCCAGCGCCTGGCATATTTTGTTCTGCCTGCGGGAATCCTTCCGGCCTTGGCATTGCTGGCCTGGCCTGCCCAAGACCGCGTCGCACGCGCAATCACGCTTGTCTGCTGCGCATACTTGGCTGTGTTCTATTTTCAAGCGCACATTTCCCTGCACCACTTCGTTCCCCTCATGGTGCTTCCTCTCATTGTGTTTTGGCGAATTGACGCATTGGTGTCCAAGCGGCGGCGACCATTGACCTATGTGGTCACGGCCTTGGCAGGCATCGTTGCGCTTGAGCTTTCGCTTCCGACGACATCAGCGCCATTTATCGACGCTGCACTAGTCGGAAGTCAGATTGAGGACAGGGTCGGCGGCTATGAACAGCATGATCCACTCGCCTTTCGCCGTGCCGAGCTATTAAGCGACCTGTTCCCCCCCGGCCATGACATGGACGTACCCGCCAAGGCTTTTGGCGGTTCGCCTCTGGTCTGGAACTGGTACGCTCAACATCCCGCCACCAAGAACGGCAACGTGAATTACGTGTTGCAGATGGCGACGGAACCACCGCCCTTCGGTCTCCCACCACTAGTTACTGAAAACGGTTGGGCGTTGTATGTCAAGGATTGGGAACGCTACCAGACTCATCTGAAATTGCGCCCCCCGTCGCCAGCCGGAAGCCCCGTTTACGAAGTCCCTCGAGGGATCCTTTTTCGCGGAATGCCCATGGATGAGAACATTTCCATCGTGAACTTGCGTGCGCTAGCGCGAGCTCTTAAAGCGCGGGCGCTGGGCGGCGAATAGTTGACCTGGCCGAAAAATTGGCACCAGGAAATCTGCGAGATTTTGTAGTCAAGGCCATTGATCCGATGGCCGCTCCGTCAATAAAGACAATATGCGAATGTTGCGCCGGTCAAACCAAAACTGGTGCATAACATTAGCCAACCCAACGCCCGGCGTTTCGAGGTCGTATACCACATATAAATTCCGCTGGCCGCGAATACTACGAGCGACAAGCTGACCACATCCAGTAGCAACGCCCAGAGGCTGTACATCAAGCTGTCACCGTAGCCGTTCAGCCGGTGCAAGGCCACCAATGTATCGGTCTTTCCCCCACGAATCTCCGTAAGTCGTATGCTCTTTCCATCGCCAGGGATTTCCGATTCATAAGTCGTTCCCGGATTGTGGAATCGAAAATACCAAGAGCCGTCGGGGCGCTGTTGATAGGACATCTGGCCTCGATGCCCGTACGTATCCTGGAGGTAACTTGCAAACTCAGCTGGCGCAATAGGCTTGTCGTAAATCAGCGGCTCTGTGTGAGTGGATCTCTGAGCAGGCACGGAGCTGAAAAACCCAGCGTGAAGTAAAACGTAGCCACTGACGAAGTACATGATCACCAGTGCTGTTAAGGCCATTGCGAAATAAAGGTGGGCTTTCCGAAACAGCTTGTACATAATTATCCGACTTCTATCAAATAAGCCATCCAGGCTATGGATCCGCCACTCAAGGCCACT
>Ga0315338_1004678_pt1 | contig 10548 bp, 5 predicted proteins | sample ASW8metaG_FD_204518 | JGI IMG/M metagenome (GOLD analysis project Ga0315338, IMG submission 204518) | Ammonia-oxidizing marine archaeal communities from Monterey Bay, California, United States - ASW #8 | ecosystem: Environmental > Aquatic > Marine > Coastal | place: USA: California | collected...
ATTAATTCTTTTCTATATTTTTCTGATATTTCTTTTAAATCTTCTGGTATTTCCTTGTAATCCCACTCAGCTCCAAGAGCTTCATTTTTCCAAATAATAGCTTTCATTTTAACTAGATCTACAACACCTTGTAATGAAGCTTCAATTCCAACTGGTATCTGCATGACTAATGGCTTTGACCCCAATCTGTCTCTAATCATATCAACGCACATAAAAAAATTTGCACCAGTTCTATCTAGTTTATTTACAAAACAAATTCTTGGAACTTTGTATTTATCAGCCTGTCTCCATACTGTTTCTGATTGAGGCTCTACACCTGCTACACCATCAAATACGCAGATAGCACCATCTAAAACTTTTAATGATCTTTCTACTTCAATTGTAAAATCTACGTGTCCAGGTGTATCAATAATATTAATTCTATGGTCATTCCAAAAACAAGTAGTTGCCGCAGAAGTAATTGTGATGCCTCTTTCTTGTTCTTGTTCCATCCAATCCATAGTTGCAGCGCCATCATGAACTTCACCAATTTTATGACTTTTGCCTGTATAATATAAAACTCTTTCTGTTGTAGTAGTTTTACCAGCATCAATGTGAGCCATGATTCCAATATTTCTATATTTATCTAATGTGTGCGTTCTAGCCATAATTTTTTACCATCTAAAATGTGCAAAAGCTTTATTTGACTCAGCCATTTTATGAGTATCCTCTTTTTTTTTTATAGCTAAACCTCTGTTTTGATAAGCATCATAAATTTCATTAAAAATTTTGTCAGACATATTTTTATTTTTTCTTTTTCTTGAAGCATTTACTAACCACCTAAGTGCTAATGCTTGTGATCTTTTAGGTCTAACTTCTACCGGCACTTGATAAGTCGCACCTCCAACTCTTCTTGATCTAACTTCTACAGTTGGCCTGATGTTATTTATAGCCTCATTGAAAATTGTGATAGGCTCTTCTTTTGATTTAGATTTAATTTTATCGATTGCCTCATAAACAATTTTTTCTGCAACTACTTTTTTACCATCATTCATTATTGAATTAATTAATTTAGGAATAATTGTTGATTTGTATCTTGGATCAACAATTAGAATTTTTTTTGGTGCTTTTCTTTTTCTTGACATTTTTATTTACCTTTTTTTGTTCCATATAAAGATCTTCGTTTTTTTCTATTAGCTACACCTTGTGTATCCAAATTACCTCTTAAAATATGATAACGAACACCTGGTAAATCTTTTACACGCCCACCTCTAATAAGCACAACTGAGTGTTCTTGTAAATTATGACCTTCACCTGGAATATAAGCAGTAACTTCAAAACCATTTGAAAGTCTTACTCTTGCTACTTTTCTTAATGCTGAGTTAGGTTTCTTTGGAGTTGTTGTATATACTTTTACGCAAACACCTCTTTTAAGAGGTTGTTTTTCTAATGCAGGAACTTTATTTCTCGATAAAGGTTTTACTCTAGGTTTTTTTAACAACTGATTAATTGTCGGCATAATTTTTTATTTTTTTATTTTTTTATTTTTTAGAGAAATTAACTGTCTGTGATGTGTGGCAGCGTTTAGTACTTAAGTACTACATTCCAACCAAAAAATTATCGCCAAATTACTATAGAAAAGTATTTTGTCAATTTAAAAGACTTAAAAAAATGGCTTATTTTGCTTGATTTATTTGAGTTTCTGAAGATTCTATTTTTTCTTGTTCTGATATAAACTTTTGATCATCTTCAAGAGCTTTTTTATTCCATAAGTTCTTAACTGATCCGGTTCCCGCAGGTACTAATCTTCCTACGATAACATTTTCTTTTAATCCGACTAACTTATCAACTTTTCCTCTAATTGCAGCATCAGTTAATACTCTTGTTGTTTCCTGAAATGAAGCTGCTGAAATAAATGACTCTGTTTGTAAAGAAGCTTTAGTAATACCCATTAGTACTCTTTCTCCTTTTGCGGGATTTTTATTTTCTAATTTAAGTTTTTCATTCAAATCATTAAACTTAATTCTGTCAATAATTTCACCTGGTAATAAATTTGAATCTCCAGATTCTTTAATTTCAATTTTTTTCAACATTTGTCTTAATATAGTTTCAATGTGTTTATCATTTATAATTACACCTTGGAGTCTATAAACATCTTGTACCTGATTAACAAAATAATCTGTTAATTCTTCTATACCTAAAATTCTTAAAATATCATGTGGCAAAGGTTGGCCGTCTAATAAATATTCACCTTTTTTAATTGTTTCGCCTTGATTAAAATTAATGTGTTTTCCTTTTGGAATTAAGTAATTAGAAGTTTCTCCACTTTCAGAAACAATTGATACTTTTTGTTTTCCTCTAAGTTCTTTACCAAATAATACTTTGCCATCATTTTCAGCAATTATAGCGCTGTCTTTAGCTTTTCTTGCTTCAAACAACTCTGCAACTCTTGGTAGTCCTCCAGTAATATCTTTGGTTTTAGTAGTTTCCTTAGGTAGTCTTGCTATTACATCTCCAGCAAATATTTTTTGTCCATCTTTAACAGATAGGATTGAGTCTGGGACAAGATAATATCTAGCTTCGTTATCGTCAGCTTTTTTAATAACATTACCTTTTTCATCTCTAAGTGTGATTCTGGGTTTTAAGTCTGTGCTTTTAGATTGAGTTTTCCAATCCACTACAGCTTTCGTTGAAATTCCAGTAGCATCATCAAGAGTTTCTTGTATTGAAACACCATCTATTAAATCAACATATCCAGCTATACCACTTTTCTCAGCAATCACAGGAGTTGTATAAGGGTCCCATTCACAAATTTTAGAATTCTTTTGAACTTTATCTCCACTTTGAAAAAATAACTTAGAACCATACGGTATTTTATAAATAGCGGTTTGAATACCATTCTCATCTTCTATTGATAATTCTGTGTTTCTTCCCATGACAATTAAATTTTTCTTAGAGTCTTCTAATAAATTTGTATTTATAATTTTTAAAATACCATCTGACTTAGTAACGATTTGAAATTCTTGTTTAACAGAAGCTGTACCTCCAACGTGAAAAGTTCTCATTGTTAATTGTGTACCTGGTTCACCGATTGATTGTGCAGAAATCATTCCTATTGCTTCACCTACATGAACCATTTTCCCTCTAGATAAGTCCCTACCATAACAAGTAGCACAAACGCCCTCTTTTGAGGCACAAGTCATAACAGAATAAACATTTACAAATTTAACACCAGCAGCATCAATTTTATCACAAGCTGCTTCATCAATCATTGATGATTTTTTTATTATAACTTCGCCAGTTAAAGGATTCTTTACATCTGTAGCTGTAACTCTTCCTAATGATCTATCTGATAAACTTACCATAATATTTCCACCCTCTAAAACTTCTGAGAGCTTAATAAATCCTGGATTATCACATTTTATTTTTGTAATTGTTAAATCTTGAGCTACATCACAAAGTCTTCTAGTCAAATAACCGGAGCTTGCAGTTTTTAAAGCTGTATCTGCTAAACCTTTTCTAGCTCCGTGTGTTGAATTAAAATACTCTAGCGCAGTCAATCCTTCTTTAAAATTTGAAGTAATAGGTGTTTCAATAATTTCTCCTGATGGTTTTGCAATTAAACCTCTCATTCCAGCTAGTTGCTTCATTTGGGCAGCTGATCCTCTGGCACCACTATCAGCCATCATAAATACTGAATTAATTTTTAATCCCTCATTAGTAACTTCAGTAGCTGAAATTCTTTTCATCATTTCTGATGCAACTCTATCTGTACATTTAGACCATGCATCTACTACTTTATTATATTTTTCACCCCTTGTAATAAGCCCTTCTGAGTATTGGTTTTCATAATCTGAAATTAATTTTTTTGTTTCATTAATTAGTTGTTGTTTATTTTCTGGTATTACAAGGTCATCTTTTCCAAATGAAATTCCTGCCATAAATGCATGCTTAAAACCTAAGTCTTTGAGTTTATCACAAAATATAACTGTAGATTTTTGACCACAAAATCTAAATACGTGATCTATAATTTCTGAAACCACTTTCTTAGGTAATAATCTATCTATAAGTAAAAATTTATTATTTTTATTTTTAGGTAAAAGATTTGATAACAAAAATCTTCCGGCTGTACTTATATGTTTTTCTAATTTAATATTTCCATTTATATCAACAGTTTCAAATCGTGAAATAATCCTTGAATGAACTTTAATTTGACCTGTTTCTAAAGCATGTTCTATTTCTGAGTTATTTACAAAATACCCTTCTACTTTATCTGTTTGGTAGGGTGGTTGAGATAAATAATAAATGCCCAAAATCATATCCTGACTAGGTACTATTATTGGTTTTCCATTAGATGGGCTTAAGATATTGTTTGTTGACATCATTAAAACTCTTGCTTCTAATTGAGCTTCTAAACTCAATGGAACGTGAACTGCCATTTGATCGCCATCAAAATCTGCATTAAACGCAGCACATGTTAAAGGATGTAACTCTATAGCGTTTCCCTCTATCAATTTTGGCTCAAATGCTTGAACACCTAATCTATGTAATGTTGGGGCCCTGTTAAGTATTACTGGGTGTTCTCGAACTATAAGCTCTAAAGCATCCCAAACTTCATCTCTTTCTCTTTCGACTAGTTTTTTTGCTTGTTTAATTGTTGAGGCTAATCCTAATTTATTGAGTCTTGCATATAAAAAAGGTTTAAATAACTCAAGGGCCATTTTTTTCGGAAGGCCGCACTGATGCAATTTTAAATCTGGACCTACAACAATTACAGATCTTCCTGAATAATCAACTCTTTTACCTAAAAGATTTTGTCTAAATCTACCTTGTTTACCTTTAAGCATTTCTGCTAAGGATTTAAGTGGTCTTTTACCTGTTCCAGTTATTACTCTTCCTCTTCTTCCATTGTCAAAAAGTGCATCCACTGATTCCTGTAACATTCTTTTTTCATTTCTAACAATTATATCTGGAGCTTTAAGATCAATTAATCTTTTCAATCTATTATTTCTATTAATAACCCTTCTATATAAATCATTAAGATCTGAAGTAGCAAATCTACCTCCGTCAAGAGGAACTAAAGGTCTTAATTCAGGAGGAATTACAGGTACTACTGTTAAAATCATCCACTCTGGTTTGTTGCCAGTTTCAATAAATGATTCAATTAATTTTAATCTTTTAATTGATCTTTCTTCTGAAACTTTTGATTTTGTTTCATTAATTGTTTTAATTAATAAAGCTCGTTCTTCTTCCAAGTTGATTGATTTTAAAATCTCTAATATTGCTTCAGCACCTATACCTGCTGTAAATGCTTCTTCACCGTAATCATCTTGATATTTAGTTAATTCTTCTTCATTTAATAATTGATTTTTTTTAAGACTAGTTAAGCCTGGCTCTATAACAATAAAGTTTTCAAAATATAAAACTCTTTCAACTTCTTTAAGCTTCATATCAACAGTTAATGAAATTCTGCTAGGCAATGATTTTAAAAACCAAATATGTGCTACAGGTGTTGCAAGGTTTATGTGACCCATTCTTTCTCTTCGAACATTTGATTTTGTTACTTCAACACCACATTTTTCACAAATTATACCTCTAAATTTCATACGTTTATACTTACCGCATAAACACTCATAATCTTTTATTGGACCAAAAATTCTTGCACAAAACAGACCGTCTTTTTCAGGTCTAAAAGTTCTATAGTTTATTGTTTCTGGTTTTTTTATTTCTCCATAAGTCCAGGATTTTATTTTTTCAGGACTTGCCAAAGTAATTTTGATACTACTAAAATTTTGAGCTTCTGAAATTTCTGAACTTTTAAATAAATCTGTTAACTCTTTTTTCATAGTTAATTTAACTCCACGTTCAAAGCTAAAGATTTTATTTCTTTAACCAATACATTAAATGATTCTGGTATTCCTGATTCAAAATTTTCTTCACCTTTAACAATTGTTTCGTATACTTTTACTCTACCGGCAACATCATCTGATTTAACAGTTAATATTTCTTGTAACGTATATGCTGCGCCATAAGCTTCTAAAGCCCAAACCTCCATCTCACCAAATCTTTGTCCTCCTAATTGAGCTTTTCCTCCTAGCGGTTGTTGTGTAACCAAACTATAAGGTCCAGTAGACCTAGCATGAATTTTGTCTTCTACTAAGTGATGGAGTTTTAACATATAAATTGTACCTACGGTCACAGGTCTATCAAATTTTACACCTGTTCTTCCATCCCAAAGTTTAGTTTGACCTGAATTAGGTAATTTAGCTAAATCTAACATATTTGTAACATCCTGTTCTTTTGCTCCATCAAAAACTGGTGTTGCGATAGGAATTCCATTTTGAATATTTTCACATAAATCTTTAAATTCAGACGATGAAAGTTTTTCAATATTTTGATTGTATATTTCTTTTCCGTATACAGATTTTAAAAATGAAGATATTTTTTCAGTTTGTTCTATTTTTTTTTGGTTATCGTTAACTAATTTTTTTAAATTTTCACCTAGTTCAGTACAAGACCATCCTAAATGAGTTTCTAAAATTTGCCCAACATTCATCCGACTTGGAACACCTAGTGGATTTAAAACAATATCAACAGGCTTACCATTTTCTCTGTAAGGCATATCTTCAATGGGTACTATTTTACTAACCACTCCTTTATTTCCGTGTCTACCTGACATTTTATCACCTGGTCTTAATCTTCTTTTAATTGCAACAAAAACTTTTACCATTTTCATTACACTAGGTAAAAGATCATCTCCCTGCCTAATTTTTAAAACTTTATCTTCAAATCTTTCTTGAATATCTTTTTTTGCAAAATTGTATTGGTCTTTAAGTTGTGAAAGAGCTTCAGATTTTTTATCATCTGAAAAAGATAATTTAAATATATCTGATACAATTAATGAATTTATTTTTTTCTCATCAATTTGAATACCAGATTCTAAATCTTTAATTTTTTTATCAATTAATACTCCCGAAAGGATAGATGCAGCTCTGGTTTTAATACTTCTTTCTAATATTTCTTCTTCAACAATTTTATCCTGTTGAACATTTTCAATTTCCGCTCTTTCAATTGTTATTGATCTTTCATCTTTTTCAATTCCATGTCTGTTAAATACCCTAACATCTACAACTATACCGCCACTTCCACTAGGCATTTTTAAGGAAGTATCAGTCACATCAATAGCTTTTTCTCCAAATATTGATCTTAATAATTTTTCCTCTGGTCCTGATGCAGAATCTCCTTTTGGCGTTACTTTTCCAACCAATATATCTCCTGGCTTAACTTCGGCTCCTATATATACAACTCCAGATTCATCTAAATTTTTTAAAGCTTCTTCACTAACGTTAGGGATGTCTCTTGTAATATCTTCTTCACCTAACTTTGTGTCTCTGGCCATAATTTCATACTCTTCAATATGAATTGATGTAAAAACATCATCAGTCACACATCTTTCTGATATTAAAATAGAGTCTTCAAAATTGTAACCTTGCCAAGGCATGAATGCTACTGTTACATTTTTGCCAAGTGCCAACTCTCCAATTTTTGTAGATGGACCATCTGCAATTATATCGCCAGATTTTACTTTATCTCCAACCCTTACCAATGGTTTTTGGTTTATGCATGTATTTTGGTTTGATCTTTTAAATTTTTGCAAATTATAAATATCAACTCCAGATTTTGTAAAATCTTTTTCATCTGTTGCTTTTATAACAATTCTTTTTCCATCAATTTTATCAACTATTCCATCTCTTTTAGCAACAATTGTAACTCCAGAATCTAAAGCTACATCGCTTTCTATTCCAGTTCCAACAAGCGGAGCTTCAGGTTTTAACAATGGAACAGCTTGTCTCATCATATTAGATCCCATTAAAGCTCTGTTTGCATCATCATTTTCTAAAAATGGTATTAATGAAGCAGCTACTGATACAAGCTGTTTAGGTGATACATCTATATAATTTATACTTTCTGGTTTAGAAAGAATAAAGTTTAAATTATGTCTACAAGAAACTAACTCTTCTGTAAATTTACCCTTTTGATCAATTATAGAATTTGCTTGAGCAATAGTAAATTTGGTTTCTTCCATTGCTGATAAATATTCAATTTTATTTTGAACGACTCCTTTTTCAACCTTTTTGTAAGGACTTTCAATAAACCCATATTTATTGATTTTTGAATAAGTTGATAAACTATTTATTAAACCAATATTAGGACCTTCAGGAGTTTCGATTGGACATATTCTTCCATAGTGAGTTGGGTGAACATCTCTTACTTCAAAGCCCGCTCTTTCTCTAGTAAGTCCTCCAGGACCTAATGCTGAAACTCTTCGTTTATGAGTAATTTCTGAAAGTGGATTTGTTTGATCCATAAATTGTGAAAGCTGTGAAGTTGCAAAAAAATCTTTTAACGCAACAGTAAGTGGTTTAGCATTAATTAAATCCTGTGGCATTGCTGACTCAACATCTAATGTAGTCATTTTTTCTTTAATGGCTCTTTCCATTCTGTAAACACCAATTCGAGCTTGATTCTCAACAAGCTCACCAACAGATCTTACTCTACGATTGCCTAAATGATCTATGTCATCCACATCATCTTTGCCGTCTCTTAGATCTAACATTTTTTTAACAATTGCTATAATGTCGTCATTTCTTAAAATTGTAATTTTGTCAGAACAGTCTAAATTTAATCTTGAATTCATCTTAACTCTGCCGACATCTGACAAATCATATCTGTCAGAACTAAAAAACAAGTTATTAAAAATTTGAGAAGCTATTTCAATTGTTGGTGGTTCACCGGGTCTTAACATTTTGTAGATCTCGGTAATTGCATCATTTTTACTCACATTTTTATCACTTAATAAAGTTTGTAATAAGTATGGTCCTTTATTTATAGAATTTGTTTTTGAAATTTCTATTGTTGAAATATTAGCTTCAATTACTTTTTGTAAAAAAGTTTCATTAATTTCAGTACCAATATTAAATATATCTTCCCCAATAGTGACGTCTTTATGAAGAAATTTTCCATACAAAGATTCACTTGATACATATATTTCTTTTAATCCACCATTTGCTAATTTTTGTGCTGTTAAAAAATTAATTTTTTCGCCAGTTTTAACTACTACTTTATTATTTTTGGCATCAATAACTTCTTCAGAAAAATTTTTTGTCTTATAATTTTCAGGATCAAATTTTGTTTTCCATTGATTTATTTTTACGTCAAAAATATATTTTTCTTTATCATAAAACTCATTAACTATATCAGTTTTTGAATAACCTAGTGCCTGAAGTAAAGTAGTAACAAAAATTTTCTTTTTTCTATCGATTCTGAAATATAAAAAATCCTTAACATCATATTCAAAATCTAGCCACGATCCTCTATTAGGAATTACTCTACAATTAAAAAGTAACTTTCCACTTGCATGTGATTTTCCTTTATCATGATCAAAGAATACACCAGGGCTTCTATGCATTTGGTTTACCACAACTCTTTGGACGCCATTTGTAATAAAAGTTCCACTGTTTGTCATCATTGGAACTTCGCCCATATAAACTTCCTGCTCTTTCGCTGATAAAATATCTTTAGTGTTATTCTCTTGATCAATCTCATAAACAACTAATCTTAATATACATTTTAAAGCAGCTGAATAAGTTAAACTTCTACTTATACATTCTTCTACATCAAATTTAGGTTTTTCAAGTCTGTAAGATACATACTCTAAAGTTGCTTTGTCATTTAAATCTTCAATTGGAAAAATACTTTTAAAAACTCTATCAAAACCTTTTACTAAGTGCTGTTCAATATCTTGGCTTTTGCTTTCTGTTAGTTCTTTATATGAATTTTTTTGGACTTCAATAAGATTTGGAATTGATAAACTTTCTTTGAGCTTGCCAAAATTTTTTCTTATATTTTTCTTTTCAGTAAAAGATAATTGCATCTATAGTCAGTTACCGATTAATAAATTAATCAGTAATTAAATTCTTTCTAATTAATTACTTAAGTTCTACTTTTGCGCCTGCGGCTTCTAATTTAGCTTTAATTTCTTCAGCTTCTTTTTTGTTTACACCTGATTTAACTTCTTTAGGTGCGCCTTCAACTAAATCTTTTGCTTCTTTAAGACCAAGAGTTGTAACTGCTCTTACTTCTTTAATAACATTAATTTTTTTATCACCTGCTGAAGTTAGCATTACAATAAATTCATCTTTTTCTTCTACTGGTGCAGCTTCGGCAGCTGTTGCAGCTGGCGCTGCTGCTACTGCAGTTACTCCCCACTTTTCTTCAAGTTGTTTTGAAAGTTCAGCTGCTTCTACAACAGTTAAACTTGATAAGTCGTCAATAATTTTATTTAAGTCAGACATAGTTTTTTTAATTTTAAAAGGTTATTTTTTTGATTTTTCCAGCGCCAAAATAGCGATTTTTGATGCAGGTGCAAGTAAAATACTTACAATTTTTTGAGCTGGAGAGCTTAAAATGCCTACTATCTTTGCTCTTGCCTCATCTAATGTAGGTAAAGTTGCCACATTTTGAATTTCAGTAACATTTAAAACATCATTTCCCATAATTCCACCAAGA
>Ga0315338_1004679_pt1 | contig 10545 bp, 9 predicted proteins | sample ASW8metaG_FD_204518 | JGI IMG/M metagenome (GOLD analysis project Ga0315338, IMG submission 204518) | Ammonia-oxidizing marine archaeal communities from Monterey Bay, California, United States - ASW #8 | ecosystem: Environmental > Aquatic > Marine > Coastal | place: USA: California | collected...
AGGATCCGAAACTAGAAAAACATCCAAGCTATTTTCAAGAGTGAAGGTCTTTATTATTCTCTTATCCCCTTTAACCGCTTCAGCTATCGAAATAAATAAAATCAGGGAAATGATAAAAACCAAAATTGCTTTAAAAATTTTTAATCTAAACACCACATCAACCTCCAGTATCGGGGAATTAAATTTTATATTGGAGCAAATTATAAAAATTACTATTCAATTATAAAGGGAGATATCTTAAAAATTTAGTTAATTTTTTTTAATCTAATTTGTCAACAATTATGAAAATATTTTAACCAAAGGTGACAAAAAAATAGTTTTTATGCTTTATATAATCAAACCTAAATTTTTTATTAGCTATTTTTTATCTTCCGATAAGAAGCACTCCAAAAATTATTAATCCTCCGGCAAAAAGACGTTCGCGGCCAAATGGCTCTCTAAGTTTCCAACATCCCCAATAAACGACCATTAAAACGCTAATTTGTCTTAATGCGACGACTGCACTTACTGATTCAAATTGCAAAACCACACAAATCAGTCCATACGAACCTAAAGTAGCAAATGCTCCCACTAAACCTTTCAACCAATCATTTTTCCAAAGGTCGAGGATTTCAGTTGTACTGTGATTTGAAAATAAATAAAGGTTACAAATAGTGAAACCAATAGTGGCTTCCAAAAAAAAGAAGGCAATTCCATTTTGAAAAGGTTGATTAGGAAGTTGGAGCAAAAATAAATCCATACCCTTTTTATCAACCAGGCTATAGCTGACTACCATGACCAGAGTATAAAAAGCCCAGCGAAGGTCATTGTGTTGAATGGCTTGCCAAAGATTTTTGAATCCTCGGATCAGATGCCCATCAAAATGTAAAATATAAATGGCAGATATAATAGTTAAAATAGCAATGAGAGTTTGTGGAATCAGTTTCTCCCCCAACAACAACCAAGCAAAAACAGGGACAAAAACAGGTGCCGACCGTGCAATTGGATAAACATAGGAAATATCCTGAGTGTTATAAGCCCGTGACAAACACAGGATATAGATACCGTGAATTACCCCCGAAAGTACCGCCCAAAATAGCAATTCTCGATTCCAAATAGAAAACCCGATCCAATTTAGAGCTACCAAACCCATCAGGATAAGCCATACTCCTTTAAGACCAGAAAAGAACTGGGAATTTTTGCTTGTCTGAGTCAAAATATTCCATAAAGAATGTAATATGCTGGATAAAATAACCAGACTGATATTCTCAATAGTCATTAACAAAATCCGAAAAGAATTATTATGATTATAGCTTTTATAACCTATCCAGCATTTGATTTGGATAGGGCTGTAGAATTCTACCAAAAGGTCTTAGGGATTAAACCTTTGTTTCACAGAAAAGACTGGGCCGAATTCAAACTTGAAGGACAGCGGTTTGCATTGCAAAAGGTAAAAAGCTCAAAGACAGAACATACAGGCGCCATATTGTATTTTATGGCTCAACCTATTGCTGATAATATTGAACGTTTAAAAGATATGGGGGCTAAATCTCTAGGTTCTATGGAGATTCATTCATACGGAAAACTAGCTCGATTTAAAGACCCAGAGGGCAATATTTTTGGACTGTATGAACCTCCCGTCAAATGATGGTTTTATTTGGATTATCCCATAACGGTTGCTCATATCGCTTTAGTTAAGGTACAATTAAATCATAATGAATAATCCTTTGACCCACTTTAATGAGGAAGGCCGTGCTCGCATGGTTGATGTGTCTGAAAAAGGCAATACTTCCCGAAAAGCAGTCGCAACCGGAAAAATATATTTAGAACCTGAAACTCTTAGACTTATCAATGAAGGGCAGATAAAAAAAGGGGATGTTCTTGCTGTGGCCCAGGTTGCAGGAATAATGGGTGCAAAAAAATCGCATGAAATCATACCTATGTGTCACCCATTGTTATTAACCGGAATTGATATAAGTTTTGAGAAGCATCAAGAACCTGATCCAAAAACAGGTCTCTGTTCAATCACTATAACGGGAACCGTTAAAGTAACTGGGCAAACAGGAGTAGAAATGGAAGCTTTAACCGCTGTTTCTACCGCCGCATTAACCATTTATGACATGTGTAAAGCTGTTGATCGTGGAATGTACTTTGATAAAATTGGATTGATTCATAAATCTGGTGGAAAGTCCGGCACTTTTGAAAAAGAAGGTGTAGGCCAATGATCACTATAAAGTTTTTTGCCAGTCTAAAGACAATTGCGGAAATGGAGGAAAAAATTATTGAAGTATCTAACTCCATCTCCATGGATCAACTGAGCGAAATTATTTCAAAAACATCCCCTAAAATGGGGGAGTTTATCCGAGAAAAAAAAGTAATGATCTCGGTTAACGAAGAAATGGCTGATTCCGATACTATTATCCACGATGGTGATGAAGTGGCGTTTCTTCCTCCTTTTTCAGGCGGTTCTTAAAACAAAGAAGGTAATATTATGAGCACAACTACAGATTCAAAAATACGAATCCAATTAGAAGATTTTTCAGTGACCGAAGAAATCGAGGTCATGAAAAAAGTGTCGCGTAATATTGGCGGCATCACCACTTTTCTTGGTACTGGAAGAGAATTATCAAAAGGTGAGAGTATCACCCAATTAAACTTTGAACACTATCCAAAAATGGCCGAGAAAAAGTTGGAGGAAATTCGGGTAAAAGCCATCAAAGATTATGGCATTATTGACATGAGTATAATTCACCGGATCGGGCCCATTGAAATTGGCGAAAATATTGTGTTGATTGTTGCCGTAGGTGAACACAGAAAAGAAACATTTGTAGCATGCGAATGGGCTATAGCTGAACTAAAACGCACAACCCCCATATGGAAACGGGAAACCACATCCTCAGGAGAAGTTTGGGTTCAAGACACCCCCTGACCTAAACCCTTCCTAAATAAGTCTATAGGATCGGTTTGATTATTCTTTAAGTAGCCACATCGAATTACCAAGCTAAGTACCCAATTATGGTTCCGACGAACAATTCTCTGGTTCTAACCGCCCACAGTCGGCTGGCTAGCTGGCTCCTACTAGATCATAATAGACAGCAAAAACAAAAAAAAGTCTGGGAAACACCCAATATTCTCTGCCTTTCGGGTTGGCTAAAAAAAGTCTGGCTAGAGACATGGCCCGAAAAATTCCTGCTCAGCAAAATTCAGTCTGAAAACTTATGGAAAAAAATTATCCGGGATGATCTTTATATAAAAGAGTTAAGTTTGCTTCATAAGGAAGCGGCGGCAGACCAAGCAGTTAAAGCCTATACTCTAATAAAAGAATATAGAATACCCCTTGAAAAAAAGGTCTTTCATGAAACAGTAGAAACCCTTTCGTTCTTTAAATGGGTTGAAGATTTCGATAAACAATTACTGCAGTGGAACGCCATCGATGAATCCAGCCTAATGGACTGGGTAAGTAAATCTATTGATGAAAACAAAATAAATTTGCCTTCAACTATTATTTTTAAGGGATTTAAAAATAAAACACCTCAGTTCCAGCACCTATTGGATTCTCTAGAGAGAAAAAATGTAAAAACGCATCTCGATTTAGCAGATGCGATAAATACTAAAGTTAAAACTACTTATGAAAATACAAATATCTCTGTTCAGAATTATGAGGATAAAACTAAAGAGGTTACAACCTGCACAAGATGGATACGAAAAAATTACCAACCGGGCAAACGTTTTGGAATTATTGTTCCAGACCTCAAAAACTACCGCTCCCTTCTGCAAAGAGAATTAGCTGCGGAGTTATGTCCTGAATCCATTCATCCTGAAAAAAAAATGGAGCTCCCTTTCAATATATCCTTGGGTTCACCCCTTAGCGAACTTACACCCATAAACCTAATTCTTCAGATTCTAAGAACCCCTACCCCCGAAATTCCAGCGGGAAAATTCTATTCAATAATTAAAAACCCGGTTTTTCATTTGGAAAAAATAAAGTCTCTTGAGATTGAGACCAAAATGAGAAAACAAAGAAAATATTCCATCAACATTAATAAGTTTCCCTTGGATCTTTATAAAGAACAATCACCTCAAATATTTAATTTAATAACCGCTTGGAAAAACTGGATATCGAAAAAAAATAGTTTTTTGCCAAGTAAATGGGCCGAGTCTATAACCGAAATCTTGAAAAACATGAATTGGCCAGGAGAAGAAAAAAAACTCACCGAAAAAGAAAATCACATATTTGAATCTTGGAAAAAATGTCTGGATCAACTCACTTCTCTAAACTCTATATTTGGCCGAATACAAAGAAGAGAGGCTGTAGAGTATTTAATCAGTATCGCTGAAAGATGTTTTTTTCCCGAAAAATCCAAAGATCATCTTATTCAGGTCATAAAATTAAGTGAATCAAGAGAAATGAAATTTGACCATACATGGGTTGTCGGTTGTCATTTTGAATCTCTTCCTCCTTCCCCTGAACCAAACACCCTCATACCATTGGAATACAGGAAAAAACATCAACTGCCACACTCCAATGCTAAATGGGAGCTTGAGAATAGCGAACAGTTTTTGGATAATATTTTTCACAATTCTCCCGATGTTGTCTTAAGTTATCCATCACAAGATGGAGATACTTTATTAGAACCCAGTCCTATAATTAAAAACTTTCCAAAAGCGAATGGTTTCATTCTCCCTTCCTCGAAGATAAAGGATCAAATTTCTAATACCGTGAATATGGAGATCTTTAGGGAAGTCTCTCATTTACCCCTAATTGAAGAAGAAAAAACTCGTTTTAAAATGGGTCTAGGTAAAGGGGGTGCAAATTTATTAAAGTATCAAGCAGATTGCCCATTCCAAGCCTTTGCAAGAATTCGTCTTCACGCTTTAAATCACGATATCCCCGACACCGATTTTGATTCCCTTCTCAGAGGAAAACTAATTCATCGAATTCTTGAAATATTCTGGAAAAAAGTTCGCACCCGAACAGAACTTGCTAGTTTACACAAAACTGGAAAATTAAGTGCTTTATTAAGTGACACTATTCAGCATGCCATGAAAGAAATTTTTAAAGAAATACCCAACCAAACTAAATTTTTTGAATTAGAAAAGGCTAGAAATCTTAAATTATTACTTGAGTGGCTAACAAAATTCGAATTAACCCGGGATGATTTTTCTGTTATGGAGCAGGAAAAAAAGATAGAGGTCAGGCTGGATGGATTAAGTTTATCTTTAAGGGTTGACCGTATAGATCACACAACAGATAAAAAGCAGATTTTAATCGACTATAAAACCGGCAATGCAAATCCGGGCGAATGGTTTACTGAACGACTTTTATCCCCCCAACTTCCTCTCTATTCAAATGTTATTTCACCTATGGGTGTTTATTTTGCCCAAACCAAAAAAGGTGAAATGGGAATGAAGGGAGTCCAGTATTTAGAGAATGAAATTTCTTCCATCCAGTTTATGAAAATTAAAAAGCCTAACAAATTTTCGGAGATCATCGGAGAACCCACTTGGGACAACCTTCTTACCTATTGGAAAAATAAAACCAGTTACCTCGCCAATGAATTCTTATCTGGACGACTGAGTATTAAACCAACATTGAAACAAAATACATGTAAAAACTGCGATTTAAAATCATTTTGCAGGATATGGGAGTTGGAGTATGACAATGAAGGGAATGATTTATGATTCCATCAGACCTGCATATTCGAAATCAGTCTTTGAATCCGGGGCAATCCTTTATTGTCGAAGCACCTGCGGGGTCCGGTAAAACAGAACTTCTAATACAACGCTATTTAAAATTGCTGGGGGGAGTCAGTCAACCCGAGGAAATCCTTGCCATGACCTTTACCCGAAAAGCCGCAGGTGAAATGAAGGGGAGAATTATCGAAGCCTTGAATCTAGCTCAAGATGTTTCCCCGCCAAAAGAAGAACCCGATCAAACAACATGGAACCTGGCTCAAGTCGCCTTGGAACGAAATAAGAAGTTTGGCTGGAGATTATTGGAAAACCCCGCGCGACTCAGAGTAGTAACAATCGATTCCTTCTGTTCATTTCTAACCAAAAGGACACCTCTTTTATCAAAAATGGGGGGCGCCACCGAAATTCAAGAAAATATCCAAGATTTATATGCAAATACTGCAAAACAAATCCTTTCAAAAATTGAAAGTGCTGACTACCAGTATGCAGAGCTGGTTCGTGCATTACTCAAGCATTTAGATAATGATAAAAAAACCTTCATCCAGCGTATATCGCAACTATTGAATCTACGCGACCAGTGGATGATATCCTTTTTTGATAAATTTGAAAATATCAAAGAGCATCTACTAGACAATTCTCACAAAGAAAAACTGGAAAAACTCTACACAGAGCTAATCGAAAAACAATTAAATAAAATTTATTCTTTATTTCCTGAATCCTCAAAAAACTCATTGGTTTACTTTGGTGCCTACGCAGGAAAAAACTTGAAAACTTATAACTACGAAAACTCCATTATAACTTTGAGTCAATTAGATTCTTTTCCGAACCCAAAAATTGAACAACTTGAACAATGGAAAGGAATTTCAAATCTTCTTTTGACAGGTACCGGTGAATTTAGAAAACGGGTAGATAAAAGCCTCGGCTTTCCTGTCAATAATAAGAAAATTAAAAACGAATTTAAAATTTATTTGGAATCCTTGACTGGCCTTAAACCATTACAAAAAGCCCTTAATAAAATAAAACTCCTGCCGGATCCCTATTTTAGTGATTACGAATGGAATATTTTAAGATCTACACTACGCTTGTTACCCGAGCTTGAATCTCAACTTAAAAGTTTGCTTCAAGAAAATAAATTAAGTGATTTTAGTGAAATTTCACTTGCTGCTTTAAAATCTTTTGGAAACGAACTAGAGCCCACAGATCTCGGGAAATATCTTGATGACAAAATTCAACATATACTGGTGGATGAGTATCAAGACACTTCGTTCAAACAGGAAGCATTATTGAAAAAGTTGACCGCAGAATGGGAACCTGACTCAGGCCGCACCCTATTTATAGTTGGAGATCCAAAACAATCCATTTATAGATTTCGCGATGCCGAGGTAGGGCTTTTCTTGAAAACTCAGAAAGAAGGTATTAATAATCTAAATTTGGAACGGCTAACTCTAGAGTCCAATTTTCGTTCGCAACAAAGTTTGGTTGATTGGGTTAATCGATGCTTCCAGAAAATCTTACCCGAAGAGGACAATCCGGATTCTGGTGCCATTGCCTTTTCTAAATCCACTGCGATTCACGCAAAGGAATCTTACCCGGGGGTTGTTTTACATCCTTTGGATCCAGAATCAAATTCTAGTCGAGTATCTCGATCCGAGGCAAAAGAGATTTCCGGAATTATAAAAAAAATCCGTAGTGAATCTGCTGAAGCAACTATTGCAATCCTGGTTAGAAGCCGGACCCATTTGAAGGAAATTATCAGGGAGTTGGAGCTTCTAAAAATATCCTACAAGGCTGAATCTATATACACATTGGCAGATCGTCCAGCAATCAGAGATCTATTGTCTTTATTGCGTGCACTTATCTTTCCCTTAGATAGAGTTGCTTGGTTATCCTTATTACATGCTCCTTGGATGGGGGTTTCGTTAACAGACATTCATTCTTTATGCGCAAGTCAACCAGAAATACCTCTCTGGGAAATATTAAATAAAGATGAAAATAAAAAAAGGCTATCCAAAAATGGAAAAATACAGATTAAAAGATTAATTTCTATATTGGCACCTACACTAAATGCCCTACCTTCAAACAACTTCCGCGAACTTTTGGAAAATTGCTGGATAAGGCTAGGAGGACCTGCTTGTCACAAAGGAACCTCCGAAACTGATATCTACACCTTTTTCGACGAAGTGGAAAGATGCATTCAAAAAGGAGAACCAAGCCGGTTTGAACATTTTAATCAGGTTATCGAAAACTTGCATGCCAGTCCCTTGACAACGTCAAAAAATGCCATCCAGATAATGACAATGCATAAGGCTAAAGGGTTACAGTTCGATTATGTAATTCTTCCGGGATTAGGCAAAAAATCTCAAAATGACAGCAAACGACTTGTTTTCTGGATGCCTTATGGTCAAGAACTCCTTTTAGCACCTCTAGAAGCAAAAGGAGAAACAAAATCCCACCTGTATAATTTTTTGGCCGAAATAGATAATGAAAAAGATGATCATGAAATGCTTCGGCTACTTTATGTTGCTGCAACCCGAGCTAGAAAACAGCTCCATCTCTTAGGAAAAACCAAAGTTATAAATAATGAAATGATACCGGAATCCAATTCATTACTCGAAAGCCTTTGGCCTTTTCTAAAGGACGACTGGTGCAAGGCAAAATTTATTCCAATGCAAGAAGAGCTAGAGCGTTCTGCTGAAATGTATCAAATAGATCGAATTCCATCTGGGTACCACCCGCCGGAACCTTGCAAACCTATCCATAGCAGCCTTATTGGCGAAATTGAGGAAGAAAAAGAAACTTTTCCTTTTCTTTGGGCCGGGACTGCAGCACGTTGCATTGGTAATGTTTTACATCGTGTTCTGCAAACTATTGCTAAAGAAGGATTGGATAAATGGACGTTAAGTCGTATAAAAATGATGGTCCCTCAATTACGAACCGCGCTGCTAGGAGAGGGGCTCCCTTTTGACCAAATTGATGATGCTCTACATTTAACTTTAACCGGATTGCAGAACACATTAGAAGACACCAAGGGACGTTGGATACTTTCTAACCATGAAGAAAGCCATGCAGAGTACTCTTTGACATTATTTTTAGAAAATCGATTTATCCGAAATGTTATAGACCGCACTTTTATTGAAAATAAAACACGATGGATTATTGATTACAAAACAGGTCGCCATGAAGGTAAAGGTCTAGAAAGTTTCTTAAAAAGAGAGACAGAACGCTATGAACCACAACTCAGACGCTATGAAGCTTTACTTAAAGAATACGGCGAAACACGCCCGATCAGAAAAGCGTTATATTTCCCATTAATAAAAGAATGGATAGAAATTTAAATCTAATCAAGAATATAGCTAGAAAAAGGTGCCCAAATAGAGTGATTTCAACTCTTAAGTATAAAAATGACTTCAAAAATTAGCTATTCAAATATTGCCATAGGTTATGCTTAAAAAGATTTCGAATGAAAAAAAATTAGTTGTACTCATTGGAGATGATTTACGACACCAGTATTTCTTATTTCAGTTAAATTCCAAGCATAGTATTTCAGCTGTGTTTATCGAAAAATCTGAATATCCACAGCCCATTGCAAAAACAGAAAATGAAAAAAATGCCTGGGCATGGTTTTTTGAAAGAAGAAAGACTTTTGAACATGAAACCATTACTCCAACCTTAAATATAAAAACTCTAAATAATCCTGATGTCTTTCACGTAAAAAAAAACGGGCTAAATTCATTAAAGACTCTTACTAGGCTTAAAGAGATATCACCTGATTTTATAGCTTGCTTTGGAACGGGAATATTGCATGAAAGAATATTATCCAATTTCCCAGAGTGCATTTTTAATCTTCATGTCGGCATACCTGAATATTACAGAGGCTCCTCTTGTAATTTCTGGCCGATTTATAATAGTGATTTAAAAAACTTAGGGGCTACTGTTCATATAATTGAAAAGGGAATCGATACAGGAAAAATTGCTGGAGCAAAACATATTACTTTGGAACCTGCAGATAACGAACAAACATTAACATGGAAAACCATACATGTCGGAACGCAGTTAATGGTAGAGACTATCGAAAAATGGAACCTAGGAATGCTCTATCTAAAAGAACAAAAACAAGTTGGAACACTTTATAAAATGAATGAGTTTAATCCAGCAGCAATTCTAAAGATAAAAAAAATGGTAGAATCAGGAGAATTAAAATTGCAAATAGAAAAAGTTTTAAGATGATACCATTGAGTCTATATATTATATTTCATAAAAAAATTTGATGGACAGGCAAGTCTTCAACAAAAACATTTGGAATTAAAATTTAAACTTATCGAAGTATCAATCAAATATTTGGAATATTTTTCTGGATTTTGTTTTTCTTTATACCAGTAGATACGGCCTTTTTTATCTTTAACTGCGGTGGGAATTGCCATCCCTTTTAGAATAAATTTAGTTTTGACTGAATTCATACTATACTTTAACTGCGTGGGCAGGGATTTATATCGATATAATTTTCACTCACATGTAAAAACACTAAGTATCAAACCTTGGTTCCATGCATTTGATTTACTATTTTTTTTATCGTATTGCTTTAAAATAGGGTGCCCTAAACAGCATCAGGTTTTCCTCAACCCTTCCCTTATGTAGAGGAAAAAATGGGAAAAAATATTGAATCATTAATTACTAGTGCCGATGTATTGTTTATTATGCTAGGGGGTGTAATGGTCTTCGCTATGCATGGGGGCTTTGCCTTTCTCGAAGTAGGTACGGTTAGAAAAAAGAATCAAATCAACGCATTAGTAAAAATCCTTGCTAACCTTGCCTTGTCGACATTGGTTTATTTCTTTGTTGGTTTTTCAATTGCTTATGGAATCAACTTTTTCC
>Ga0315338_1004680_pt1 | contig 10543 bp, 9 predicted proteins | sample ASW8metaG_FD_204518 | JGI IMG/M metagenome (GOLD analysis project Ga0315338, IMG submission 204518) | Ammonia-oxidizing marine archaeal communities from Monterey Bay, California, United States - ASW #8 | ecosystem: Environmental > Aquatic > Marine > Coastal | place: USA: California | collected...
CCGCGTGGAAGCGGGCTTGCCCGCGAAGCCAACACCGTGGTGGATGGCACGGGCTTCGCCCGTGTTCGCGGGCAAGGCGCCAGCTTTTAGAAATTGAGCAAGACAGTTGCTCCCACAGGTCCTCCTCTCTCCTGGAGGTGGCGTATTTGGGCTGCCCCCCAAGGGTTGGATTGATGTCCAGCTTCTTGGGGCATTCCAGGTCCTCCTCTCTTCTGAAGGTGGCGTTCGTGGGAGCGGCCTTGCGTCGCGAAAGGGCCGCTAAGCGGCCCCATCGATATCTGCTGCGAAGCTGATCACTCGGGGTCCAGTGCCCGCCCGGTCATTCCGCAAATTCCCCAGTCCCCACACCCTCGCCACGGCTTTCGTAGCATTTCAATGTGACCAATGAGTCAAAACGCTCATCTTCCCTGTATTCTATGCAGCAGCTGTTGCAGCATTTTGTTACCGGTGCGCAGGCGAGCCCTGGCTACAACCCCTGGCGGTGGCCGCTCCGGTATTTGGCGCCCTCAATTCATCGAGTGGTGGTCTTTGGCTGTTTTCATTGGGAAGCCAGAATGATTGGCATCAAAAGCATTGCGAGTTACGTGCCCACCGCTGGCCTGGACAACTACGTTCAGGGTGCGAAGTTCGGCAAGGACGAAGAGTTCATGTTCGGCAAGATCGGTGCGTCGTTCTTGCCGCGCAAGGCCGAAGAGCAAGAAACCTCCGACTTGTGCGTAGAGGCCGCCCAGGCACTGTTCGCCAGCAACCCCGACCTTGATCCGCAATCGATCGATGCGTTGATCGTGGTCACCCAGAACGGCGACGAAGAAGGCCTGCCGCACACCGCAGCCATCGTCCAGAGCAAACTTGGCCTGTCTACCCGCGTGGCGGCGTTCGACGTGTCGCTGGGCTGCTCCGGCTATGTGTATGGCCTGTATGCGATCAAAGGCTTCATGGAAGCGGCAGGCCTGAAGAACGGCCTGCTGATCACCGCCGACCCGTATTCGAAGATCGTCGACCCGGAAGATCGCAACACCACCATGCTGTTCGGCGACGCCGCCACGGCCACCTGGATGGGTGAAAACGCGGTATGGAACCTGGGCCAGGCGCGTTTCGGCACTGACGGTTCCGGTGCCGAGCACCTGAAAGTCAGCGACGGCAAGTTCTTCATGAACGGCCGCCAGGTATTCAACTTTGCCTTGATCAAAGTGCCTGCGCACCTGCACGAGCTGCTGGACGCCAGCGGCCTGAAGTCGTCGGATATTGACGCCTTCTGCATCCACCAGGGCAGTGCGGCGATTGTCGACGCCGTGGCGCGACGCTTTGAAGAGCAACACCCGGAGAAGTTCGTCAAAGACATGCTGGAAACCGGCAATACGGTGTCCTCCAGTGTTCCGCTGCTGCTGCAGAAGCATATGCTCGATGGCAGCTGGAAGCGCGTGGCGATCAGTGGCTTTGGCGTGGGCCTGTCGTGGGGCTCGGCCATCCTGTACCGCGACTGATCCCCTGTCAGCCCACAAAAGCGCCCGGCGGCCACCGCCCGGCGCTTTTTTTCTGCCGAAAATAAACTTCTGCCTGACGCAGCCCGTCGTAGGAGCGGGTTCACCCGCGAAGAAGGCAGCTCGGTCTATGGCACCGGCTTCGCCGGTGTTCGCGGGTGAACCCGCTCCTACAGACGGGATGAGGCATTTAGCCCCAGTTCGGACAGTTTTTGACGCCAATAAACCGCCCTTAACCCCTTGATTTCTCAGGGCTGGCCCCATGCCAGTATTTTTTTTTTGAAAAAACCCTCAAGCAACCCGCGCACCCGACGATAACCATTACGAAGGTTCTCTAGGCCAATCCGGCGGTTGCCAAGGCCGGAAGCCGCAGTACCCATCCAACGAGGATTTCGTCATGGCTTTAACTGTAAACACCAACATTGCGTCGATCACCACCCAGGGCAACCTGACCAAGGCCAGCACTGCCCAGACCACTTCGATGCAGCGTCTGTCCTCGGGTCTGCGCATCAACAGCGCCAAAGATGACGCTGCTGGCCTGCAGATCAGCAACCGTCTGACCAGCCAGATCAATGGCCTGGGCCAGGCTGTGAAGAACGCCAACGACGGTATCTCGATCGCCCAGACCGCTGAAGGCGCAATGCAGGCTTCGACCGACATCCTGCAGAAAATGCGTACCCTGGCTCTGTCCTCGGCTACTGGCTCGCTGAGCGCCGACGACCGTAAGTCGAACAACGACGAATACCAGGCTCTGACCGCAGAACTGACCCGTATCTCGCAAACCACCACCTTCGGTGGCCAGAAACTGCTGGACGGCTCGTACGGCACCAAGGCCATCCAGGTCGGCGCCAATGCCAACGAAACCATCAACCTGTCGCTGGAAAACGTGGCAGCCAACAACATTGGCTCCCAGCAGATCAAGAGTGCTACCGCTACGCCAGTAGTTGGCGGCCTCGTAGGTGGTAACACAATCACCGTTACTGGTAACGGTCAGAGTGAAGACTATGCCGTTGCTGCTAAAGCCTCTGCAAAGGATATTGCCAAAGGTTTGAATGGCCTGATCGGTGGCCTGACCGCATCGGCTAGCACCGAGGTGAGTTTTGCTGTTGACGCTACCAAAGCCGCTGTATCTGCTGTCGGTTTCACTTTGGAAGTAGGTACCCAGAAGGTAGATATTCTTGGGGTTACCAGCAACTCGGGTCTGGCTGACCAGTTGAAATCCAACGCCGCGAAGCTCGGTATCAGTGTTAACTACGACGAAACTAACGACACGCTTTCGATTAAATCCGACACCGGTGAAAACGTTGCGTTCTCTGCTTCGGCGGGCGACACTACCGCTCTGGATATTGCTACTAAAGGCGCTGACGGTAAGTACAGCACCACAGCCAAGCTTGCTGATGGCTTGATTGCGAACGGTGCGGTATCGCTTGACTCTGCGAAAGGCTATGCGCTGACAGGTACCGGCGTGGCTGCGGTATTTGGTACTAGCACAACCTCTCAAAAAACCTCCATTGCACAGACTGATGTAACCGACGCGACCAACGCACAGAATGCTCTGGCCGTTATCGACAAGGCCATCGGCTCCATCGACAGCGTCCGTTCGGGCCTGGGTGCTACCCAGAACCGTCTGCAGACCACCGTCGACAACCTGCAGAACATCCAGAAGAACTCCACAGCTGCCCGCTCCACCGTGCAGGACGTGGACTTCGCTTCGGAAACTGCCGAGCTGACCAAGCAGCAGACTCTGCAGCAGGCTTCGACTGCGATCCTGTCGCAGGCTAACCAGCTGCCATCGTCGGTCCTGAAACTGCTTCAGTAATTCAGGCGCTTGAGTGAAGGGTGAAAGGGTGCGTTTACGTGCCCTTTCACCCTTTTTGACATGAGGAGTTCGAAACATGGACATGAGTGTCAAGCTGAACCAGGTGTATCCAACCGTGTTACCCCAGGTGCCAGGAGCTGATCGCGAGCGGGACCCGGCTATGCCTGCCAAGGTGCAGGAAGCCGCTGCTTCCGATAATCAGCCGCACTCGCGCGAGGACCTGGAAAAAGCGGTTGGCGAAATTCGTGATTTCGTCCAGTCGAGCCAGCGCCAGCTGGACTTTTCCATTGATGATTCCACGGGCCGGATTGTAGTCAAGGTGATTGCTACCCAGTCCGGTGAGGTAATCCGGCAACTTCCCTCGGAAGCTGCGCTGAAATTGGCGCAGAGCCTCAGTGAAGCCAGCAGCTTGCTGTTCGACGGTCAGGCATAGGCTGGCATGATTTTTGTTGCTGTCGACTATTTGATGGATTTATCCGCCAAGGATCCGGCAGCTACTGAACAAGGAGAGCAATGATGGCAGGTACAACAGTCAGCGGTATTGGCTCGGGCATCGATACCCAGGCGATCGTCGAATCCCTGGTGGCCGCGCAGAAGGCGCCGAAGCAGGCGCAGATCAATACCCAAACGCTGAAGGCAACCACCACGTTGTCCTCTATCGGCAAGATCCAGGCCGCCCTCGATGCGTTTCGCGGCGCCTTGACCAATATGACCGATTCCAACAGCTTCGGTGGCCTGAGCCTGAAGTCTTCGGATGAAAAGGTCGCGACCGTCACCATGGGGACTGGGGCTGCGAATGGCACCTTCAAGCTGATCGTCGACAAGCTGGCGACTGCATCAAAAGTTTCGACCAAAGTGTATGCAGATGGCGCGGGATCGGTGGTCAATAGCGGCAGTACGCCAACTACGCTGACCATCCGTCAGGGCGGCAAGGACTTCGATCTCAGTGTTCCCGCCGGCGCCACATTGCAGCAGGTACGCGACAGCATCAATAGCCAGTTCGGCGTGGCGGGACTTAGTGCCAACGTGCTGACGGATGCCAATGGTTCTCGCCTGATCGTCACCTCGACCAAAATGGGTGAAGGCTCCGACATTACCCTTTCGGGCAATTCGGGCATCGATACTGATTATACCGTTGTCGATGAGCCGACGGACGCCGAGTACACCCTGGACGGCATTGCCATGAAGTCCAAGTCCAATGACATCACCGATGCTGTCAGTGGTCTCAATATTAAGCTGGTGGGTGTTTCACCGATCAACGCTACCAGTAGCGAGCCTACGGCGACCATCCTCTCCCTGACAACAAGTCCCACAACTTTGAAGTCGGGCCTCAAAGGTTTCATCGATACCTATAACGCATTGTTGACGGTGATGAACGCCGAAACCAAAGTGACCAAGAATGCTGATGGCACCATGACGGCTGCGGCGCTGACGGGTGATGCCACCATGCGCACGTTGATGACCTCCATTCGTGAGGAGCTCAATGCGGTAGCGGGTAACGGTACCTTGAAATCGCTCGCTGCCTTTGGTGTCACTTCGGCCCAGGATGGTGGTGCGCTTAGCCTGGACGACAAGAAGTGGGAAAAGGTCGCCTCCACCAACGCGGCAGACCTGACCAGTATTTTCAATGGTAAGGATGGCTTGCTGGCACGCCTGCAAAAAGTCACTGATCCATTCGCCAAGGCCGCAACCGGCACCCTTGCCGAGCGCTCCAAGGTCCTGAGCGAAAGCCTGACCAAGCTCAAAACCGAGCAGGATACTCTGGATGCCCGCATGGAAGCCCTGCAGAAGAGCCTGCAGGACAAGTACAACAACATGGATACCCTGGTCACCCAGCTGCGTCAGCAGCAGAACTCAGTGCTGAGCACCCTCAACGCACTGAACAAGGCGAACAGCGAAGATTAATCCGTGATCCTTGCATGAAGTCCGTGCAAGATGCCGGGCTTCATGTCATCGGTCGGTAAAGTTTTTCGCCACCTGCCCGATATAAGGAATATCTCCCCCTTAAGCCTGCCCGTCACGAGGTCGCAAGATGAATCCCATGAGAGCCCTTCGTCAGTACCAGAAGGTCAATTCCCATGCCCAGATTTCCGAAGCCACGCCCCATCGCCTGGTGCAGATGCTGATGGAAGGCGGCCTCGATCGCATGGCGCAGGCCAAGGGGGCGATGGCGCGTGGCGACATTGCGGAAAAGGGCCTGATGCTGGGCAAGGCGATCGACATCATCATCGGCTTGCGCGATGGCTTGTCGCCTGAAAAAAGCGAAAACCCAGAGTACGTCGAAAAGCTCGACGCCCTCTATGTCTACATGACCAATCGCCTGATGCAGGCCAATGTGGACAACGATGCCAGCATTATCGACGAAGTTGCACAGCTGCTGATTACCGTGAAAAGTGGCTGGGACGGCATTGTCGACGCCCAGCCTGCCAGCTGATGGCAAGGAGATTACCGTGACCGCACTGCAACGCCTCGATGACACCTGCGATGCCCTGATCGGGGCCTTGGGTGAGCGTGACTGGGAGGCCATTGCCAAGCTGGATGTGGCGTGCCGCGCGTGCATCGACGAGGTGCTGGAAACCCATGCGATGGATCAGGCGTTGCTGCGCGAGAAGCTGGAAGGGGTGCTGCAGGTCTACCGCAACCTGATCGATGTGACAACCGGTGAACGCCAGGCAATTGCCGAAGAGATGATGCAGATCAATCAAGCGAAAAATGCATCGAAGGTTTACCATCTCTTCAGTTAAGATGCGCACAACTTAACAAAAGGCGCCATAAATTTGACTGTTAGGGCCTTTTTGACTTTACTAGTGGCTGTTTTCGAATTTCAGACGTCCGAACACTGACCATTCAGTCGGAATGATGTCGAGCACGCCCCTGCAGGGCGCCGATATGACTAGGGAAGTTGCTATTGCATGTGGCGTGAAACCAAGATTCTGCTGATCGATGACGACAGCGCGCGCCGCCGCGACCTTGCGGTGGTGCTGAACTTCCTCGGCGAAGAAAACCTCGCATGTGCCAGCCATGACTGGCAGCAGGCGGTCGAGCCATTGTCCTCGAGCCGCGAAGTGCTGTGCGTGCTCATCGGCACCGTGAATGCTCCAGGCAATCTGCTTGGGCTGCTTAAGACAGTGGCTACCTGGGATGAGTTCCTTCCGGTTCTGCTTTTAGGTGAAATTTCTTCTGCCGAGCTGCCGGAAGACCTTCGCCGCCGGGTGCTGTCCAACCTGGAAATGCCGCCAAGCTACAGCCAGCTGCTGGATTCGCTGCACCGTGCTCAGGTTTACCGCGAAATGTATGACCAGGCGCGCGAGCGCGGTCGCCAGCGCGAGCCCAATCTGTTCCGTAGCCTGGTGGGCACCAGCCGTGCCATTCAGCACGTGCGGCAGATGATGCAGCAAGTGGCGGATACCGACGCCAGCGTGCTGATCCTGGGTGAGTCGGGCACCGGCAAGGAAGTGGTGGCGCGCAACCTGCACTACCACTCCAAGCGCCGTGAAGCGCCGTTCGTGCCGGTCAACTGTGGCGCGATCCCGGCCGAGCTGCTGGAGAGCGAACTGTTCGGCCACGAGAAGGGCGCCTTTACCGGGGCCATCACCAGCCGTGCCGGGCGTTTCGAGCTGGCCAACGGCGGTACCCTGTTCCTCGATGAAATCGGCGACATGCCGTTGCCGATGCAGGTCAAGCTGCTGCGTGTGCTGCAGGAGCGCACCTTCGAGCGCGTGGGTAGCAACAAGACCCAGAGCATCGACGTGCGCATCATCGCTGCGACGCACAAGAACCTCGAAACCATGATCGAGGACGGCACCTTCCGCGAAGACCTGTACTACCGCCTGAACGTGTTCCCTATCGAAATGGCGCCGTTGCGTGAGCGGGTGGAAGACATCCCGTTGCTGATGAACGAGCTGATTTCGCGCATGGAGCACGAGAAGCGCGGTTCCATTCGCTTCAATTCCGCCTCGATCATGTCGCTGTGTCGTCACGGCTGGCCAGGCAACGTGCGCGAGTTGGCCAACCTGGTCGAGCGCATGGCGATCATGCACCCGTACGGGGTCATTGGCGTGTCGGAACTGCCGAAGAAATTCCGCTATGTCGATGACGAAGACGAGCAGATGGTCGACAGCCTGCGCAGCGACCTGGAAGAGCGCGTGGCGATCAATGGCCACACACCCAATTTCAGCAACCACGCCATGCTGCCGCCCGAAGGCCTGGACCTCAAGGACTACCTGGGTAGCCTGGAGCAGGGGCTGATCCAGCAGGCGCTGGACGATGCCAACGGTATCGTTGCGCGCGCGGCTGAACGTTTGCGTATTCGCCGTACCACACTGGTCGAGAAAATGCGCAAGTACGGCATGAGCCGCCAGGGCGGTGAGGAACAGGCGGAAGATTGAAGCCTGGCGGTTACCTATGATGGCTTCTTCGCGGGCACGCCCGCTCCCACAGGATCGATACACATCTTCAATTCGGTGATATCCCTGTAGGAGCGGGCGTGCCCGCGAAGAGGCCGGCACAAATCCCTATCTCCGGCACGGCTATTGCTACATCGCTGGCAACACACCGTTTTTATGACGGTCAGCCACGCGAGAGAGCACGATGCCCCAGGCCGCCCACGTATCCCGAGCCCCCGAACAGCAGGGGCAAACCCCGGTCGCGCAGGACAGCGGCCAGGGTATCGCGCAGGCCTTCGCCCTGTTCAATCAGGTGTCCAGTCAACTGAGCCAGTCCTACAGCCTGCTCGAAGCCCGGGTCAGTGAGCTCAAGGGCGAGCTGGCCGTGGTCAGCGCCCAGCGCATCGACGAACTGAGTGAAAAGGAACGTCTGGCCAACCGCCTGCAGAACCTGCTGGATTTGCTGCCCGGCGGGGTGATCGTGATCGATGGCCAGGGCCTGGTACGCGAAGCCAACCCGGCTGCCTGCGAGTTGCTCGGCGAGCCTCTGATCGGCCAATTGTGGCGCCAGGTGATCGCCCGTAGCTTTGCCCCGCGCAAGGACGACGGCCACGAAGTCTCGCTGCGCGACGGTCGCCGCCTGTCAATCGCCACCCGCTCACTGGATGCCGAGCCTGGCCAGTTGGTGCTGCTCAACGACCTGACTGAAACCCGTCGCCTCCAGGACCAGCTGGCTCGCCACGAGCGGCTGTCGTCGTTGGGGCGCATGGTTGCCTCGCTGGCCCACCAGATCCGCACGCCGCTGTCGGCAGCCATGCTGTATGCCAGCCACCTGGCCGATAGCGAGCAAGCGCTGAGCGCGGAAACCCGCCTGCGTTTCGCGGCGACCTTGAAGGAGCGCCTGCACGAACTGGAACACCAGGTGCGCGACATGCTGGTGTTTGCCCGTGGCGAGTTGCCGCTGGGGGACCGGGTGACCCCGAAAGCGCTGTTCCAGGCCCTGCAACAGGCGGCCCAGGCGCATGTGCAGGGGCACGCCGTGCGCTGGCAGTGCGACAGTCATCTGGGTGAGCTGCTGTGCAACCGCGACACCCTGGTCGGTGCCTTGCTCAACCTGATTGAAAATGCCCTGCAGGCCAGCGATGGCCCGGCACGGCTGAAGGTGCACCTGTACCGCCGCGAACGTAGCTTGCATCTGTGCGTCAGCGATGCCGGCAGTGGCATCGATGCAGGCTTGCTCGGCCGTTTGGGCGAGCCGTTCCTCACCACCAAGGCCACCGGCACCGGCTTGGGCCTGGCCGTGGTCAAGGCGGTGGTGCGTGCGCACCAGGGCACGATCAACCTGCGCTCGAAGGTCGGCCGTGGTACCTGCGTGCGGGTAGAGCTGCCGTTGATCGACGGGCAATTGGCGGAGGGGGTGTAATGGCAATCAAGGTGCTGCTGGTCGAGGATGACCGCGTATTGCGCCAGGCGCTGGGCGATACCCTGGAAATCGGCGGTTTCGCCTACCAGGCCGTGGGCAGTGCCGAAGAAGCGCTGGAGGCCGTACTCGATGACGCGTTCAGCCTGGTGGTCAGTGACGTCAACATGCCCGGTATGGACGGGCACCAGTTGCTCAGCCAGCTGCGCCGCCAGCAGCCACAGTTGCCGGTACTGTTGATGACGGCGCACGCTGCCGTCGAGCGTGCGGTCGAGGCCATGCGCCAAGGCGCCGTCGACTACCTGGTCAAACCGTTCGAGCCCAAGGCGCTGCTCAGCCTCGTGGAGCGGCATGCCGCCGGGCGTGTGACCGGCGAAGAGGGGCCGGTGGCCTGCGAGCCGGCCAGCCGCCAGTTGCTGGAACTGGCGGCCCGTGTGGCGCGCAGTGACTCGACCGTGCTGATTTCCGGCGAGTCCGGTACTGGCAAGGAAGTGCTGGCGCGCTACATTCACCAGCAGTCGCCGCGCGCGGCGCAGCCCTTCGTGGCGATCAACTGCGCGGCGATCCCCGACAACATGCTCGAGGCCACCCTGTTCGGCCACGAGAAGGGTGCCTTCACCGGCGCTATTGCGGCTCAGGCGGGCAAGTTCGAGCAGGCCGAAGGCGGCACCTTGCTGCTCGACGAAATCTCGGAAATGCCCATGGCCTTGCAGGCCAAGCTGCTGCGTGTGCTGCAGGAGCGGGAGGTGGAGCGGGTAGGCGGGCGCAAGCCGATCAGCCTGGACATTCGGGTGCTGGCCACCACCAACCGCGACCTGGCCGGCGAAGTGGCAGCCGGGCGCTTCCGCGAAGACCTGTACTACCGCCTGTCAGTGTTTCCGCTGGCCTGGCGCCCGCTGCGTGAGCGGCCGGGCGATATCCTGCAGCTGGCTGAGCGCTTGCTGGCGCGCCATGTGGCCAAGATGAAGCACGCCCCGGTGCGCCTCTCGCCAGCGGCGCGGGCCTGCCTGCAAGCCTATGCCTGGCCGGGCAACGTGCGCGAGCTGGACAACGCCCTGCAGCGGGCGTTGATTCTGCAGCAGGGTGGCGTGATCGAGGCGGCGGATTTTTGTCTGGCAGGCGCCATTCCATTGTCAGCTGGCACCGAGCCATCTCTCGAGGTGGTTGCTGATGCCGGCGGCCTGGGGGACGACATGCGTCGCCACGAGTACCAGATGATCATCGACACCCTGCGCGCCGAGCGCGGCCGCCGCAAAGAAGCGGCCGAACGCCTGGGGATCAGTCCGCGGACGTTACGCTACAAGCTGGCGCAGATGCGCGATGCCGGGTTTGACGTCGAGGCCAGCCTGTTCGGCTGACTGGCCAATCATCTGCAACTGGCGCGGACCTCCGTGGGAGCGGCCTTGCGTCGCGATAGGGCCGCAAAGCGGCCCCGGCG
>Ga0315338_1004682_pt1 | contig 10542 bp, 9 predicted proteins | sample ASW8metaG_FD_204518 | JGI IMG/M metagenome (GOLD analysis project Ga0315338, IMG submission 204518) | Ammonia-oxidizing marine archaeal communities from Monterey Bay, California, United States - ASW #8 | ecosystem: Environmental > Aquatic > Marine > Coastal | place: USA: California | collected...
TCGAAGCCTTCATCCGTATCTCCGAAGGCACTCCATGGGCCGAAGCCGGCATCCCGGGCTTGCCGATGCGGGTCAGCCACGACATCCGCAGTTACTACGAGACCGCTGCCCTGGCGATGGTCGACCATGCCCCTGCCGCCTGGGCTAGCACGCGCTGGTTCCTCGACCAGACCGAAACCGGCAAGGTGATGATGGCCGCCCGCCAAGTGATGCAAGACCAAGACGCACCACAGCCGATGTGGTTCTACCTCATCCCGGGTGACCGCTGAGCGGAGCGAAGTTGGAACTCACTTGAGTCCAGCCAATGCTGGTCCAAAGGCCTCCCTCAACCGTCCAGCATGCTCCAAGAACCAATCGATGCAGACCGGCACTCTTGTGGTGTCGGAGGGGGGACTTGAACGCCCCCAGTCAACGCCATCACAGCCCCAGGTCAGTCGAAAGTTCCTCTGGTCAACCCGTTCTAGCAGATCGCCGTGTCACCCCCGTGGCTGCCTGCGTGGCTCCCTACACGAAGATCACACCGGCGGCTACCGGATCGACGCCCTCCGGCCATACGGTCGTTCCGTCGGCAACCGACCCGGTGAGGTTCGCCCCGGTGAGGTTCGCCCCGGTGAGGGTCGCCTCAGCGAGGTGCGCCGAGTGGAGGACCGCCTCCTGGAAATTCGCCTCAGTGAGGGTCGCCGAGTGGAGGTTCGCCAAGTAGAGGACCGCCCCCTGGAGATTCGCCTCAGTGAGGTCCGCCCCTGCGAGGGTCGCCCCTGTGAGGTTCGCCCCGGTGAGGGTCGCCCCCATGAGGTCCGCCCCTGCGAGGGTCGCCCCTGTGAGGGTCGCCCCGGTGAGGTTCGCCCCAGTGAGGGTCGCCTTCTGGAGGACCGCCCACCATAGGTTCGCCTCGGTGAAGTTCGCCTCGGTGAGGTTCGCCTCCTGGAGATTCGCCCCTATGAGGTTCACCTCGGTGAGGTTCGCCCCGGTGAGGGTCGCCTCCTGGAGGTTCGCCGAGTGGAGGTTCGCCGAGTGGAGGTTCGCCCCTGTGAGGGTCGCCTCGGCGAGGGTCGCCCCTGTGAGGGTCGCCCCTGTGAGGTTCGCCCCTGTGAGGTTCGCCGAGTAGAGGGTCGCCCCTATGAGGTTCGCCCCGTTGAGGGTCGCCTCCTGGAGGTTCGCCTCATAGAGGACCGCCCACCACATGTTCGCCTCGGTGAGGTTCGCTCCAGCGAGGTTCGCCTGCTGGAGGTTCGCCTGCAGGAGGTTCGCCCCGGGTTCGATCGTGTAGCCGTTGACTTCCACGGCTCCCACGTTACGTCCCGACCAGCAGGACAGCCAGAAGGGCCTAGCCCTCGAAGGTCACTCCGGCGGCTACCGGATCGAAACTGTCTGGCCACTGGGTATCGCCGTTTGCTCTTGCATCGGCGAAGTCAGCGTCGGTGAGGTCCGCCCCGGTGAGGTCCGCCTCGACGAGGTTCGCCCTGGAGAGACCCGCCCTGGAGAGGTTTGCCCCGGTGAGGTTCGCCCTGGTGAGGTCCGCCCCGAAGAGGTCCGCCCCGGAGATGTTCGCCCTGGAGATGTTCGCCCTGGTGAGGTCCGCCCCGAAGAGATACGCCCCGAAGAGATACGTCCCGGAAAGATCCGCCCCGAAGAGGTCCGCCAAGGGGAGTTGCGCCCCTCTGAGGTTCGCCCTGAAGAGGTACGCCCCGGAGAGGTTCGCCCCGGAAAGATCCGCCCCGGAGAGATCCGCCCTGATGAGGTACGCCCCTTCGAGGTTTGCCCCGGGTTCGATCGTGTAGCCGTTGACTTCCACGACTGCACGCTACGTCCCGACCAGCAGGACAGCCAGAAGGGCCTCTATTGAGTCTGTCACCCCCACCTTGGGCGGGGGCGACATCGGAGCCCCCAGGTGTAGATACGCGCAGACAGTGAGAGGGCGGCTGCCTGATTCAGATTGGCAACCCGCATCGCGGCTACACGATGAGAATTAGGACGACAGCAGCCACCAATAGGGCCGTGCAGGCCAAAGTCCACTTGCGAGAAACATTCACCGAGTTACGAATATCGGCAATCTCCTGGTGCATCCGGTCGGGTTCAAACTTGCGAACAACGTGAGTGGCGTCGGCAAGATCACGAGCGATCTCCTTGAGTTCTTCAGCAAGCCGAAATATTCGGCTGGAGGTATCAGCGACCTCTCGTTGTGCTTGTTCTAGGCGGGCTGTTGCGTCCTGGTAGACCTGCTCGTTTCGTTGAGCGGACTCTTCCAGGTCCTGTTGAGCGGTTCGTAAGCCCTCACCGGACTCAAGGAAACTCTGGAGAGCGCTTTCAGCAGCCTGAAACTTCGATATGGCATCTTCCAGATCTTCGTTTTCGCTACTCATCCGACGGCCCCTCAATAGTCGCGAATACATATCTTGACGCGTCCGCCGCGTCAAGATTCAGGCGAGCGACCAGCGCTTCTTCGCATTCACGGTCATCCTGCCACGACCGGGTGTCAATGATCTCGGTTGCCAGATTTCCGATGGCTTCAACTCGATCGTCCGGCCACGCAGACCAAAGGTATGAAGCCCAGTTTCGATCCCCGAAACTGTGCTGCACGATATGACCTCGGATTGCCTCGAAGATTCGTCCGGCCTCGGCGGTGTCTGGTACGTAGTCGGCCATGTTGTCGAAGGCTTGTTGGACAGACCCGTTGAAGCCACCTAGATCACCGGTCTCGTTCTGAGCAAAAGTTGCTGCTCGTGCAAGTAGCGCAACTGGGTGGTTTGGTGTCCGCTCGAGTTGTGCAGCCGTGGCGCCTAGTTGTTCTTCTGCCTCAACGTCTGGCGCAAGCAGCACTTCGAGAATCGTGTTCATCGCGTCAGCGGTGACGGTTTCTTGAAGCGCAGAGATCGTTGAATCCAACGACGAGGCAGTAATGCCGTCGCCTAGGTACCCGCCAATTTCAATAGCGAGTGCCCTGGGATCAGGATCAGAGAGAGCCAACTCACGCATCCGGTTGAGAGCGATGATTCTCGCTCTTTCGATGTTTCGGTAGATGATCTCGACCAGTCGCCTCAGGTGGTGCTCACACCGCTCGACAAGATGTTCTGGCGCGTTTGCGATTTCGGCATTGAGGGCATCACCTCGTCCCGGTTCGAGCAACAGGCCGAACGAGCGAAGCGCCTCATCGATGGTGCTGGAGTTGAATTCGACGAGATCGACTTCGAATTTGTCCGGACCGCCGGAATACCTCGGATATTGGATGGTGTAGTCGTAAACGAGTCCCAGCAGGTGCAGGCGGTAGAGGGCCTTCTCCCGGCCCTTAGCAATCGAGTCTCCACCGGATTTACCGTCAGGCCACCTGCTTCTCGGTATTTCTATGGTGTTCCCGGTCGTTCCCGTTGACCCGCCCAAGAGTTCGGTAAGCAGCCGTTGTGCGTTGTGGGTCTCCTTCTCGACTCCGGGAAAGGACCCGTAGTGAAAATGGAGTTGATGGTCGATGTCTGTCCCATCGGAGACATTTAACGGATCTTCCCTGCTTTTATCTCTAAAGTTGAAGCGCTTTGACCGTCGGTCATGACGGTCTTTCCGGGTTGCAAAATCTGTGGTGTGGTCAAGCAGCGAATTGGCGAGTTGCTCATCAGGCAGCGTCGCTGAGAGGTAACAGTACGAGTCAACGCCGTCTCGCCCGGCTCGGCCATATTCCTGAGCGAACGCTTCGATAGACCCAGGCATGCCGTAATGGCAGGTAACGCGAATATTGGGCTTGTCGATCCCCATGCCGAAGCCCTTGGTCGCGACGAGTACGACATTCCTGTTTTCAATAAACGCTTCCGCCTCGCTACGGCGAACCTCATCCCAGTCATCTCCCTCCCAATCTCTTGGTTCGCCCCCGTAGTAGCCGATACCTGTATTCAGCCCACGTCTTCGAGCCTGATCCTCCAAGAACTTTTGAATCCCGACGAAGCCGAACTGACCTCCCCTGTGGGGAACGAACACGATCATCGACGACGTCTTCGAAACACGCGAGGAAAACACTTCTTGAGGTTCCTCTCCTAGTTGTTCAGGGACGAGATTGAAGAGGATGTTGGTGAGCCTTTCCCGCCGATCTCGAGGCTCACCTCGGTGGATACTGAGGTGAAGGTTGGGGCGGTCTTGACTGGAGGGCGTCTGAAGCGCTTCGGGGTCTGAGGCGTCAAGGCCAAGTTCTCGAAACATTTCGCGGCGAACGTTCGGCGATGCGGTGGCAGTCAACGCGAGCAAAGGAGGTGAAGCACCTTTGTCGTCAAGACAACGCTCCCGGAGGTTGCGGCCGACGTTGAGGTACGCAGGCCGAAAGTCGTGGCCCCATTCCGATACGCAATGTGATTCATCGACTATGGCCAAGTTGACGAGAACGTTTTTCGCAGCAGTTTCGAGTTGTTTACGAAACTTGCGAGTCTGCAGTCGTTCCGGTGTGAGAAAGACAAAGAGAGCGTCGCCTCTGCCGACGCTTGCCAACAGTTCTTCGTCAAGGCTCGCTCTATGAAGTTTCGCGACCCGGTGAACACCTTGGTTGCGAAGGCCTCTCGTCTGGTCGTCGATGAGCGAGACGAGTGGGTCAACAGCGACTGTGAGGCCTGGGCGGAGCAGGCCGGCTACCTGGAAGATCAGGCTCTTGCCGCTTCCGGTGGGCAACATGACGGCGGTGTCCTTGCCGGCGAGGGCCCGGAGGATCGCTCCGAGTTGCCCTTCTCGAAATTCTTCGTGCCCGAAAAGGTCTTCAAGAATGACTTGCAAGGCATCTCGGCACCGCTGAGAGGGGACGATGTCTCGCCGTTCGTTCGACGGAGAAGCAAGCCATTTCGGGCGGACCGGCAGGTATGTGCTTCGGATGACGACCGTCGGCGTGTCCGTCGTCGGTAGGACCGCGTGGGCAGGGGTATACGGATCTAGCACCACGATGAGATCGGCTTCGTTGCCCTGCGGTCTCGGCGACGATTGGAAGCGTTGACCTTGTCGCTGCCAAACGGTGCCGTTGACCGCTACCTCAGGCGGAACGATGTTCGTCAACCAGACGTCGTCAATTGCCGCCAGTAGGTCCAACATGGCGCCAGCGGCTGGCTCAACAAGCCCAGTTGCGTCATCAACTCTTATGGTCCACGACTCGTTCGGGCTTAGGTGGCCACCCAGGACCGCCTTGATGAGGGCAAGTCCGAAACGTTGAACGGCGGGAGGACCGATAAGGCGTTCGGCGACTGCTTCGACACCGTCAGGATCCTCTGGTGAGCCAAAGCCACTTTCCAGCAGTTGCTGCATCCGGGGAGTGACTGCGGGGCGATCGCCTCGTTGAAGAATTTTTTGGCAGACCGTCGCCCAGTACTCCGCATCGCTGCTCGGAGTCGACGCGCTTTCAGTGGTAGCGACAAACACTTGAGTGGTGAGACGAAAGATTTTCTCTTCGGCCTCGCCTTCGAGTTCCTCGAGAGGATCGGACGATCGAAGACATCCGCCAAGGACTGTGTAGTCCACCTCCCAACCGCGACGCCCTGACCGCTCTGACCAACTGCGCGGTGGTTGTGCCGACGGGGGATCCTGTGGAGGCTCACTATTCAGCGCCGCGCCTGCTGCCTGTCCAGCGAGACGTGTGAGAAGTACACCAAACTCGCTGTCTTCACCAACGGTGTGCGGACCGTCAATTCGGTGGACCCTCAGGCCGGCATTTCTGAGCATTTGGTTGCGAGACTTGTCCACGAGCCGTTGCTTGTTGTGCTGACTGCCGTCAATTTCGATGACATGGTCAATCTGACGCCACGGCGAGCAGTAAAGAAAGTCGACCCAATTCGCGCTGCCGTCGTGTCCGGCCAACGTGTCGAGCGGCGCCTGTGGAGTGAGCCAGCGACATGCTGAGGGCCACACCGCCATCGCCATTTCCCAGGCAGGTTGTTCCCAGGTCTCGTGCAACTCGATCGCAGGATCGAGTTCCCAAACGACGTCGCCGCCGGTTAACGCCTGCAGACAGGACTCAAAAGTCATACGAATGGCTCAGCATCTCTGTGTCGAACTTGCTAACACCGTTCGGCTTCCACGTCTCCCACGTCTCCCACGTCTCCCACGTTACGTCCCGACCAGCAGGACAGCCAGAAGGGCCTCCAGGCTGCTGTCAGGGTGTGTCACCCCCGTGGCTGCCTACTCGAAGGTCACTCCGGCGGCTACCGGATCGAAACCCCCTGGCCATCTTGTGGCTTGATCCGCAGTTGCTCCAGAGAGGTTCGCCTTGGAGAGGTCCGCCCCTGCTGACAACCCCAACCCCTGCCAGCCAAGGTTCGCACCTGAGAGGTTCGCACCTGAGAGGTCCGCACCTTCGAAACTCGGCCACTTGTTGTTCAAGATCTGGAATCTCGTCGGAATCCCCATTTGGGAGGGGTTCGGCTTGAACCCGGAGGCTTCTCGAATCGACGCGTTTCTGAGGTTCGCGTTCTGGAAGTTGGCTTCCCCAAGTTTCGCCGCTTCTAGGTTCGCCCCTGAGAGGTTCGCGCCAGTGAGGTTGGTTCTTTCGAGGTGCGCCACGCGTAGGTCTGCCCCTGAGAGGTTCGTCTCTGAAAGGTTCGCTTTGGCAAAGTTGACCTTGATGAGGTTCGCGTCGGAGAGGTTCGCCCCTGTGAGGTCCGCCCCCATGAGGAACGCATCTTCCAGATTCGCCCGTGAAAGGTTCGCCCCGGAGAGGTTTGCCGATTTCAAGTACGCCCTGACAAGTCTCGCCCGTGAGAGGTTCGCCCCGGAGAGGTTCGCCGATTTCAAGTACGCCCTGACAAGTCTCGCCCGTGAGAGGTTCGCCCCGGAGAGGTTCGCCCCTGAGAGGATCGCTCCGATGAGGTTCGCCCTGACAAGTCTCGCCCCTGCGAGGTTCGCCCCGGGTTCGATCGTGTAGCCCTTGACCCTCACGGCTCCCACGTTACGTCCCGACCGGCAGGACAGCCAGAAGGGCCTCCAGGCCACTGTCAGAGAACGTCAGGCGGTGTCACCCCCGTGCCAGACTGAGGTCATGCGCAGCCTTGCGGTCCTGGTGCTTGTGGCGGCCCTGCTGTCCGGATGCTCCGCGTTGCGTTCCGACGATGAGGCGACGTGCTGGCTCAAGCACACCGCCATCTCAACTCTGAACCTGGCCCTCGTGACAGAGTGGGGAATAGAGGTAGAGGCGAATGCCGACCGCGCGGCATCGTGGGGCAACGTCCCCTCCATGCCGGATAAACCGGACTACAGGGGGCTGCCGGACTGTGAGGCTCTCGGCTGATACGTGACGCCAGGGACCATCAGGGCCACGCGTTCTCGCGTCTCACCCGGCAGGTACTTTCAGGGTCATGACAAGACGGCTGACCGATGCTGAAACACGTCCCGTGATGGAGGCTGCCGGTCTTACGCCGTTGACGCCCTACCCGGGTACAAAGAATCCTTGGCGGTGTCGTTGCAATACCTGCGGAGCAGAAGTCACTCCCGCCTATGGCGGTGTTCGATCCGGTCAGGGTGGCTGTGTCCATTGCGGCCGCAGAAAAACCGGATTGAAGTTGGCGACACCGGCGGGTGAGGCGGTCGCCCGAATGAAGAGCGCCGGACTCGAGCCACTCGAGCCGTATCCGGGAAGCAACCAAGAACCGTGGCGTTGTCGCTGCACCACCTGTGGAGCAGAAGTCACTCCCCGCTTTGGAAACGTCTCCTCTGGGCACTCCGGATGTATCCACTGTGCCGGATGGGGACCCGTCGATCCTGAGGAAGCAACTACTGTCATGGCCGCCGCTGGGTTAGAGCCACTCGAGCCGTATCCAGGCTCAAGGGGTCCTTGGAGATGCCGGTGCACCAAATGCGATGAAGAAGTCGCGCCCCAATATTCTGATGTCAGACGCGGCATTGGATGTCGGGTCTGCGGTGGGACCGCTCCACTTAGCCATGAAACAGCGTCTGCGGTCATGGTCGCCGCTGGGTTGGAGCCGCTGGAGCCGTACTCGACGGCCAATGCCCCTTGGAGATGTCGTTGCACTCGATGTGAGGCAGTGGTGACGCCTGCCTATGCCAATGTCAATAATGGAGCGGGGGGCTGCAAGTTCTGCGCTGAGTTTGGGTTCGATCTAACGGGGGCCGCCTGCGTGTACCTGATCCGGCATCATGAATTATCTGCAGCGAAGATCGGGATCATGGGTCGCGACTCGCAGCGCCTAGTCGCCCATCAGCGGGCTGGCTGGGGTCTCGTCTCCATGTGGGAGTTTGAGGTTGGCGTCGACGCCCAGCAGGTTGAGGCTGCCGTCCTTACGTGGTGGCGAGATGAACTAGGTGCGCCACAGGCACTGAGCACTGCAGATATGCCAATAGGCGGCGAAACCGAGACAGTTCGGCTGGCAGCCGTTGATCTTGACCAGACAGCGGCATTCATCGAATGTCTCATCGCAGCCGGGTAATAGTTCTGCCCCCATCTGCTGATTGGTTGCGATGGACCTTCCGGGGAGGAGCCTGGGTTGGGTGTGGTCAGTCCGCTGACGCGTCTGAGTCGCGTTCGACCATCCAACTGATCTCCTCGCTGACGAACATCTCACCCACCAGGTCGGATTTCAGGTCGGCTGCGAGGTCTTGGTGCACCCCCATAGGGGTGGTCGGCCCAGGTCGTGCTGCGTCGAGGAGATGCCCAACCCCGACAGCCTTCACGACCGTTACCGCAGCCCCTGTGTCGCCTTCACGGACCTTCTCGCCCAAATGCACCAGCGCAGCGCACAGGGTCTCCTGTAACTGCTCTCCGGCCGCCTCGACCCGGTCCTGGCGTCGTTGGTTGCGTTCTGCCTTGAACGCGATGTTGTGGTTGCACCATGCGGTCACCGTCGTGCGCTGTACCCCGGCCTTCTCGGCGGCCTCACGCTGTTTGGCACCGGAGATCAGGGCGTCGATGGCGATCGACTGCTTGTCCGAGATCTCGGGAGGTCGGATTCGGTCGGATTCGGTCATTGTTCTCTCCGTGCTGGCGGTCGTTGGCTGAGCATTTGTTCTTCGACGATCAGGCCTTGGCGGGCGAACTCTTTCGTGACGTGCTGGTAGACGGCGGCGGTAACTCGTTCGTCTGAGTGGCCGAGGCGTTCAGTGACAACGCTGAGGGGCACGCCTGCCTCCAACGCCCGGGTAGCCCATGTGTGGCGCAGGCCGTGGAACTTGATGCCTCGTTGTTCGGTGGCGTTCAGGAAGCGTGTGAACTCGCGACTGAACCGTTCAGGGTGTGGTGGGCGTCCGTCGGGGAGGACGAAGAGCAGTCCGTCATCGGGCCACTCCCCTGCTGCGGCCATCCGGTATCGGGCGCGTCGCCGCTGCTGGTCCCGGAACAACGAGATCACGTCATCGCCAACTGGAAGGTCCCGTACCGACTTCTTGGTCTTGGGTCCGCTGAGGATCGGCTTGTGGGCCACGCAGGTGAGTTGTCGCCGGACGTGGATAACGCCTGCGTGATAGTCGACGTGGGCGTCGGTGAGGCCGAGGAGTTCACCGAGGCGCAGTCCGGTGGCAAGCGCGATGGTCCAGGCTTCACGCCACTGGTGCCCGCCCCGGTTGATCCGCGATCCCTTCCAGGTCTCCAATGCATCGAGGAATACATCGACTTCGTCGGCCGTGAACGCCTCGCTCGGGTTGAGGGCGTCGATGGCGACGGGGAACTGGAGGTCGAGGACTGCCTGTTCACGACCGACGAAGACCCGACGGTCGAAGTAGGCAAGCGGCGACTCAGGGACAAGGCCCTTGACGAGCGCCCACTGGTACATCTGGCGCAACACGGTGTAGATGCCACAAAGCGACGAGTACGAAAGTGGCTGTTCGTGGTTCCGGTTCCCACGGCCTCCGTTGACCCGCAACTGCGTAAACAGGTCCACGATTTCGCGTGTGGTCACCTGGTCGAGTGCCCGCTCCCCCAGTCGTGGTTCTAGATGGACGCGTACATCTCGGGCATAGCGCTCCCGGGTGGTCTCTTTCACCTGCAGGTGCGAAATCCACGCTTCGGCAACCGAGACCAACGTGTAGGGATCGCCAGCAAAGTGCCGGCGTTGCCGTTTCTGGTTGCGGTAGAGCGCGAGGGCTAGTGACGCATCCAACTCGGACGCATAGCCGCCTCTTCGGACCTGGCTTCGAGTTCCGTCCGGAGAGCGCTCGTCCAGGTAGAACTCGAACCCCTTGCCTCGGGGCCTGACAGACCCCGGCCCTTTACGCATGGGCATGACCGTCATAGCCAGCCACTCCGACGAATAGCACAGGTGTGATTCCAATGCATAACGTCGACGTTTCTACCCTCTGACCTGCGGTTTCACGCCTAGCCACGGGTAGGGGGAGGGGGACCATTTCGTCCCTCACTCCCCCCAGTGAGAGCGGGTAGATGAGGGCTACGCGAAGCCGTTTTCCTGCCAGATTCCTTCCAACAAGACCCCAGACGCGACAAGGACCGCCATCAAATGGCGGTTCCCTACGTGTCGGAGGGGGGACTTGAACCCCCACGCCCTTGCGGGCACCAGCCCCTCAAGCTGGCGCGTCTGCCAATTCCGCCACTCCGACGTGGCGCTTCCGGGAGACCCGGAGCGGACG
>Ga0315338_1004683_pt1 | contig 10542 bp, 12 predicted proteins | sample ASW8metaG_FD_204518 | JGI IMG/M metagenome (GOLD analysis project Ga0315338, IMG submission 204518) | Ammonia-oxidizing marine archaeal communities from Monterey Bay, California, United States - ASW #8 | ecosystem: Environmental > Aquatic > Marine > Coastal | place: USA: California | collected...
GTTGCCGGAACGAAGCTGCTGCAGTCGCTTCCTCCAGCGCTGGCCGCCGAGGCCGAGTCGCTGTCCGAGTGGTTCGTGTCCGATCCTGATCCGATCGGTGGGTCGTCAATTCCTCATGGCGAGCTTCGGCGAATCTCGCGTTGTATCCATCGACGGCGTCGCATCGAGATCGTGATGGCGCCCGAACCTGCCAGGGTCACTCACGAGCCCCTCGGCCTGGTGCTCAAGGCCGGCTCGTGGTTTCTCGTGGCGAACGGGTCCGGCGGGCAGCAAGCAGTGTGTATCGATCAGCTGCGCTCGACGCGTCTCACCAATCAGCCCTTCGACCGCCCCGTCGACTTCGACCTCCAAACGTGGTGGTCCGCGAACCTGCCGTCGCCGTAACGGACGGCGCCAGGCACCGTTCGTTACAGCGGATGCCGTTCCGTTACTTGACTCGTTCGAACAGGTAGGCGAACTCGGTGCGGGTGTACGGAACGCCGCGTCCGGTTTCGTGAATCAGTTCTCGGGTGACCTCGGTGTCCGACTTGGGCACGAGGTAGCTGTCGAGATTGTCCGCGGTGACTGTGTAGTCGCCGTTCCGCGACCGCACGACTCCGACGAGGTCGAGCTGCGGATTGAGCGCTGCCAACGCAGTGTCGCCGTGGCTTGGGTTCACCAGCAGATGTCCGCCGACCCGCAGGTACCGAGTGCACGCCTCGGTGATGAAACCTGCGTAGAGCGAGATGAGCAGATCGAACGTCTCGTCGACCAGGAGGAGGTCGCTGCGATAGTCGGCGTGGATAAACGTCACATCCGGATCTGCCGGACCGCCTTCGTGCTCGGCGATGAGCTCGGTCACACCGTCGCGATCGCCGAAGAACCGAGGGGCTCGCTTGTCCATGTCGACGTAGGTCACCGAAGGGATCACGAACGAGGGAGCGATGTCGACGTAGCTACCCGGATAGAGAGCCGTCTGCGCTTCGAGAACTCGCTGGATGCGTTGGAACAGCCGCCAGCGGTCGCCCTTGTGTTGATCCTGCTTGTCCCAGAGGGTCCTCGTGAAGGGCTTCATCGAGCGTCAGGGTAGGTAACCGGTGTGACGACGTGTCGGCGAATTCCGACGACCCGTGAGCGGGACGGCTCTTGGGTCTACTCAGATGCGTCGAGAGTGACGATGTTCAACGGCCCGCGTCGAACTCCGGCCGTCGTTTCGTGTCGTTGGCCGCAGTACCAGACGGCGGTGTTCTCGTCGGTCTCTGCGTTGCGAAGCCATTGAGATCGTTCGCGGACGGTCGAGACGATCACTCGCTTGCCGAGCCGCAGACCGATCACAGGCACCTCGCGTTGCAGGCCGCTGACACGGCCAGTGGTTTCGAGAACGACTGCTCCGAGTCCGATCGGCAACGGCGAGCCGAGGCCAGCCTTCACGAGAGGTCGCACCAGGCCGTTCATTGTCTTGAACAGTTGTTGAGTCACGTCGTCGGCCACGCCACATTCAACCAGCGCCTGGTCACTTTGGGCAGACTGGCCGTGTGCAGACCCCGGCGACCGTCCAGCTCGACGAGCACGGAGTCGACTATGGCATCCATCGGTACGAGCACGACCCGACGTCGCAGTCGTTCGGTCTCGAGGCCGCCGAGGTGCTTGGCCTCGATCCCGGCGTTGTCTTCAAGACGTTGATGGCACGTCTGAATGACGACCGCGGCCAACTCGTCGTGGCGATCGTTCCGGTCGACGAGATGCTCGACCTGAAGGCGTTGGCCAGGGCGGCCGGGGCGAAACGAGCGTCGATGGCGGCTGTCGCCGATGCCGAACGTGCGACCGGGTACATCGCTGGCGGTATCAGCCCGTTTGGCCAGCGGCGTCAGCACCGGACCTTCATCGATGAGTCGGCCGAGATCTGCGATCGCATCTATGTCAGCGGCGGCCAACGTGGCTTCGACCTCAGCCTGTCCCCGGCAGATGTGATCAGCATCACCAACGCGATGGTTGCGCCAATCGCCACGTGACGAGGTGCCACAGACAGATCAACCTCGATTCCGGTGCCAGGGACCCATCAATCTCGTTGCGTGACTCTGTCCCTCGGTGTCGGCCTCTGTTTGCAACGGGTTTGGTGCGGTTGCGCTTCCGGCGTCGGTGTTGCCGGTGCCAGGGACCGATCAATCTCGTTGCGTGACTCTGTCCCCACGCCTCGGGTGCTCAGTCGCACCCGAGGCGGGCTCACCTTGGATCACGCGACGGGGGCCATACCCACGGCGACGCGGCCGGTGAACTCACGCTGCTTCGGCTCGGGAAGCGGGTGGTAGAGCGCACCGTGCACGTCGCGGTACAGACGCTCGAGCCCGGTTGCTGTCGAGAACCCTGCCCCTCCGCACACATCGAGCGCGGCTCTCACGGTGGAGATGGCAGCGTTTGCTGCGACCGTCTTGCGAGACAACACCCGAGCCGCGTGTGCGTCGGTCGGCGCAAAGTTCAGGTTGTCCGACGAGCGAAGCATCGCCGTGACTGTGTCCTGCACCGTCGTGAGCTGGTTGAGCATGTCGCCGACGGAGCCGATCGTTGTTGGCGAGCTCGACTTGCGAGCCCGCTCGACCGCCAAGTCGGCAGCGGCCTCTGCGATGCCTGCGTAGGCGGACATGATCAGCGGCATGGCCGAGCCGAGCACGGCACTCCACACCGGATGCCACTCGCCGGCGGCCCGGATCAGGCTCACCGCCGCGTCGGGTACGAACACGTCGTCGAGCACGACTGTGTGCGAGCCGGTACCGCGGAGGCCCATCGTGTCCCAGGTCTCCTCGATGCTGACGCCGTTCGCGTTGAACGGAACAGCGCAGTGGATCACCTGCGGACCTTCTGGGCTGTCGTTCCACGGAACGCTCGTGACGAGAATGTCACCGGCGGGTGCGCCGCTCGACGGTGATTTGCGAGCCGAGATTCGGAACCCGCCGTCGACCTTCACGGCCTCGCCGTACGAGTCGACCCAGTCGGCCGCTCCGGTCGAGATCAACACGACCTTCTCGGCTGCGACCTTGCGCAGAATGCCCTCGGCGGGCTGGCCGTGCTTGTGGCGCCAGACTTGTGTGGCAACGAGGTGGTAGTGCATCGACAACGTGACCGCTGTCGACGGGCAGCCCTTCGCCAGCTCGGTCAGGATTCGGCCCGCTGTCTCGTGCGACACGCCAGGCCCGCCGAACTCGGTCGGTACGAGCACAGTGGTGAAGCCCTCTGCCTTCAGGATCTCGGACGCTTCGTGGACGAAGGTGTTGTTCTGATCGTGACCTGCGGAGAACGGCTTGATCTTCGCTGCGACGTCACTGGCCTTGGCGATCCAGTCAGCCTCAGTCTCGGGACTGGTGGCTGGATTCTGCGATTCGATGATGGACACGTGCTGCTCCAAGTGAGGAAGTGAAAGTTGATGTCCTCATGGTCCTGGAACGCGGGGGCGCGGTCTTGGAGACAACCTGGAGATTCCCTGAAGATCGAGAAACCCCAGGTCGGACGCCGCTTCTGCGTGATGTCACGGCAATATGTCCCTCGCATCGCCGATGCCTCTGGCGAGACCGAACGCGAGTGCGCCGACAACGCCGATCATGCCCAGCAGCGTCCCGGAGTTTCGAAGTGCGCGGTGACGGGGCCAGATCGACCCGGCCCACATCAGCAGCGTTCCGGCGGCTACTGCGGCGACGGACCCGGCGATCCAACGCGACGGATGGCAGTCGCAGTTGCTGTTGCTGACCAGCACGCCGATGAGTATCGGCAGCGAGAACACAACGCCTGCGCATGCCATTGCGACCATCGCCTGACTGTTCTGACCGCGTTCGCCGAGGACGATTCTCGAATCGAACCAGCGCACTGCGTGGTCCATCACGACGCCATACGTGACGAAGAGAGCGACGATCATTGCTATGACGAGTCGATGGTTCTGGACGAGGAAGAAGTCGGGATTGTCGGGATTCATCAGGTCGGATGATGCACTTGCCACAGCGAAGAGCACGACTCCGAATGCGAAACCGCGCCACCTTCTCGCCCACGCGAGCCATGGTCGGAACAGCGTGTAGAGAGCGGCACTGGCTATGCCTGCAAACAACCCGACGCTGACGATGAGAGCGATCGTCCCGCCGACGGTGATCTCGTCGATGTTGAAGCCAGCTTCGGTGCGACCGCCTGGCACCGGGGACACGGCTCCCGCGACACGCATCAGGAGGCGAGATCCGACGCCGCCGACGAGAAACCCGGTGATGATGCCAGCCACTGCGGCCACGACCGCGCGCCGGCCAGCTTCGCCCACCGTGTCCGGCCCTGCCTCAACGAACACGCCAGAACCCTAGCCGCGACAGGTGCGCGGTTATCCTGCGCCGGTGCGCCGACGTGCATTCGACGAGGACGAATTCGGGAGCGCAGAGTTCGGACTCGACGAGGCGTCGGCTCGTCCGATTCGATCGACCTCGATGGCCTCGACGATGGCCTCATGGGCGATGCTGAACGACTCGCGGGCCCCGATCCGAGCGACGATTTCGTCCATCGCTGGACGGCTCGCTACCTCTAGCAGCCGCGCAGACAAGAAGGGCTGCAGCATGCGTTCTCCATGCAGATGTGTTGACGACGGATCGGTCGTCACCTCACGCGTCGCGGCCCTCGATGATCAGCTCGGAGAAGCCGCCGCAGCTCGGGTCCTCGCTTCCGGAGAAGACGAGGCGAACGGCTCTCGCGACGCCATCGAAGTTGACGACCACCGTCGGGTCGGGTGTTCCTCCCAGGTCGGCGCTGACCGATTCGACGACCGCGCCGCTGGCATCGAGGAACTCGACCGTGACGCCGCCGAATCCGAATCCGGTTCGGAATTCGGGTGTGCCGTGCGCGGCGTTGCCGACAATGGTCACCGAGCTGAGGACCATGTCGGTGCGGGCTGTCCACGTGAACGTCGTTGCACCGCCCGAAGGTCCGGCCGAGAACCACGAAGACCCCTCAGATCCGTCGACAGCGAGCGCGGCTGAGAATGATGGGTCGAAGATCGACGATGCAGCGACTGCGCCGAGATTGGTGATGTTCCTCGGAGGTGGCGGCGGTTCGGTCGTTGTCGTGGTGGTGGTTGTCGGAGCTGCTGCGGTCGTTGTTGGAGCCGCGGTCGTCGTTGTTGTCGGTGGAGCGGTTGCGGCAGTCGTCGCAGCGGACGTGCCCTCGTCGCTGGCAGAGCTTGCGCCGAGTGGCGCCACGTTGCTCCGGTCGTCCAGGGCGCCGGGCGGTGCCGGCACGTCCGCTTGTCCATCCGTGGCTGCCGCTCTCACGAACGGCGTGCCGTCGGCGGTGTCGATGAGCACGAAGTCGTCGACGGGCTGACCAGCGACGACGACGGCAACGGACTGAGGTGCGAATCCACTCCACGGCTCTCCGCGATACGTCGCACCTGACGCTTGCGCGACTGGATCCGCGAGCGGGTTGCCACAGGCGCACCTGGCGCGGGGGACGCCGTTCTTGTCGATCAACACGGCGGTTCGGGCCTGGAGGACCGTTTGGAACGGGTTGGCTGTTCCGTTGCGGAACCCGTGGTTCGTGACCCGCGTGTCGTCGAGAAGGACGGTTGGCGTGAGGTCACGCAGGAAGTCGGGGACATCGGCGCCCGCGATGCCGAACACCGCACCCCACGCTTCGGCTTTGGCTGGATTTCCGAGGAGGAACTCGATCTGAGCATCGATGTTGCACGCTGCGTTGTCACGGGTTCCGCCGTAGAGCCCCGGTTCGGTGCCGATGACGGTGACGGTGGCCACCGCGTCAGCGCTTGCGCTCGGCAGGGTCGGAGGCACGGGCCGGTTCTGCGAGACGATGAGTGCAGGTAGCTCATCGACCAGGGCTGGGTCGTGGAAGAAAGGATCTGGACCAGGCGATGCCGCGGGTTGGAGGAAGATTTCACCTGGCCCGACGGACAGCACACTGGTGCCGTCATCGGAGCGCGTGAGTACCAGCACCCCAACCGCTGCGATTGCGATGATCAGAAGCGCGGCGAGCCCGATGACGAGGTTCCGGGACGACCGTCCATCGCCTCCCTCAGCCGCGGGCGGCGGCGGCCCAGTCGGCGGGCCCTGAGGTGGCCCAGTCGGCGGCGGGGGCGGTGGTTCACCCGGCGGTGGTCCGGCAGGCGGCGGGGGCGGTGGTTCACCCGGCGGTGGTCCGGCATGCGGGGTGATCCTCGTCGTGTCGTCAGCCAAAGCTCTGATCCCCGTTCGTCTCCGATCGTAGGTCCGACGCGACGTCGCTGCTCGATGACGGTCGCGACACGTGGCTCCGTTCGCACATCGGGCTTCAGAACCGTCGTCGACCGCCTGTGTTTGCGACGGTCGTTCTTCGCAACGGTTGGTTGTGCCTGTCGAGAGCTGAGATGCTCGGAGGTGATGAACGTCGACACGCTCTGGTACACGCGTTGTCCGATGCCAACAGCGTCCGGCATCGCGATCGAACAGGGCTGGCTGCACAACGAGTTCTCGCCAGATGCAATCGATGTCGTGTCGCTCAGCGCGTCGACGAGCCGGGATGTGCGCGAGTCGCACTTCGATCACAGCCAGGCGAACTCGTTTCGTGAGGGCGGGAATACGCCTCCTATCTGGAGTCGCAGTCGCGGAGCCGACACGCGACTGATCGGGGCGACCTGGGTCGACCAGTTTCAGGCGATCGTGGCTCTCCCGGGGTCGGGCATTCGGTCGCCAACCGACCTGGCCGGTAGGCGCATTGGTGTGTCGCAGCATGTGAACGACCAGATTGATTTCATGCGCGGCAAGTCGCTCAGGGCTGTGCTGACGGCTCTGGAGCTGGCTGGCTTGACGGCGGCCGACGTCGAGTTGGTCGACCTACCAGAGGCCGAGACCTATCTGGGCGATGACGATGCGGCTCCGAGTGGGACGCTCTGGCCGGCCCACCTCCAGCAGGCGATTTTGCGGGCCGAGACGTTTGCGCTCGTGCGCGGTGAGGTCGACGCGATCAGCGTCAACGGTTCGGGTGGTGCGGCATTGGACGCTCTGCTCGGAGCGGTGCAGGTTGTCGATTTCGGTCACCACCGTGACCCGGAGATGCGTATCTCGAACGGCACTCCGATGGCGTTCACAGCAAGCGGCGAGCTCGTTCGTGAGCGGCCCGACCTCGTTCGGCGGTACCTCGACACCGTGCGCCGCGCCGCACAGTGGGCGCAGGACAACCAACGCCAAGCCCTGCACATCATCGCCCGCGAACTCGGTGACGCCGAAGAGTGGGTCGAGATCGCCTATGGCGAAGATCTGTTCACCTCACTCGAACCCTCGCTCAGCGCCGAGGTGGTCAGCGCACTGGAGAATCAGAAGGACTTCCTGCTGCACCATGGCTTCATCGAGCACGACTTCGATGTCGGCGAATGGGCCGCGCCGGAGCTCTACGACTGATCGGCCACCGCGTCCACGTGTCGTTCGAAGAACGCGAGCAAGATTCGCGTGAATATCCCGGTTTCCGAATAGGGCAGGCTGTGGCCTGTCGCGGGAACGACAGCCAGCTCAGCTCCCGAGATGTGTTGGTACATGTGAAATGCCTGCTCGACCGGAATGGGTTCGTCGCGGTCGCCCAATAGAACAAGCGTTGGCGCCGTGATCTTGGCGAGGTCGTCCAGCTGATAGTCGTGGTCGTTGAGCCAGAGGTGCGTCACTTGCTCGGCCAGGGTCCGGTGATAGCCAGGTCCCTGAGGGTGAAGCGCTTTCAGGTAGTCGCCGCCGCCGTACACATCGAGGGACCCTTCGAACACCTCGGTGTTGAGTACGCCCTGACCCTCGAAACCCATGTCCCAGATCGTGTCCACCAACTGGCCAGGAAGTGCGTAGTAGGCGCCGGCAACAATGAGGCCACGTGACAAGTCGGGGTAATGCATACCGATCTCGAGAGCGACCTGCCCACCGTCGCTCCAGCCACCGACAAAGGGCCGGTCGAGACCGAGCGTCTCGATCAGCGCCGCGATGTCGTCGGCCATCACCGCGTAACTCAGCTCGCCTGAAGGGTTGTTCGACCGCCCGTGCGCCCGACTGTCTGGCGTGATCACCCTGAACTGGCTCGACAGAATCTCCGCCGCCGGACCCATCCGCGCCGAAGAACCCATGCCGCCGTGCATCAGCACCACTGGCGGGCCTTCGCCGTACTCCTCGTAGTACATCGATATGCCGTTCACATCGACGTACGTTCCGGTCTCGGTGTCTGCCACGGGAAGCACCCTAGGCACGGGACGCGTTGAAGTTTGTGGGCACACAGGTCAGCGCACATCGGTCGGCTCAACTGGTTGGCCGATTCGGGCGATGACGCCACTCGTGAGGTCGTTGGCCAGATCGCAGCCGTCTTGCCGGTTCGGCCGCCCGAGATTCCCGAGTTGTGCCTTCTCGGATCTTCGGTGCTTCGCCGGTCGGGTGCGGTGGTCGAGGCTGCTGGGTGGAGCCGCGACCAGGTCCATCAACTGCTCGGATTTCTCGCCCTCCATCCGGACACGTCACACGAAACGGTTATGGCGGCCCTGTGGCCAGACGCTGACGCCGACTCGGCCAGGCGTCGGCTCCGTTCGGCCCTGAACCTGGCGCACCAGGTGCTCGAGCCCCAGCGCCAGCCGCACAGCGCGCCGTTCCTCGTTCGCAGCGACGGTGACACGCTCCGTCTCGGCGAGGCGCTTCCGGTCGACGTGCGCACGTTCGACGAGCTGCTCGATCGCGGCGACGGACTGCGTGCGTCGAGGGCCCCTTCGGAGGCGGTGAGTGCGTTCGTCGATGCGGTTGCGTTGTACCGAGGCCCGCTGCTGGAGGACGCCGCGGCCGGCGGCTGGGTACAGCCCACCGTTCCCGCCTGCAGGCCAGGTTCGTCTTGGCATCGACCCACGCAGCCGAGCTGCTGGCCGCAACCGGCGACGTCGCTAAGGCCATCGGCCTGGCAACAACCGCCATCGAGGTCGAACCCTGGTCGGAGCCTGCCCACCGCGCCGTCATCGGCGCCCATCGCGCCGCCGCCCTCAGAGCCTTCGAAGCCTGCGAGCAGGCCCTCACCGACTTCGGCGGCATCGCCGAACCCGAGACCCAAATGCTCGCCCGCCGCATCTCGTCTTAGCACCACGGCGATCGAGTTCGTGGCCCAGTTCTAGCGACAGATCTCTGCTGGTGTTTGTTCGGGAAGGGTGCATGCGGCCCAGATCGGCGCTGCGAGTGACGTACCGCTGACTCGAACCCACCTGGTCAGCTCTGCGGTCGACCCTCCCTCGTAGACATACGTGTGCGGGGTCAGGGGATATTCGACAATAATGTCGACGCCAGGCGCTTCTTCTCGCGCGTTGTTGCCGCGGTTCGAAAATTGCGCGAGCCCTTGAGCCGGCCTGCATTCATCGGTTGGGCGGCTCCAGACGTAGACGCCGGTGCTCGGATCGATGCACTCTTGAGTGTTCAAGATTGATGCATCCGTGGCTCCAACGCCGAAGACTTGTTCGTGGGCGGCCGGCCAGAAAGGCTGCCCGGTTGAATCGTTGCCGGCGGCCGCCACGATCACCTCACCGTTCTCCAGCGATATCTCCACGAGTGTCTCGATGGCGTTGCCGTCGATGACTTGCGGCTGATCCTCGACTCGAGATGCCTCGTTCTGGTACGAGAGGCCCTCTTGAGCGAAGTAGTCGATGGTTTCAGCGCCGCAGCCATAAGTTCCTAGCGAGAGGATGATCGCGTCGAAGTCGCTGCCGGCTTCCTGGATCGCGAGAGTTGCCGACGCGATGGTGATCCTGCCATCCTCGCCTGCCGCATTCGCCACAAATATCGGGGCCTCCGGCAGGATCTGATTTGCTGCGCTGGCTACCATGAGCCCGTGTGGGTACGCGCGATCGGCTGGGTCGAGGGCCGACTTCTGCCCAGTGATCTGAGTCCCCTCGGGATGATCGATCGGAAGACCGCTGTCGACAACGAGCAGCTTCTTGTCGGCACCGCCGCTGCCCGCCATCTGGTCGATCTGCCCGAGTGCTGGGGTCGGGTCGTCGCCTGTTCCGAACCCGTACGTCATCGTCGGAAGCAGCACGTAGTTCAGGCCAATCGGGCCACTCCCGAACTCGTCGGCTATGCGATTCAAGAAGTCGACCAGCAGCTCTGGCTCTTCAAGAGTTGCCGGACTGCTCGAGACCTCCACCCACTCACCTTCGAAGAAGACCGAGTGGTTGCTGAACAAAGCCGCTGTGTCGGTGTGATCGTGTAGGCCGTCGCTGTTGTCGTCGTTGAAACAGACGCCGATTGCTCCAGTAGTGCTGAAACCGCTTGCGCGCCAATGCACGATTGCTGGGTCCTGCAGCCGGTCGTAGTCGTCGTAGCTCGCCTCGAGGACCAGCGGCAGGTGGTCCTCGAGGACAACCTCCTCGTTGCTAGCTGTGCTGTCGCCACACGCTGACGCGAGTAGTGCCAAGGCCAGCCCAAGTTGTGCAAATCGAGTCTTCATTGCTGTTCTCCTCTTTGACCAGACAGACGGGCCAGCAGCCGTATCTGATACATGATGTCGGATGGACTCCGTTGCGGCCCGTGAACTACTCGACGTGGCGAGCGCCGATCC
>Ga0315338_1004685_pt1 | contig 10540 bp, 10 predicted proteins | sample ASW8metaG_FD_204518 | JGI IMG/M metagenome (GOLD analysis project Ga0315338, IMG submission 204518) | Ammonia-oxidizing marine archaeal communities from Monterey Bay, California, United States - ASW #8 | ecosystem: Environmental > Aquatic > Marine > Coastal | place: USA: California | collected...
ACCATTTCGATACAAAGAAAGCTGCGTTAATCGTGTTAAAGATTCTGATTCTGCTATCGCCTTAACTCCTTCATCACCTAACTTATCACCCAGCCAAAGTGATACGAGGTTGCCCAATAAATTGGAACTCGCAATGGCTTTCGTACCTTCTACCCCAATCTCATTATCGCTCAAAATCAATTCCGACAAGTTGAGCATTGTTTTAGATTTCGCCAGAGCAACAGCTCCTTTGTCCGTCACCTTGTTTTTAAAAAGATTTAAGGCGGTAACGAACTTCATATGTTCACATTCAAGAAGTGCCTCAAGTCCCTTGTCACTAATCTCATTGAACTCAAGAAAAACAGCGGTAGTACCTTTGATCTTGTCCGATTGCATGACCTTAATCAGATCTTCATCATCCAACTCTTTTTCCCTAAGATCGAGTTCATTATTTTCCGCATTCAAACCCTGATCAATAATACTGTCTATATCTTTGACTTCATCATCAAGCATTGCCACACTCCGTGCTAACTTACGCTTACTGGTAAATGGGTTAAGCCTGCTATTTTATGTAAGTTATGGCTCTTGTAAAGCTTAAAATTAACTTTTCGCCCCTCAAAACTCAAATTACCCCATTTAAAATGTCAAAACAGACAAGGTAAGGCTATAAAATGGTCTTCAGGTTAAAATATTTTAATTTTTTTCTAACCCGTTTTATTATATTTTTATATGGCAGCTAGTCTTCAAAATCCCTTATACAAAATCCACTAAAAATTTTAAGGTAACGAATATGGTTCAAAAAATTGATGAAATTACCAATCAGGTTAATAAAGCGAGCGGATTCATCCCTCCATTAATGCACGAACTGAATCAAATCATGGTGGGACAAAAATATCTGACTGACCGCTTGGTGCTTGGCTTATTGACTGGAGAGCATATCCTTCTTGAAGGTGTTCCAGGCCTTGCAAAAACGACTTCCGTTAAAACACTTGCTCAATCAGTCAAAGCAGATTTTAAACGCATTCAATTCACTCCAGATTTGCTTCCCGCTGATCTTTTGGGCACTCAGGTTTATCAGCCTAAAACTAGCGAATTTGATATTAAAAAAGGACCTTTGTTTTCAAATATTATTTTAGCGGATGAAATCAATCGCGCTCCTGCAAAGGTTCAAAGCGCTTTGTTAGAAGCTATGCAGGAACGACAGATAACTATAGCTGGAAAGACATTTCCTTTAGATGAACCCTTTATGGTTATTGCTACCCAAAATCCCATCGAACAAGAAGGGACCTATCCCTTGCCCGAAGCTCAGGTTGATCGCTTCATGTTAAAGCTCCATATTGATTACCCTTCAAAAGAGGAGGAAAAACTAATCATGCAGCGAATGTCGTCCAGCAATGATTCTTATAAAGTTAAACCTGTTGTCGACCCTGCAGATATTCTCTCAGCTCGTAAAGTTATAGATTTAATTTATATGGATGAAAACCTCCAGGACTACATTATCAATCTGGTTACTGCCACAAGAGATCCAAAGGCAAATCAACTGTCAACCTATGCCGGAATGATCCAGTTCGGCGCATCACCCAGAGCTTCTATTTTTTTAAATCGCGCAGCCAAGGCCTATGCTTTTCTGCAACGGCGCGGATACGTGGTCCCACACGACATAAAAAGTATTGGAATGGATGTCCTTAGACACCGAGTTATTCTTACCTATGAGGCAGAAGCCCAAAACGTCACAGAAGACGATATCTTAAAATCACTTTTTGATACTATTGAGGTTCCCTAATCTTCTATGTTCCAAACACTTTCAAAAAATATTCGCGAATGGTTCCGCTTCCCTGAGACTCAACCCGAAAGAGAAAGCCAACTTTCTCCCGAACTATTACAACGTATCAAAAATATCCAGGTAAAAACCAACTACATGGTGAATGACATTATGGCGGGCGAATATGTCTCCGCATTCAAAGGGCGTGGAATGGAATTTAGTGAAGTGCGCGAATATCAATCCGGTGATGACATCCGGTTGATTGATTGGAACGTTACTGCTCGAATGAACCAGCCTTTTATAAAAGAATTCATTGAGGAGCGGGAACTCACCCTGATGCTATTGGTAGATGTGAGTTCTTCTGGAAGTTTTGGCTCTGATCAAAAAATGAAAACCGAAATTGCCGCAGAAGTCGCATCGATTCTTGCATTTGCGGCTATTAAAAATAATGACAAAATCGGACTCATCATCTTTTCCGATAAAATTGAACACCACATTCCACCCAAAAAAGGAAAAGGTCATATTTGGAATATCATTCGTACCATTTTAAGCTTCAAACCTGATGGCAAAAGAACGAACCTTTCACTGCCTCTGGAATACCTTCTAAAAATCCAGAATAAGAAGGCCACTACTTTTCTGATCTCAGACTTCCAGGACGAAAATTACGAGCCTCAATTAAAACTCGCAAATCAAAGATTCGATCTCATTGCAATCAACATAATTGATCCACGCGAAGAAACCCTTCCCGAAGTAGGGATGGTATTCCTTGAAGATTCTGAAACTGGCAACACATTATTGGTCGACACGAATGATAAAGAAATGCTCAAAAAACACAAATCACTTTGCATAAAAAAACGTCAAGATCGAAAAATGTTTTTTAGCTCACTTGGAATCGACACTATAGAAATATTCACCAACAAACCCTTAACAGACCCTATTATCAAATATTTTAAACTTAGAGAAAAGAAACATTGATTATGAGTGATTCAAAAATACCCCAAGATGGAGTCAGTGGAAAATTGAAGGCCGGTGTTTATATTTTAACTGGTATCACTTTATTTGCTTTCGTCGCATTTTTTACAAAGCTGATAACCAAAGAAAAAGTATCAAAAAAACAGGAAAAAATTTTAATAGACCCAAAACTTTCTGAACTCAACAAAGCAGGAGAACGTTTGCAACAGACTGGACTCATTGAACAGGCTCTTGATCAATATATAGAAATTTGGCAATCAGAGAATTCCAATTCGGCAACCCGAGCTGTGGCTGCCTCCATTGCTGGAAAACTCTATCTGAAGCTTGGCAATTGCAAAGAAGGACTAGTATGGCTGTTCCGTTCAGAAGCTGCCAATCCCGAAAATACTACTGAACTCCAACCCCTCATTGACACCTGCATCGCCAAAGAAAAATAGTTTATGGTCTATCAGAAAATTTCTTCAAAATCTACTCTGCTATTTTTATTAGCCTATTTGTTCCAATTGATAAACACCCCTGCTGCATGGAGCAACCCCGCAGATCCAGTCTCTATTGCCACGCAGGTCGATATTACCCAACCCACATTGGGAGATGTCCTCGCTTATTCCATCACAGTAAATCACGATTCGGATATTGTTATCCACACACCTGAATACGTTATACCCGAAGGGTTTGAAAAAATTGGGCACGGCAAAAAGAAGCCCAGAAAAGTAAAAAATCAAACTGCTCAGGAATTCTGGTTAAAATTAAGAGTTGATAAAACAGGATTATTAACAATTCCTGCAATCCCCTTAGGATTTGATGCCCCAGATCAAAACAATAAGATTGTTAAGGGTAAAATAATGGCTCCCGAAGTAAATGTTGATGTGCAATCGCTGTTGCAACTCGAAGGTAACGCTTCTGACATAAAGGACATCAAACCCATTTTCCATATAAAGGCTCCCTGGGTTCATTATATTTGGAAGGCACTGGGGGTATTATGTTTATTAACCCTGAGTTATTTTATTTGGAAAAAATGGCAAAAAAAATCCGACCCGAAACCAGAACTTCTGACCCTACTCACGGCAGAGCAAAAAGCCCTTAAAGAATTACAAGAACTCGAAAGTCGTGAATTGATGAAGCTAGGACATATTCGCGATCATTTTTTTGAACTATCAGAAATATTTAGAAGATACTTGGAAAACCGTTATTGCTTTCCAGCTCAGGAGTGGACCACAGAAGAGATCATTTCTCATTTCAAAGGTTTTTCTGATTTGAATGAAAAACAAAAACTTCAGGCAAGAAACATTCTCACAGAAAGCGATAAAGTGAAATTCGCAAAAGCTGAAATTGAAACGAATTACGATCCAATAGAATCAGTGATTCATTTCATCAAAGAAGCCACACCACCTATTCAACAAATACCGAATTAATTATGAGCTTTTTTCGATTTGAAGATCCCTGGCTATTGCTATTTTTTCTAATGGTTCCGTATCTTGCCATTCGAGGAAAAGGAAAACTACAGGCAACAATCAGTTATTCATCAATCGAGATATTACAGGCAATCCGCTCGGCGCAGGTTGAAATTCTGTCCATCCTGCCATTAGTCCTTAGAATGATTGCCATATCTCTTTTGGTACTTGCCCTAGCCCGTCCTCAGGAAGGTCATAAAAGCACCGAGATACTGTCTGTCGGAGTAGATATTATGCTGGCCTTGGACACTTCTGGAAGTATGCAGGCCCTTGATTTTATTAAAGATGAAAAACGTGATACGCGGCTAGCAATGGTCAAAGAAGTTGTCTCAAAGTTTATTGAGAACCGCTCTAACGATCGCATGGGCATGGTTGTTTTTGGTTCAGAAGCCTACACTCAATGCCCCCTCACTCTTGACCGGGGAATCCTACAATCTTTTCTCAGCAAGCTGGATATCGGAATGGCAGGTGATTCAACAGCAATAGGGTCTGCCATCGGCATAGCGGTCAAACGCTTGAAGGATCTTAAATCGAAATCAAAAGTGATCATCCTTTTAACAGATGGCAGAAACAATGCTGGCAATCTTCCCCCTCTTCAAGCAGCACAAACGGCCAAAGCGTTTGGAATTAAAATTCATACCATAGCAGTGGGAACTCATGGGAAAGCACCATTTCTGGTCAATTCAATTTTCGGACAACGTTATGATTATCGACAAGTGGATATTGATGAAAATACGTTGAAGAAAATATCCGACTTAACCGGAGGACAATATTTTCGCGCTACCGATCTCGAATCATTAAAAGCTATTTATAAACAAATCGATGAAATGGAAAAGTCTGAGGTTAAAGTCAGAGACCATTCAGAATATACCGAACTATTCCACTACTTCCTTATTCCAGGAATACTGCTTCTGCTTTTGGAAATTGGATTGTCCAACACTGTTTTGAGGAGGATCCCTTGATATGAAATTTGGTGACCCCTCCCTTTTCCATTTATTTTGGGCTTTGATTCCCTTCCTTTTTTTTCTGATTTGGGGAAATCGCAAGAAATATGACCTCCTTGTCCAATTTTGTGGTGAAAACTTGTTTTCCAAATTGGTGGCCCCGAGTTTTAAAGAACAACTAAAACATAGAACAATATGCCTCGCCTTTACATTCTTATTTCTTCTACTAGCTCTTACCCGTCCTCAATGGGGCTACCAATGGGAAGATAGAAATCAAGAAGGGGTTGATATAATTATTGCACTGGATGTATCTCGCAGCATGCTTGCCGAAGATATAAAACCGAATCGTCTTGAAAGAGCAAAACGCAAAATCTCTGATCTATTGGATATGCTGAGAGGCGATCGTGTCGGCCTTGTCGCATTCGCGGGAACTTCTTTTGTCCAATGTCCACTCACACTCGATTATTCAGCTGTGCGAATTTTTCTCGATGCAATTGACACTGACCTCATCCCTGTTCAGGGAACAGCCTTAGGTGATGCATTGAGAATGTCGGTTAAAGCCTTTCGCACAGAGGAGAAAAAATCTAAAGCAATTATTCTTATAACAGATGGTGAAGATCAAACCGGGCAAGCGTTGCAGGCTGCCAAAGAGGCTCGTGAGGTCGGTGTTAAAGTTTTTACCATTGGAATCGGAAAAGAAATTGGAGCCCCCTTGCCAAATCCAGATAAGACCGGAGGCTTTCTAAAAAACGAAGAGGGTGAGGTTATTCTCACAAAACTGGACGAGATCACTCTGCAAAAAATTTCGTTGGAAACAAGTGGCAGCTATGTCAGGTCCGTAACCGGAGATATTGACCTGAAAACTATTTATCTCGACCAAATAAATCAGAACCTCGAAAAGAAAAAGTTTAAATCAGAACGAAGAAAAATATGGCAGGAACGATTCCAATGGTTTATTTTTTCTGCATTGCTGCTCTTGCTCTATGAATCCAATTTAGCAGTAAAAAAAGGGGAAACGAATTCTTGAAAATGGTATCCATTTAACCCGCGAATTTTGTTAGAATATTACAAGTAACTAAAGTAAGGCCTTTAACTAATGTCAAACCTTGACAAAATTGATTGGAAATATCATCTAAATATAAGCTCTTTAAAAAGTTCGCTTTTTTGACGAATTAACGTATTGAAAGGAAATTTATAATGCAAAACTCCCCTCGAACCATGAGCATAGATGCCGTAGCAGCAGAGCAACAAAGGTTTATGGTACGTGTCTACAACTGGATGGCAGCCGGACTCGGGATCACCGGTTTTATGGCTTATTACGTTGCCAATACCCCAACGCTTTTCAATATTGTAATGGGCAATCCGATTCTTCCCATTGTTCTAATAATTGCTCAAATTGGCCTTGTATTCTGGCTAGCATCGCGGGTCATGCAAATGAGCGTTAGTCAGGCAACCGGCATATTCTTTCTTTATGCAGGATTGACAGGAATAACCTTTTCCACCCTATTCGTGGTTTACACCGCCGCATCCATAACATCAACGTTTTTCGTAACGGCAGGCACCTTTGGGGCGATGAGTCTTTACGGCTATACCACCAAAAAGGATCTTACCTCATGGGGTAGCTTTTTATTTATGGGCCTGATCGGAATCATCATTGCTTCAGTGGTTAATATTTTTATGGAAAGCCAGATGATGCATATGATCATTACCTATGCAGGTGTTCTAATCTTCGTGGGGTTAACTGCTTACGACACTCAAAAGATTAAAGAGATGAATATCCTCGGTAACGAAGGCACCGATGAAGACACCAAGGAAGCTATTCGCGGTGCCCTCACTCTCTACCTTGATTTTATAAACCTGTTCCTGATGCTTCTAAGACTTATGGGCGACAGGAGATAAGTAAATTTTTAAATCTTTAATATCTGATTCCCGCTTTGGCGGGAATCTTCATTCAATGCATTGAAATTTATGGATCGCAAACTTCGAGTAAGGCTAATTCTCGTTGTCGGCCTTCTTATTCTTCTGACAAACTCCCCTGTGAATGCCGACCAGGCAGACTCAAACATTCAGGAAGGGCTAAATCAATACCAGGAAGGTCTCTTCCTCGAAGCAGAGAAAAACTTTGCCGAGGCTCGCTCAAATCGCCCAGAAGATCGACGTCTTGATTACAATCTAGGCAGCTCCTACTACAAACAAGGAAAATACGAGGAAGCGTTGCAAGACTACACGCAATCAGCCTCGGATGATTCTTATCCGCAGTTAAAAAAAAATTCTCTATATAACTCTGGCAATGCACTTTTCAAAATGGGAAAACTTAAAGAAGCCGAAAAAACCTACAAAAATGTTTTGGCGCTAGATCCTTCAGATATGGACGCGAAGTTCAACCTTGAATTTGTTCGCGAACAACTAAAAAAGAAAGAAGAACAGAAAAAAAATTCAGATAAAAATGATTCTTCCAAACAAAATAAGGACGAATCTGAGCAACAAAAATCTAAAAATGAAGAGGAAGATGAAAAACAGGAGTCTAATCAAAACGAGACTTCTCCATCTGATAATGAACCTCAGCAAAAGGACCAAAGCGAATCCGCAAAAACAAGTCCGCAGGAGTTAAGTGAGGAGGAAGCTGAACAGTTGCTAGGAAACCTTTCTGAGGATTTAAAAAAATTCAGCCAAATGCAAGCCGCAAAAATAAAACCCACACAACCTTATAAAAATAATCTTTGGTAAATTGATGATATTTCTTAAAAAAAAATCAATACTGCCGGTTTTTGTTTTTTGGTCTACGCTTACATTAAACGCATTTGGCGAAAATATTCAGGTGCTGGCTACAGTCGATAGAAATCAAATCACACTTGAAGACAGTGTGCAATTATCTGTCACCATTATAGGGACTCAAAATACGCGCCCTCCCGAGTTACCCTCTTTGCCGAATTTTCGTATTACATCAGGAGGAACTTCTTCCTCTACACAAATTGTAAATATGGAACGTAGCATATCCATTACTCATAATTATCGGTTGACGCCTATGAATATCGGTCAATTTAAGATTGGACCCGCTCGCATTCGAGCGAATAAAAAAGTTTATGTCACACAACCGATCAATATTTTGGTGAAAAAATCTACCTCACCAATCCAAATTGGTAATAGACCGGTTTTTTTGGAATCTGCTGTTTCAAAAAAAGAAGCTTATATAGGCGAACAATTAATTTATTCTTTTAAATTGTTCAACCGGGTTGAGGCCAAAAATTTTGACCTGAACATGCCGTTTGGAGCTTCTTATTTTCAGAAGGAAGAATTGGGAAAAGCAAAAAGCTACCAAAGTGTCGTAAATGGCATTCAATACCATGTGCAGGAAATATCGGTAGCCCTATTCCCAATTAAACCCGGCAAAGCAGAAATCCCACCTGCGACCCTTGAATTCGATATCTACCACCGCCCCCAGAATCGATCCAATAGAGGACCGTTCAGCCAGTTTTTTAATGATCCGTTTTTTAGTCAGGGAACTCGTGCCGAACACAAGGTCTTACGAACCAAACCCATATCGATTGAAGTTTTACCATTACCCGTAAAAGGTAAGCCCGAAGATTTAAAAAATATAATCGGCAGTTTTGATATTATTTCAGACCTGGGGAAAGACGATCTAGAAGTGGGGGATACTACCACACTAACGATTACAGTTTCAGGAAATGGAAACCTCCGCGGAGTATCATTTCCAGAACCTGACCTAAAAAAACTGTTTAAAGTTTATCCTGATCAGCCGGAATTCAACCAAACGGTCATAGGAAACCAGATTACAGGAAAAAAAGTTTTCAAATTTGCTTTGGTTCCTTTAAAACCAGGAGCCGCTAAATTACCCGCCTTCACCCTTTCCTATTTTGATCCAACGATTAAAGATTATCGACAAGCCCAAACCCACCCCATTGAAATAAATGTCCGCCCGTCTTCATCTCAAGAAACTTTAAATCTAGTTCAATCAAATTCTCCAGGCAATGTCATTACAAAACCAGAAATTGAAATTCTTGCTGAAGATATTCTACCCCTACATACAAAACTAGATGATTTTAATAATATCAATACCAAAATAGGTATCTCAACAGTTTTGGAATTCACGTACCCTACAATCTTTTTTCTAATATGCGCATTTTTTATTCGACAAAAAAAACGACTGGCCACCGATATGGCTTTTTACAGAAGTCAAAAAGCTTACAAAACGGCTTGCCAAAAACTAAAGAGTTTGACGCGCTCTAAAAATATAGATTCGAAAGAATTTACAAGTGAACTCTCAGAGATACTCCGCGAGTATATCGGTGACAAATTAAATATGAAGGGAAAGGCCATTACTGCAGCTGAAGTAGAATACAAACTAAAACAATTAGACTACCAAATAAATCAGGTGAACATTACCCGAAACCTCCTGGAAAAATGCGATACCCTGCAATATGCTCCTGAGGCATTTGGAAACAATCGAGAATTGTTAAACGAAACACAAGGTCTTATTAAAATTCTGGAGAAAAAATCTTGAATAAAAGTATCACCTCTTTGTTTTTTCTAATTGGGTTAATTTGCCACACCCCTGCAAGTCTTGCGGGAGTTTTTGCGACCGAAGTGGCAACAGCAAACGACCTGTATGCAAAGAGTAAATTTCAGCAAGCAGCAGACTCTTATGAATCTCTTATTCAAAGAGGAATCAACAATGGTTATCTATACTATAACCTTGGAAACACTTATATTCGGCTTGGAAAAATTGGACCCGCAATTCTAAATTATATGAATGCGCAAAAATTAATTCCACGCAATGAAAATTTACAGGCGAACTTGAATTTTGCAATCCAACAAACCCGAGATAAAATTCCCCCTCCTGCCCACAGCGCACTTTCTACTTTTTTCTTTTGGGTAAACGATCTAAATATGAATGAAAACATAAATCTCGCCATAACAGTCAACCTAATTTTCTGGGTGATACTGACCGCATGGTTTTATTTTCGCTCAGAATTCTTAAGATTGGCTCGGAATTCGTTCCTCGCTTTATTACTGTTGGCTTTTGTTGCTGTCGGCGTCAAACTACATCTTGAATCCAATTTGAAAACAGGTGTCGTGCTTGCAAAAAAAGTTGATGTGAAATCTGGTCTCGACCTATCTAATGTCACACTATTCGAATTACATGAAGGTGCACTTGTAACCATTACCGATGAAAGGCGAGGTTGGTTTGAGGTTAGATTGAATCCAAAGCAAAAAGGCTGGGTCCCAAAAGATATTATAGGCACCTGAGTATTCACGAATCTAACTCCTTGCTCTTTTAACAGGGGTATTTAAATGACCCTACCACATAGAACAGGGTCACTCCGGTAAAATTGAGGTAATCATAATAAACGCTGATCTTGAAAAAATCTAAGGCAATCTTCAACAATCCAATCCATACATGATAATAAACC
>Ga0315338_1004686_pt1 | contig 10540 bp, 6 predicted proteins | sample ASW8metaG_FD_204518 | JGI IMG/M metagenome (GOLD analysis project Ga0315338, IMG submission 204518) | Ammonia-oxidizing marine archaeal communities from Monterey Bay, California, United States - ASW #8 | ecosystem: Environmental > Aquatic > Marine > Coastal | place: USA: California | collected...
TAAGGAACTGTGTATAGACAATCTTGCCAACGGGAACGGAGAAGTCCCCACCACAGACATAATTTAGAAAAGCCTCCGCATCTGAACCCTCAACTCTAATCTTGCCGAATGACGACATATCATACATACCAACATTCTCACGGACGGCCCGGTGTTCTGCGGCTGAATTTTCAAACCAGTTTTGGCGCTTCCAACTATACTGATACTCTCGCTCCTGCCCTGGTTCGGCAAACCAGTTCGCCCGCTCCCATCCAGCCAATTCCCCCATGACCGCGCCGTTTTCCAGCAGTTCATGGTGAAAGGGTGAGCGGCGTATTCCGCGCGCCGTTGCTTTTTGTCGAAACGGAAAATGATCTGCAAACAACAGACCCAGCGCCTCCTTTGAGCGCTCATAAAGATACTTCTTGTTCCCTTGAAAAGGCTGCATACGTGAAATATCCACGTCGCCCAAATCAAATGGTTTCATGCCATCTTCCATCCATTGCGCCAGTGCCATCCCCGCTCCGCCCGCAGATTGAATACCGATGGAATTAAAACCTGCTGCCACCCAGAAGTTATCAAGTTCGGGTGCCAAACCAAGATGATACGCATCGTCCGGGGTGAAGCTTTCAGGACCATTGAAAAAAGTGTGAATACCGGTTTTTGCCAAAATTGGCAGCCGGTTAACAGCTGCCTCCAGTATAGGTTCGAAGTGATCAAAATCCTCAGGCAGCTGATCAAATTCGAATTCCGCCGGAATACCGCTCACACCCCAGGGCTTGGCAACGGGCTCAAACGCCCCGACCAGCATCTTCCCGGCATCTTCCTTGTAATAAGTACATTCGTCAGGTACCCGCAAGACAGGGAGCTGAGGCAGGTCATTGATGCTTTCAGTAACGATATAAAAATGTTCGCATGCCTGCAGTGGTATATTGGCACCCGCCATACATCCGACCTCGTGCCCCCACATACCGGCGCAATTGACAACCATCTCGGCTTCAATATGGCCTTGTTCTCCTGTTTCTGCCTCCCACTCCACACGGGTGACACGGCGATCAGTAACGGGAAGGCCCGTTACGCGCACCCTCTCCTGCACCAAAGCACCTCGTTGCCGGGCGCCTTTCGCCATGGCAAGGGCAATATTGCCTGGGTCCGCTTGACCATCCCGCGGGAGCCATACCGCAGCCGTTACCCCATCAATATTGATATGATCATACCGGGCCTTCGCTTCGGACGGGCTGATTTCCTCGACTTCAACATCGAATGCGCGTGCCATGGATGCCTGCCGCAGCAACTCTTCCTTTCGCTCCTGGGTAAGTGCGACTGTAATTGATCCGTTTCGGCGAAAGCCAGTGGCGACACCGGTTTCTTCCTCCAGGCGGCCATATAACTCTTGGCTATATTTTGCGAGACGGGTCATATTTTTACTTGACCGTAGTTGCGCAATCAAGCCGGCGGCATGCCAGGTAGTGCCAGAAGTAAGCTGCTTACGCTCTAACAGGACGACATCTTTCCAGCCCAGTTTCGTCAGATGATACGCGACCGAGCATCCAATGACGCCGCCGCCGATAATGACAACACGAGCCTTTTCCGGTAGCTGAACCATAGACCAAACCCTTTATAGAAAATTTTATTGGAAATAACGCAGCCTGCTTGACCTCAGAGTAAATTCAGTGAGGTTTTCCTAGGCGGTAAAAGCTAATCCTACTCTTCGAAAACCACGGTACGACTACCGTTGATAAACACGCGCTGTTCCGCATGGAGTTTAATGGCACGCGACAAAACACGTGCTTCAACATCACGGCCGCGCCGGACCAGTTCATCCGGATCGTACGAATGGGTCACCCGTTCCGTACCCTGCTCAATAATCGGTCCTTCATCCAGATCCGGTGTCACATAATGTGCCGTTGCACCGATATGCTTTACCCCCCGATCCCAGGCACGATGATAGGGCTTTGCACCTTTAAAGGCCGGCAGAAAGGAGTGGTGAATGTTAATTATTTTGCCGAAGTATTTGGAGCTAAACTCGTCAGACAATATCTGCATATAGCGGGCCAGGATTATCAGCTCAGTGTCGGTACGCAGAACAAGATCGTTAAGTTTAGCCTCCTGCTCTGGCTTGTTTTCCTTGGTGACGGACCAGAGGTAAAACGGAATGCCCAGCCTTTCAACAGTTGCGCGGCTTTCAACATGATTGGAAACTACCGCAACAATTTCAATGGGAAGTGTCTCCGTCTGGACGCGATACAGAATATCCTGCAGACAATGATCAAATTTCGACACCATCAATATTGTCCGAACTATCTCTTGGCGTGGGAAAAGAGCCACGCTTGCCTCATATTCCTTCCGGAAATCGTCCAGTGATTTATCAATATCATCTAGCGATGACTTGGTAGTATTGCATTCAAGCCGCATGAAGAATTGGCCTATCCCCTCTTCCCGGGTCATTCCGGAATTGGGCTGGAAAAACTGCGAGCTTTCCAGAATATTGCACTCCAGATCACTCAGCCGTGACGCAAGACCGGCCACCAAGCCCGGACGATCCAGGCAGCTTATTTTCACTACGAATATCATTCCTGGTCCCACATGAAAAAGTTACGACGACACCTTATTTACTTCCTCCGAAGTAACATTGATTGCTACGATATTGCCTATCGAAATACTAAAAGCTAAGTGACGGTTTACACTTAGCCCTTACCGCGCCAAGGAATAAGTTTTCTTTCTAGCAGGCGCATCAATATCTCTATGCCGAAACCAATCAAGCCAATAATGAATATTCCGATGACCACTGTATCTGTCTGCAGGAAGTTCTTGGCAATCATGATCATGGAACCTACACCGCGATCAGCTGCAACCAGCTCGGCAGCAACGACGGTTCCCCAGCAAACACCCATGGAAGTTCTGAGGCCAGTGAAAATTTCCGGTAAGGCATTGGGTAGGATCACCCGAAAAAGAACCTGAGATTTCGAGGCGCCCAATGAATACGCTGCATGGACTTTGGATATGCGCACACTCGATACACCGGCGCGGGCGGAAATTGTCATGATGAACAATGAGGCCAGGAACAGAAGAAAAATCTTGGCGAATTCATCAATTCCAAACCAGAGAATAATCAGCGGAATAAGAGCCAGCGGTGGTATGGGGCGGATAAATTCGACAATCGGATCAAACATTCCTCGGGCGACAGAAGACAGCCCCATGGCCAAACCAAGCGGAATACCGACGATGGACCCATAGAAAACTCCGGATAGAACCCGGTACACGCTAATCCCCACATGATCCCAGAGGCTGATGTTTCTAAATCCCTCTGCAAGTAGGATTTCCAAACGCGTTCCAACGGCACCGAATGACGGCCAGTAAATGGGCTTGATCCATTCAAAGCTCGTCGCCAGCCACCAAATCAGAAACAAAACAAATATGCTTATCAGGCCATATGCACGCCCCGAATTGACGGCAGAAGCGTCCCCAAATTTAACAGTCTTCTGACGTGTAAAGCTATTGTCGGCAAGACCGAGCCATATGGCCAGGCTGGATGGACTTTTCTTTTCAGACATTCTGAGACCCCCTATTCCGGTTTTTCTTTGTAGCCCATGATCACCTCTTCCATCTCCCAAATCATGGTGAGGATTTCGTCACGGTTTGCCACAAATTCTGGCATGCCTTTTACTTCACGTGGGCTTTTCGCCAGTCCCATTTCTGCAAAGGGCAGATGAAATTCTTTTTCGATGCGACCCGGTCGGGGCGCCATCACAATGAGACGCTCGCCGAGCAATAAAGCCTCCTCCACCGAGTGGGTGATAAGCACAATAGTTTTGCCGGTCTCTTTCCACAGCTTAAGAACCAGGCCCTGCATCTTTTCGCGCGTTAATGCGTCTAGTGCGCCTAACGGTTCATCCATAAGAATAACTTCCGGATCATTGGCGAGACAGCGTGCCAACGCGACCCGTTGCTGCATCCCACCGGATAGTTCATAAACACGTTTGTCGGCAAAATCATCAAGACCAACAATGCTCAGCAATCGATTGACGGTTTCCTGGATTTCCTTTTTCGGCTTTCCCGCCATCTTTGGCCCAAATCCGATATTCTGCGATACGGACATCCACTCAAACAAGGCGCCCTGCTGGAACACCATTCCGCGATCCGCACCGGGGCCGTTGACGACCACCGACCGTTCGGCACTCGGACCTGTCACCAGATCATCCTCAAGTTTCACTTCTCCTGCCGTTGGCGATAGAAAGCCGGCAACAATATTCAAAAGAGTGGATTTTCCGCAACCGGAAGGGCCTAACACTGAAACCAGTTCACCCGGTTTTAATTTTAAGGATACATGCTCCAATGCATGAACATCCGCGCCCCCAGGTACTGTAAAAGTCATTGAAACATCATCTATATGAAGCGATTTCATATATTATCCCTCCCTGAGAAAAACCGGAGTTATCGAGGCGCGGCATTTAATGCCGCGCCTCGTTTTTTGGTCTATTTTACGAATTTGTCCGTAATGGCAGCATCGTAATTTGGAAGAGCCTTATCCATCTGCTTTTGTGCAACAAAGAAATCTGCGACTTCTTTGGTAAAGGTCTGCACGGTGCCACCAAGCCAAGCGGGTGACGCTTGGTCTGTTTTTGACGGAAACGCAAACATACCGAGCATATTTTCCGTGGCTGCTTTATCCATACCTGCCGCTTTGGCTATAGCGGGAACCGAACCCATCTTATCTTTGTAATATGCTGTATTGGCGGCATCCGTAACATCCATGAACTTTTGAACAAGATCTGGATGCTCTTCGGCAAATTCTTCCGTCACCGAGATAACGTCAAAAACCCGGATGCCAATAGCTTCCTGTTCTTCAGCTGTCATCAGATATTCACCTGTTTCCTTCATGCGGAGCATTGGACCCCCGAAGGCACAGCCCATAGCGATATCTCCCCGCGCAAATGCAACAGCGGCATCGGCACCATTCATCTGCACCATTTGAACTTTCGTCGCATCGACGCCTAGATGATCAAGCATACGAAGAAGCTTATAATGGGTCACATTGCCGATGGGCGTTCCAATTTTCATGCCCTCAAGCTTCTTGGCATTTTCCTTGGTAATACCGGATTCTTTGCTGACGACGCAGTTATCGGCTTCAGCATAGGAGACCGCAACACCTATCATTTTCAATGGCAATCCGCTTGAAACGGCAACCACATATGGAACCAGGCCTTGGCTATAGGCAATCTGTACGTCGCCTGAGGCCATTGCTTGTGACATTTCATTGCCGTTACCAAATGCACGCCATTTGACCTTGAGTCCCATTTCCTTGTCATATGTTTCTTCAAGCTGTGCGACCTGATTGGCTGTCGGCCATTCCAAAAAATATGCGACGGTGATTTCGTCAGGCTTGTCTGCGGCAAAAGTAATCCCTGTGGCCATAAACGCACTTGCGGCCAGAGCAATAGAAGTTGCTATTAAACGTTTCATGTTCAGCCTCCCTTGGCTAGTTCATGCGTCCATTAGATTAGACGCAAATTATAAAACTGATACCAGTGACCTGCTTCCCGTTTGTACATTCCGTCCCTTGTTGGCAGGGAGACTGGAATTCACATCACTATTTTCAGGTTCATTGTTATTATGTAACCGTTTTCATTATTAGTACACCAAAATTTCCCAATAAACAAAGCTTCTTTTTCGAAAATAAAGATGTTATGAATTAGAAAAGAAACCGGTTTCATAAAATTACGAGCTTGCAAGATGGAAATACCTAATTTATTGCATCCCGCAGTCACTGCCAAACACTCTGCTACGACGGGTGGTATCCGGCAGGTGGCAATGACTGCGGGTGTTTCAATCGCAACAGTTTCCCGTGCTTTCAATCATCCTGACACTGTCTCTGAAAAAACTCGCAAACGGGTCATTGAAGCTGCAAATCAGCTTTTCTATATTGCCGATAATGCGGCAAAAGCACTCTCCTCCCAACGCAGTTTGCGTGTCGGCGCGCTAATTCCAACGATAGATGATTCTATCTTTGCCCGATTTATCACGTCGCTACAGCGTGAACTCGGAGAGGAAGGCTATAGTCTGATTCTTGGCATAAACGAATTCGACCCAGAGATCGAAATGAAAGAACTTCGCGATCTTATCGAATCCGGTATCGACGCAATTGTCTTGTGCGGGGAGCGTCGGGATGAAGAAGTTTATGATTTGCTGCGCGCACGCAATATCCCTTATTTATTGACCAACGTCTATCTGCCAGACAGCCCTCATCCCAATGTAGGATACGACAATCACCTCGGCGCGGCAAAGGCGGCCAAGTATCTTATTGATCAAGGGCATCAGCATTTTGGTTGCATTGATTTTCCCGCAAAAAAAAATGACCGTGCTGAAATGCGGGTAAATGGTGTCATTGCAATTCTTGAGAAACATGGGCTGGCACTTCGGCCAGATTGTCATATTGAAAGGCCATTTGGCTTCGAAGATGGCCGCATTGGTTTGAGAACGTTACTGGATCATGCTCCGGACACGACGGCAATTCTTTGCGGTAACGATGTTCTTGCAATCGGTGCCTTGTTTGAGGCACGGGAACGCGGTCTTAATGTCCCGGAGGATTTATCGATTATTGGTTTTGACGATCTGGATATCGCGTCGCAGATATCTCCAGGGCTTACAACCGTGGACGTTCCTACTTCGGTTATGGGAAAGCGGGCAGCAGAAACACTCCTTTTAATGTTGGCTGGATCTCCCGCGCCCCACGCAACTCCCATATCGACTAATTTGATTATCCGCGGCACCACTGGCCCTGCCCCAGTAAAATCTCCGGGACATCGATCTCGTACGGAAAAAGAGGATTAAATGGCAAAATTACCTAGTCATGCAGAAGTTGTCATCATTGGCGGTGGTGCAGCAGGCTGCTCAAGTGCCTATCACCTGGCCAAGATGGGATGTACAGATGTGCTGGTTTTAGAAAAAAACGAATTAACCGCCGGTTCAACTTGGCATGCCGCCGGGAACTGCCCAAACTTTTCCGGAAATCGCGAAATCATGCGGATGCAGGCCTACTCTATCGGCCTTTATGAGACACTTGCTGCTGACGTCGATTACCCAATTGGATATCACCAAACGGGCGCTGTCAGGCTCGCACAATCGACAGTTCGACTGGATGAATTCAAACATGTCGCGGCGATGGGGCGAGCGATCGGGCTTGACTTAGACATCGTGACCCCTGCCGAATTACAACAACATATGCCGCATATGGAGACACATGGCTTACTAGGCGGTCTTTGGGACCCTAAAGACGGTCATATTGATCCGGCTCAGCTAACCCAGGCTTTCGCCAAGGGAGCGCGTACCGCTGGTGTAAAAATTCGCCGTTTCTGTCCTGTTACCGCTATAACACTGCAACCTTCCGGTGAATGGGCTGTGACGACACCGGATGGCATCGTGATTGCCGAAAAGATTGTGAATGCAGCGGGATACTATGCCCCGGTCATTGGCCGTATGGTTGGCCGAGAGGTCCCATGCGCCGTCATGGAGCACCAATATATCGTAACAGAAGACCACCCAACACTGGCCAACGCGACAGAAAAGTTTCCGATGCTGCGGGACCCTGATGATAGTTATTATCTAAGACAAGAAGGCAATGGTCTTCTTCTCGGTCCTTATGAAAAACAAGCGACCCCGGCTTGGCGCAGCGGCATGCCGGACGATTTTTCCTTTGAACTCTACTCAGAAGACCTGGAGAGGCTGGAATGGTATATTGAACAGGCGTGCGCTCGCGTGCCGATCCTTGGCGAAGCGGGCGTGAAAAATGTCATCAATGGTCCAATCCCCTACACACCTGACGGTAATCCGCTAATTGGTCCGGTGCCAGGGCTAAAAAACTTCTACGAATGCTGTGTTTTCACATTTGGCATCGCCCAATCCGGCGGGGCCGGAAAGATCCTCGCTGAATGGGTCGTTGAAGGAAGCCCTGAGTGGGACATGTGGGCCTGCGATCCGCGCCGCTTCACCGACTATACCACACCGGAATATTGCGAATCCAAGGCAATTGAAGTCTATGCCCATGAATATGCCATGCATTTGCCTTTTCTGGAATGGCCTGCCGGTCGGCCCATGAAGACATCCCCGCTCTATGACAGGTTAGCTGCAAAAGGCGCTGAATTCGGTGATCGAGGTGGATGGGAACGCGCAATGTGGTTCCCACGCCCTCAAGATAATGCTGATGATGGCCGAGGGTTTCATCATCCTGGTTGGTATGACGCCGTCGCCGAAGAATGCGTTGCCGTCACCGAGAATGCCGGTATTTTGGATCTACCGGGATTCGCCAAGTTTGAAGTAACCGGAGAAGGAGCAGCGGACTGGCTGGGATATTTGATTACCGGAACCGTACCGAAGCCCGGGCGCATAGCACTTTCCTATTTCTGCAATGATGCTGGAAAAATCGTAACCGAAATGACCATTACCTGTATCAAGGATGGCGTCTATCGTTTAACCGGTCCGGCCCCCGGCGAATGGCATGATCAGGACTGGCTTCTTCGTCATTTGCCAACCAATGGTTCTGTTCGTATCAAGAACGTCACGAAAGAAATCGGAACCCTTGTCCTCGCAGGCCCGAGATCCCGGGACATTCTGGCGAAGTTGACTGGCGCGGACTTATCGAACGATGGATTTCGCTGGCTAACAGCGCAAGAAGTTAAAATCAACGGTATTTCCGTTTTTGCCATGCGGGTCAATTATATCGGTGACCTGGGCTGGGAATTACATGCTCCCGTCGAGCAAATACCGCAGCTTTATGATGACTTATGGACAGCCGGCAAAGAATACGGTCTCTGCGATTTTGGCGCTTACGCTATGGAATCGCTCCGCTTGGAGAAATGCTATCGTGCATGGAAACAGGACCTCTCGTCGGAAATGTCACCATTGCAAACGTCTTTGGACCGCTTCGTAAAACTGGACAAACCTGACTTTATTGGCAAGGCAGCCCTTGTAGCCGAAAAGGAGCAAGGATTGCAGCAGCGCTTTGTTCCGCTGTTGATTGACGCAAATACTGCCAATGCCCCGTTCGGCTCCCCCGTTTGGAAGAATTCTGAACGAATTGGTTACGTTTCATCTTCTGAATACGGCCACCGTATTGAAAAACATATTGCACTGGCGTTTCTCAATTCAGAATATTGTGTAGCCGGAACCTCCGTTGAAGTAGAAATACTTGGTGAGCTAGTTCCGGCGATTACTGCCAATGAACCACTCTTTGACCCTGACAATTCGCGCCTTCGATCTTAAGCCCTTAAAAACTAACTTAAGCTCTTTCTCTAACAATGCCTTAGTCTGCGCTCAATCCTTAAGTCATTCATCATTAGTTCAGACGATGACTTCGATCAGATGAGGCCCCTTTTCCCTCATGGAGCGGGTAAATTGTTCGCGAAAGTCTTTTACTGTTTCTGCGCGCGATGCGCTAACACCCATTCCCTCCGATAGCTTTACCCAGTTAAGCTCCGGGTTATGCAGATCGAGTTGTGACATGGCTTTCGGGCCGGGTGCGCCAACACCGACGCGATCAAATTCAACATTGAGAATAGCATAGGATTTATTTGCAAAAATGACGGTCGTGATATCCAAATTCTCTCGTGCTTGCGTCCAGAGCGATTGCAATGTGTACATCGCGCCACCATCGCCATGAAGACAGATCGTTTTACGGTCTGGACAGGCAACAGCGGCGCCGGTTGCCAAAGGCAATCCCTGGCCAATGCTTCCACCCATCAATGAGAGCCAATCGTGGGGAACTGCAGTTGCACAAGCCCGCGCCGGTCCTGTGCCTGAAGTATTCGCTTCGTCAGATACAATTGCCCCTTCAGGGAGCAAATGGGCCATAACCTTGCCGACAGAGAATTGGTCAAGGCGATCGTTATCCGACGGCAATTCAGTCTCTAGCGCAGCAAGCTTTAATGGTTGCATCGTCGCCCCGACTGCATCGGCCAACAAAGCGAGAGCATGGGCAGAATCTTCATGGCTATGAGAAGCATAGATGATCTGACAACCCTCTGGCGTCAACCAACTGGCTTTACCGGGGTAAGCAAAGAAAGACACCGGAGGCTTCGTGCCCGCGATAATAAGTGTATCTACCCCTTCAAGTTTTTTCTCAATCATTTCCGAAAAATAAGGCAACGGCTGTACATTTACCCTGCCAGCCCCCCGTTCACGACGCGGCGTGGAGGTCGGACAAAATAGCCTCGCCCCGGTGGCTTCCGCAACACGACCCGCATTTACGAGCCCTTCACCGTACAATGCATCTGCGCCGAGGAGCAGGACCGCATTCTTTGATGATTTTAAGGCTGCCGCAGCCTTCTCAATATTGCGCGCATCTGCTTTGGGAAGCACGGGTCGCGAAAGGGCCTGCGCTGGACCTTGTGCCTCATTCCATGCTGTATCCGCCGGAAGTATCAATGTCGCGATCTGGCCCTGCCCTTCCATCGAAGCCGCAACAGCCCGGGCACCATCCACGGCAACGGTCATGGCACTTGTACTGGAATGGATCCAGCCTGAAACCGGGCGGGCGAATCCGATAATATCAGACGTCAGAGGTGCA
>Ga0315338_1004687_pt1 | contig 10538 bp, 10 predicted proteins | sample ASW8metaG_FD_204518 | JGI IMG/M metagenome (GOLD analysis project Ga0315338, IMG submission 204518) | Ammonia-oxidizing marine archaeal communities from Monterey Bay, California, United States - ASW #8 | ecosystem: Environmental > Aquatic > Marine > Coastal | place: USA: California | collected...
GGTTGCCTACTTCGAGGGGCGCCGCCGCGAACTCGTGGACGACGCCTTCGCCCGAGCCACCCTGCGACTGCTGCGCGAACGGACGACGGCGGATATCGTCGCCACCGACACGTTTCCCTATGGCAACGACGGCGTGACACCTGAGGACTTCAACTACCGGCACATCCTCGAGGAGTTTGGCGTCGGCTTTGTCGATTCAAATCTTCCACCCTTCAAGACCTACGACGTACCGGGCGGCGGCTGTATGTTCGACCGCTATGTCCTCAGTTCCGTATTCGACGAAAGCGACGAGTTCGTGTCGATCGCCAAAATGAAGAATCACGCCTTCATGGGTATTACGCTCACGACGAAGAATCTATTCGGGCTGCCGCCGATGATTCCGCCGGAGGGGCGCACGCGATCCTACTACCATCACTTGATCCGGCTGTCCTACGTTCTACCCGACCTGGCGATGATCACCGACCCGTGTCTCAACATCATCGAGGCTCTCACCAGCCAGTGGGGAAGAGAATGGGGCGGTGTGGGTCGCGTGACGAATGCGATCCTGGCGGGCGACAACGCCGTCGCCACCGACGCCTGTGGCATGCGACTGATGGGACACGACCCGACGTCCGACTGGCCTACTCCTCCTTTCAAACGAGATCTGAATCACATCCTCATCGCCGCGCGCCGCGGTTATGGCACTGTAGACATCGACAATGCGATCGATTTCGAGAGTGAGGTGATCGGGCCATTGGCGGAGTTCGACTCGGTGGAGACAGACAGCTCGAAGACAGTAATCAGCTGGCGCCGCACGACCTGTGAGCAGGGCCTCATCTACCGCGAGACAGCGCGGGACTACGTCGATCGTTACCGGGGCCAGTTTATCTATCTACAGGACGGCAACGTCGTCTGGAGTGGCGAGGATCCATCCAAGTTGGGCAGCCGCCGAAAGCTGAGTAGCGACAAGAAGGACAGCGCCCTGTGGCTCAAGCTCGTGGATCCCGAGGAGAGAGAGGGCGAGCGCTACGAAGCCTACGAAGAGGCGCTCGAAGGCCTGGCTGCCTGACGATGGAGTTGCTCGGAATCGACGTCGGCGGTACGGGAATAAAGGGCGGAATCGTCGACTCCGAGCTGGGCGAACTGGTGAGCGAGCGCTTCCGGCTGGCCACGCCGCAACGGAAGACGCCCGAATTGATCACGGAAACAGTATCCCGCGTCGTTGAGCATTTTTCCTGGAAGGGGTCGGCGGGAGCCGGGTTTCCTGCTGTCATTCGCCACGGACAGGTGCACACGGCTGCAAACATCCACGACAGCTGGATCGGACTCAACGTGCGCGACATGTTCGAAGCTGTCACGGGGTGCTCATTCAATGTGCTCAACGACGCCGATGTGGCCGGCATGGCGGAGATGCGCTATGGGGCGGGTCGCGGACGAGACGGTGTCGTGCTCGTCGTCACCCTAGGAACGGGAATCGGGTCAGCCCTGTTCACCGATGGTCACCTGGTGCCCAACACCGAGTTTGGTCACATCGAGATCGACGGGCAGGCAGCCGAGAGCCGAGCCGCCGACAGTGTGCGCACGCGCAAGGATCTAAGCTGGAAGAGGTGGGCGGAGCGGGTTGACGAATATCTCCATCGCATAGCCTTCTACCTGTGGCCGGACCTGATCATCATCGGCGGCGGCGTCAGCAAGAAGCATGATCGGTTCCTGCCCCTGCTGACCGTCGACACCGAGATCGTACCCGCCAGGCTGCGCAACGAGGCAGGGATCGTGGGTGCCGCCTGCGCCTCAGCGACCGCCCACTCTCCACGGTGACGTTCCAGGTTGTTGAGTCCTTATAGAAGTTCAACTACCATTATGAATACCAACCCTCGGTCTCATATCTACAGGTAACGGCATGTTGAGAGGTGACAAGGAATTGATCGTCGTCGGTGATCGCGTCCTGCTGCGCATCGACGAAGCGGAGCAGCGCACGGCTGTTGGACTCTACCTGCCGCCGACGGCGCTTGAGAAAGAAAACGTGCAGAGCGGACGAGTCGAAGAAGTGGGCCCCGGAATCCCGCTGCCCCCAAGGGGAACCGACGACGACGACGTACCCTGGGCCGAGTCCGCCTCGGAGGCGGATATGCGGTTTATTCCGCTGCAGGCAAGCAAAGGAGACCACGCCATCTTCGCTCGCAAGGAGGCGGTGGAGATCAAGTTCGACGACGAGAAGTTCGTCGTCGTGCCACACGCGGCAATCCTGGTCCTGATCCGCTCGACTGTCTTGATGTAGAAAGTAACGGCAAACAGCGGCCTCCACTTTCAAAACCTGGTCCTACAGAAAGCGCCCTGCCCGAGTTCGAATTGGGCGGGGCGCTTTCGTGCTCTGCGCTAAATGTTCGCTGGATCAGATCAGGTCTATCCTTCAGATCCTTTTTCCAGCTTGAACGCAATGTCATTGATCTTTGTATCGGCCCCAGCCTGCACTGTTACTTTCTGTGACTGTATCCCAAGTGTTTCGTGCCAGAATTGAACCGTGTACGTCCCCGCCGGGATACCGGAAATCTGAAATGAACCCTCTTGATCGGATATGGCGTGGTATGGGTGATCAGCGACGATAATAAACGCCTTCATCCACCCGTGAAGATCGCACTTGACCGGTATGATCTCCGGAATTGTCAGATCGGCCTTTTTGGTAATCATCCTCTTTTTGATACCCGGCTGCAATCGATTGAAGGCCGGATTCTCCACGCTCAGCGTATGGAGGTTGTGAGCGATGCCGTCTTCATTCATGATGTTCACTCTCGAGCCGGCCGGGATGACCTGCACATGTGGAATGAATAGACACCCCCTTTGAACAAGAGAGGGCCGCTTCTTTTGGACTGGAAATTCACCCTCTGCCCCGAGCACCTGCGCGAAGACATTCTGAAGACCCCCCGTCGCCGAGACGATGAGGTCTTCTTCGAATTTCTCGTGCACGGCGCAGACACTCAGATCCTTGGTGATCTCTAACTTTTTTGCTGCCGGTGTCCCGCTATCGTACTTAACCGTGCCGCTGATTGACCCTTCGGCGGCAAACGCCTGCCTGGCCATGCCGGACAAGGCCACGGCTAATGCGATCATCGCCACAGTTGAGAGGGGATGTCTGATCACTTTTATCTCCGTTCGTTTACAGCTTAGTGTGTGGTTTCCTTGATCTCAGAAGTTCTACGTGTGTACTCGGTTCCGTTCTAGTGTACTATTGAGATGTAGATCCAGTGTGCCCTTCAGTTGTCTGTGCCGATGATTGATGAGGAGTTGCGGTCAAGTCTGGAATGAGCGCAAATATTAACAGGGTACAGATTAGTAACGGAGTCAGAGCGACCATTCCCAGAGTAGGTTTTTCGTATCGAAGGTGCATGAAATACAAGCCGACAAGCGAAGCCTTGGCTATAGCCATGAGGACAAGCAGGATGCCTATTGTCAGTTTGGCCAGCGGCAAATATATAACACCGATCTCAAGAACTGTGAGTGCTCCAAGCCAATAGAACACATGCATATAGTTCGCTTCTTCATGATCATCTGTCACTGTCGTAGTCTCCTCACCGTAAGTCGACACGCTGCTCATCACTACAGCAGATAGACAAAGGTAAACACCATGATCCATACTAGGTCGACGAAATGCCAGTACAACCCTAGGATCTCAACGCTATTACAGTTCTCAGCCGAGTATCTTCCACGCTCTCCCTGCACGAATATACAGACAAGATATATGACGCCAGCAGTAACGTGGCAACCGTGAAACCCTGTGATAGCGAAGAAGGTAGCACCAAAGAGATCATTACCATAGGGATTGCTACTGAATCCGAGCCCCGCATTGATAAGGTGCGTCCATTCGTATGCCTGGCAGCCGAGGAATATCACTCCACCCAGAATGGTCAGCAGCATATAATTGCGCATTCCCCTTGAGTCGCCATGCTTGATCGCAGAGAGACTCTTAACCATGGTCAGACTGCTGCAGATCAGCAGAAATGTCATGAAGGCAGTAAGGGGTATGCCCAACACAATCGCCGGGTCAGGCCAATCGATGCTTCCGGCTCGAAGGGCACCATATCCAGCAAGCAGGGCTCCAAACGTCATCGCATCCCCAGCAAGGAATATCCACATTCCAAGCTTCCCCCAACTCTCTGGAGTAAGAGGGGATTCCGCAGGTTCCACAGGTGCTGTCATAGCAGTAGCTTGGTTCAATCTTACCCTCCTTTATATAGTAGAGCCAGCCGTTCCATACGCGTGCTCCTTCTGACGAGAAAGTTCATGCCGGCGTAGGTAGAAAAACAATCCGCCACCGATCGAGCCAACAAGAAAAAATGGCATCCCCAAAAGGAACAGAATACTCGCATTAAAACCATTGCCGACCGCCGAGCCCCTTAAGGCTTCCACACAGGACGGACACGCCTGCGCAGCAACAGGGATGACTAGCATAATGACGGCCACCCATAGAACACTTGGTAATGGTCTCTTGGGCTTTTGCACTCTTAGTCTCAATTCAGATAAACAAGTGAATAGAGAACGGGCCAGAGAACTACAACAAAGCTCCAATACATTCCACAGAGGTCTAGGGCAACATGCCTGTCTATTGAAAATTTATAATTGTTTGCCATTTGTAGAACTACAAGTAACCAGCACAACGCGCCAAAAACATGAAGGCCGTGGCAGCCAATCAACGTATAAAAAGTCGCTCCATAGACACCTGAGGACAAAGTGAGTCCAAAACTAAGAAGCTGAATCCATTCATACCCTTGCACCACAAGAAAGACTGTTCCAAGGATTGCTGTTATCGCCAAACTCTGTAGTAGTTTCTTTCTACATCCCCTACGAACCGCTGTGACGGCACGATACATTGTGTAGCCACTGAAGAGCAGGAGAACGGTTGTGACACCGGTCACTTCAACCGGCAGGCGAACCTGCAGTGGAGGCGGCCATATCGAGCTGCCGAAACGGAATACAATAAATGCACCGATCAGGCCGGCGAACAACATCACTTCTGCCCCAATGAACAACAACATAGCTATGTAGACATTGGCTACGGGGGGCTCATCATTCCTGTTCTCGTTGCCATGATTGTCATCACCAGGTTCCCTGGGAAAAATTGAGGGAGGTCCTTGTCCCAAATCTCCTATCTCGGTGATCTCCTCTGCGGTACGGTCAATGTCAATGGTTCCTATTGACACTACAAGACTCCCTGTGATCAACTATTTCGAACAATCACCGTAATCACGGAGATCACTACGAGCAAAAGTATGGTAGCTATCAAGATCAGTCTTACACGTCGATTTTGGTCTTGTAGGTCCTGATTGCCCACTTGCTTCTCCTGAGACACTCCCTGAAGTCCAGTTCTATGTAGCCCTCTCTCTAATACTGTAATCTATCGATGGACAGCATGCCCAGTTGCAGTGGGATGTACAGATATGAGGCCAGTAACAGGCGCCGTGCGGCCACTGTCGAACGCAGAATTGCGAAGCTGACGCCACACCATAGGAACGCGCTCCCTAGCGCCAGAGCGGCAATGAAATAACTTGGACCCGCAATCCCGATGAGTGTTGGTACCAAACCTACGGCAAGAAGAGCTAGACAGTTACTCACGATCTGATGTCCCGTGCTCCTGCCGTCGGGATGGATGACAGGGAGCAACTTCAGGCCTGCCCGCTCATAGTCAGTCCGATACATCCAGGCGATAGCTAGCGAGTGAGGGATTTGCCAGAAAAACATGATACCAAACAGTAGCCAGGCCTCAAAGGCTAAACTCCCTTGTGCCGCCACCCATCCGCCCATGGGCGGCAGTGCTCCCGGAATTGCTCCTACGAAAGTACAGAAAGGAGTTTTCCGCTTCATAGGCGTGTAGAGAAAGATGTAGCTAAGCACCGTTATGGCCGCCAAGAGGCTACTGAGGGCGTTTACTGCAACCAAAAGATACAGCACTCCACCTACAGAAATCGTTACGCCAAATATCAGCGCCCCAACAGGGTGAAGCCGTCCATCAGGCAAAGGTCGCGATCTGGTGCGCCTCATCTTTGCATCCAACTCGCGCTCGACATACTGATTCAGCGCGATGGTACCACCAGCTGCGAGAGCCGTTCCAAAAATCGTATTGAGCAGCCGGATCCAGTCCAGCTCTCCAAAGGAGCCAAGGTAGAATCCCGCAAGCGTGGCAATCAGCACCATCAGGACCAGTCGCGGCTTGGTGAGCGAAAGGAAATCCGCCATCTGTCTGCGGTGAGTTGTATCTTCCACCGTCTCAGCCCTGAGAGTCATGCACCTACCTCCTCCGACCCGCTTGCGAGACGAAGAGGGGAGTGCTGATCAGTGCAAGAAGCATAATTCCGCTATGCATCCGCCGTTGCCGGCACAAGCTGCTTGTCCTGTGGGAGCCAGTCCTCAGTGACTTCTGGAGAACTGTATTCGTAGGCGCCACGATAGACTGTCGGTAGCGTATCGCCCCAATTTCCATGCGGAGGAGGCGACGGAGCGGCCCACTCCAGGGTATTGGCTTGCCATGGATTACGCTCCGCTTTCTTTCCGCGAAAGAGGCTCCAGCAGAAATTAAACACGAGCAGAAGCTGCGCGGCACCAAGGCAGAACGCACTTACAGTGATGAATTCATTCATCGGCTGCAGGTGCTGCAAGAACTCATACTGCATCGGATTATAGATGCGCCGCATATGTCCGGCCACTCCGAGAAGGTGCATCGGAATGAAAGTGCAGTTATAGAAGAGGAACGTCAGCCAGAAGTGAACCTTTCCCAGAGGCTCATTCATCACGCGACCAAACATCTTTGGAAACCAGTAGTAAAGGCCGGCAAACATGCCGAAGATACTACCACCAAAAACAACGTAGTGGATGTGCGCCACGATGTAGTACGTGTCGTGAATGAAAATATCCACCGGCGTGATCGCCATATGAATACCACTCAACCCTCCTATCACGAACATCGCCACAAATGCCAGGGCGTTCAGCATCGGCGTTGTGTAGCGTATCGACCCACCCCATAGAGTACCAAGCCAGTTGAATGTCTTGATTGCCGAGGGCACTGCAATCACCATGGTAGATAGCATGAAAGCCATGCCGAGCGCCGGATTCATACCACTCATGAACATGTGGTGACCCCAGACGATCCAGCCAAGGAAAGCAATGGAAAGCATGGCATATACCATAGCTTCATAGCCGAAAATTGGCTTGCGAGAGAAAACGCTCAATATATCTGACACCATCCCCATGGCCGGGACAATGAGAATGTAAACCTCAGGATGGCCGAAGAACCAGAAGAGGTGCTGCCAGAGAAGTGGATCTCCACCGCCCGCGGGAGAGAAGAAACTCGTACCCGCCATGCGATCGAACAGGAGCAGCGCCAGGGCCGAGGTCAGCACAGGAAGCGACAGCAGAAGGAGGATCGCCACGATAAAGAGTGACCAGATAACGAGCGGCATACGCATGTATGTCATCCCAGGCGCACGCATATTGATGACCGTCGTAATGTAATTTATCGCTCCCATCAGGGATGAGAAGGCGAGGATGATGATGCTTATGCACCACAGGTTCTGTCCCCAGTCGACACCCGTCCACTGGGGGTCGGATGACAGTGGTGCATACGCCGTCCACCCGGCCGCTGCATGTCCGCCGGAGACAAAAAAGCCTGCCAGCATCACAATTCCCGATACCGCTCCGACCCAGAACGAGAGCATGTTAAGCAGCGGGAAAGCCATATCCCTAGCACCAAGCATGAGAGGGATGAGATAATTTCCGAAACATCCCACAAGTATCGGCATGATGACAAAGAAGATCATGAGCGTGGCATGCATGGTGAAGAGCATGTTGTAGAACGCTGCCGTCATGACTCCGTAAGGCATATTTTCTACCAACCAATTCTCGGTACCCTCTTCATCCCATTCCTGCCACATCTTGTCCATGGCTGTCAGCGGTTCATCTGTCTCCAGAAATTCCTGCGATACTCCTACTATGGGTAGCGGTTGTTCGGGATACCCCAGCTGCCAGCGTACCATCAACGCCAGCGAACCTCCTATGATCATCATGAAGAGACCGAAGAAGAGAAACTGCTTTGCTATCATCTTGTGATCGGTCGAGAAAATATATGTGCGCACAAATCCAGGTTCTTCATGGGCTTGTGCCTCATGTGCGTCTATTGCAACAGCAGATTCAGCCATGGCTCATCCTTCGGTTTTGTATCCAATCTCATTTGCAGGTAGGCTAGTTATCCTTGCTCAGGATTCCGATCCGTGTTCGATTTGCGACGCCATCTTTGACCCCGGCCAGTTCTTTTGCACCCATGCTTCATAATCGTCCTGTGTATGCACGATCAGATAACCGAGCATCCCGGAGTGCCCGAATCCACACATCTCTGCACAGGGTATCTCATATCTTCCAGGTTTGGTCGCCTCGAACCAGGCATCGATCTTCCGACCCGGCAGGGTATCCTGTTTCAAGCGCAGGACGGGCACGAAGAAACTGTGAATGACATCCTTCGATGTAAGGACAACCCGTACAACCTTATTCGCCGGAACGTGAAGCATGTTTTCAATTTCAAGATCGTCCGGAGTGCCGAATTCACCGTCTGGGCCAGGATAGAGGATCTCCCAGTTAAACTGCTTGCCGGTAACCTGGACCTGAATTTCATAAGGAGGCATATCCTGCTTTATCTTCGTCCATAGTGGCTTACCCATGAAAGCAAGTACAAGCAGGGTCACAGCAGTGAGTGCGGTCCAAGTGATCTCTAGTCCGGTGTGCCCTTTGTGGTATTTTGCCCGGATTCCCTCGCGGTGACGGTATTTGACCAAGAATATCACCATAGCTGCCGCCACCAGATAGAAGGCTACTAGAGTGATATAATAAATCAGATAAAAGTAAGAGTCGATCTCTGCTCCATAGGTGGATATGTTCTCTGGGAGCCAACTCAACATAGAGAATCTCCTTGTTTCCTTTTTGCGATTTCGGCTTCTCTTCCCTTAATCAATGTATTTTGTCGAGCGCTTCACTACCACAGATTTCAAGAATAGACGATGGATAATCCACCGATATTTTTATCAGGATTGGTTCGTCAAACTACCCCCCTGAGGGTCCATTCCGGAACAAGAGCAGAAGTCTAACCAGTGAAAAATCACTCAATTCTACATGAAGCACTCATTTTTACATGAAGACGATTCAGTAGGACCACAAAAATTGCAGTGAAACAAAGGCCGGTTTCTGAGGTGGGTCAAGTGTTGTCGTGTTTTTGGTGCGAACTTGCTGTCTAGCGCTCTTGTCCACGGATGCCCGCCAGTGCCACGAATGTTCGCTACCTCGATACCCGGCCGGTTCCGGGTCTTGGAAAGGCCGTGTATCGTCGTGGGCAGAACCTCTCCCTGAGAAACCTGCATCCAGCGTGAAGTCCTCAAGAGTGCTTAACGGAACTGTTCGTCGCGTGGGGAGAAGCCCCGACGTGGGCTGTCCCGGGAGTGGACGGGGACGAGCATGTCCGATCCAACTGAAAAAGGGAATTTTGACGGTGTTCAGTTTCGCGTTACCAGCCGATCACGTGGAGCATGAGATAGACTGTAACCCCCGTGACCGAGACATACATCCATCCCACCCACGTCCACTTGGATAGGCGGCGATGGGCTGCCAGACGATTACTCAGTCCGAGATATAATGACGTCAGAATCATAGGGAAGGTCACCATGGATAGCAGAATGTGGGTGATGAGCACTGTGAAGTAGATGGGCCGTACGATGCCCTGGCCTGCGAAGTGCGTATCCCCATGGTAGAAGTGGTAGTAGGTGTAATTCGCCAGAAACAGCGCCGACGACGCGAACGCAGCGAGCATCAACTGCATGTGCAGCTTGCGCTTACGCTGTTTGATCGCCCAAAGTCCTACCGAGATCAGCGCAGCGCTCGTGCCGTTCAGGATCGCGTTGATCATGGGAAGCCGTGCTCCCTGGGAAGCGCCACCATTTCCCTCGTGGAAGTAGATAAGCCAGACGAGAAAGCTCATCGCAGAGAGGGTCACCACGGCGTTGGTGGCACCAAACTGCCTCGGCGTCAGCTGGATCGCTTTGGAGGAGGATATCACCAACGTTCGCTCTCAGCTCACGCCCGTGAGGGTGCCTGATATTTCACATCGCAAACTGATCTCTTACTTCCTCCAACACCGCATCACTGATTTGTCTATACCCCTTTGCCCGAGCGTGCTGTTCAATCCCTTGCTTGGCCATGGATCTGGCGAACTGTGGAATTTTGCCGAGACGTTCCTCTGCCTCCTGGGTCCAGACGATTTCGCCAGAGGCTTCGAAGGCATCGGCAACCGTACCGGTAAATGGACACTTAGACCCTGATTCTTTCTGGTCAGTTTCCACGTGAGCATGCGAAGGTGCATAGGCGTTGTCGCCATGGGCCAAAGAACTCCTGATGGTTTCCATGGGCTCTACCTGAGGTGAGCCTCCTCCAAGCTTTATGTCAAGTGATCGCACCATTTGCGTCTCCATCTGATTGGTCAGCATGGCGAATTGGCGCTCACACTCAGGGCAAGCGAAGACAACAGTCATGGA
>Ga0315338_1004689_pt1 | contig 10536 bp, 6 predicted proteins | sample ASW8metaG_FD_204518 | JGI IMG/M metagenome (GOLD analysis project Ga0315338, IMG submission 204518) | Ammonia-oxidizing marine archaeal communities from Monterey Bay, California, United States - ASW #8 | ecosystem: Environmental > Aquatic > Marine > Coastal | place: USA: California | collected...
TTGCAGTTGGTGCCTTGATCGGCTATCTGATCGCTTACCACACATACGGACGGTGGGTTGCGAGAAAAATCTTTGGTCTTAATTCTGCGGCCAGCGTACCTAGTGAGCAACTTCGGGACGATGTCGATTACCTGCCGACCCGAAAAGAGATCATTTTTGGACACCATTTTACCAGTATTGCCGGTACCGGCCCGATCGTCGGCCCGGCGATTGCGGTTTTTTGGGGCTGGCTGCCCGCGTTGTTGTGGGTGCTTCTGGGATCCATTTTCATCGGCGCGGTCCACGATTTTGGGGCCCTGGTAGTCAGCCTTCGGAATCGGGGGCAGACCATCGGTGAAGTGGCCGGTCGCATTATCTCTCCACGGGCCAAACTGCTTTTTTTGGCAGTCCTGTTTCTGGCGCTGACCATTGTCCTGGCCATCTTCGGGCTGGTAATCGCTGGGATCTTCAAAATGTATCCCGAGTCTGTCCTCTCGGTCTGGGTCGAGATCCCGCTTGCTGTAATGATCGGTGTCTGGATTTACCGGCGCGGTGGACAATTGTTGTTACCTTCGATCCTGGCCTTGGGTTTAATGTATGCCGCTATTTATATAGGCGCTTATTATTTTCCCATTGGGTTTTCTCCTGAATTCTGCGCGCGGTTTGCGACCGCCCTGCATCTCAGCCCGGCAGTCCTCAACCCAGTCGTCCTTTGGACACTGATCCTCATGATCTACTGTTTTGTCGCTTCGGTACTGCCAGTCTGGACACTGCTGCAGCCTCGAGACTACATCAACAGCCATCAACTGTTGTTGGCTCTTTCGCTACTGCTGCTGGGGTTGCTAGTGGCGGGTTTCACGGGAGAGGCCAATTTGACAGAAAGTGCCCCTGCGGTCACCAATCTGGAAGCTATCCGTATGACAGGCGCACCACCGATCTGGCCTTTCCTATTCATCACGATCGCCTGTGGCGCGGTCAGCGGATTTCACTGCTTGGTCGCAAGCGGCACCTCCAGCAAGCAGCTGGCCAACGAAGAGGATGCCCAATATGTTGGCTACGGCGCGATGCTCGTAGAGGGCATGCTCGCTGTAATCGTCATTCTGGCCTGTTGTGCCGGCGTGGGGATGGGACGATTTGAGCGAACACAGGTCGCTGCCCCGGGGCACGAATATGTACCGGTCGAGTCCGCAGACGGAGTGTTGTTAACGGGAAATGCAGCCTGGAGTGCGCGGTACGATATGACCAAAAAATGGTCTTCTTTTGGCTTGGCCGACAAGGTAGGCGCTTTTGTCGAAGGGGGCGGCAATTTTTTATCCGCCCTTGGGCTACCGCTAAAACTGGGAATTGGCATCATGGCGGTACTGGTCGCCAGCTTCGCAGCAACCACCCTCGATACAGCGACTCGGTTGCAGCGCTACGTGATCCAGGAGATCGCGGGGACCCTGCGCATCGGATGGCTTGGCAATAAATACGTGGCAACGGCCCTCGCACTGGTCTTGGGATTTGTAGTCGCAATGCTTCCGGGGCCTAGTGGCGTGTATGGAACCGGTGGCATGCTATTGTGGCCACTCTTTGGTGCCGTCAATCAATTACTGGCTGGCCTGGCATTGATGGTGATTGTGTTCTATCTCTCGCGCCGCAACAAACCGATCTGGTTCGCCATTGTACCCTTGGTGCTGATGGTGATTCTGCCATTCTGGGCCATCCTTTGGCAGATGCTCAACATCCAATCGGGATGGGTCTATCCACTCTGGAATATGCTCTCGGGAAATGTGCCTTGGCATTGGCACAATTACCACCTGCTTTTCGCCTTCGGAACGGGGATCTTCATCCTACAGAGTTGGATGGTTTTGGAAGGACTTTTGCTCTGGCCCCGCGCCAGGGGCGTCCTCGAAGAGGCATTGCCACCTCTGGATGATCCGGACAAAGCAACTAGCAAACCCTGCTCTTAAAGAAAGACGAGTCGCTTGTTAGCGAGCGGCACGCCAACGAAGGAGAATTACTCCAGTGGACGATTCTCTTTGTCGCCTCGCTCAACTTTTTCGACAATGTGAACCGCTTTTTTCTCACCCAGCTTTCCTAGATTGGCTCGAGCCTTGACCACGCCCTGAACCATTACGTCGATTGGCTCTGCCACATCTTTTTCGGTTGTAATAATGTCACCCACCTCAAGTCCCGCCAGATCTGTGGCACTCATTTGAGTCTCTGCCAGGCGTACAACCATTGTATCGGTTGCCGGACAACCTTTTCCTCCCTTAATCGCCGCCATTCGGCGTGACCAGTCGGCGGGAAGAACCCACCGCATCGTGGCAGCTCTGCCACCCGCTTCAAACCTCGTGTCAAGCACACATACTGTTAATCCGTCTGGATAAATATGGCATGGCTGGACACTCGAGGAGGCCATCTCAATCTCCATCTGCAATGGCACGATATCCTTCCAGGCAACGTGAAAGGCATGTATGAAATGTCCCACAACTTTTGACATGAGACGAAATTCAATATCTGTAAGCGGCACTTTGACGGGTGACTCCAACGACTCGGATGCACCGAGCATGCGTTTCAGCAGAAGGCCCATCAAACTGGTCGGCCAGTGCATTAATAGATAGCCAACATCGGGCGAAGTGCGGATCGCATAAAAATAGGCGTCCTTATTGGCACTTTGTAAAAAAGCAGCATAACGACAGGTGGCGGGCGAACTGATGGTGAGATTCACATCCGGACCCAATAGATCGGAGGCCGATTTGCAAAATAGGGACGCAGTCTGCTTGAGCCTGTCGCGCAACACATGGTCAATCGACCCAACCGCTACCGAGCTATCCAATGACTCTTTCGCTTCCATGATATTCTCCTCCTGCAACATCGTTGAAGAAGCCGATGAGCAAAACCAACCTGTTTCCGTTAAGTGCGAGTCTGCCCTTCTCCATAGACGATGTATTTATAGCTGGTCAACTCCTTGAGCCCGCAGGGTCCCCGGGCGTGGAATTTATCCGTACTGATACCTATTTCAGCACCCAACCCAAACTCACCACCATCATTGAAACGTGTGCTCGCGTTGATGATGACCGCTGCAGTATCAACCTCTGCTGCAAATTTTCGAGCTGTAGAACATTCTTCAGTTACGATGGCATCGGTATGGCCACTTCCAAATCGATTGATGTGAACAATCGCGTCTTCCAGGGACGGAACCACTCGGACAGAGATCACCGGACCCAGATATTCCGCATGGTAGTCTTGATCTGTCGCCCGGTGGGCTTGGCTAAAAAGAGAAACTGTTTTTTCGTCCCCGCGAATTTCAACACCCTCATCACAAAGCCGCTGACAAATTTTCGGCAAGAACGAGTCGGCCACATCGGCATGGACCAGCAACGATTCGGCCGCGTTGCAAACCCCCATCCGCTGGCACTTGGCATTGAGAACGATGGCTTCGGCCATCTCTTGATTGGCATCTGCGTCTACGTAGACATGACAATTGCCGGAGAAGTGCTTGATCACGGGCATCTGAGCTTCAGCGGCCACTCGCTTGATCAATCCCTCGCCACCACGCGGAATCGCCAGATCGATCCACTCTCGCATTGAGAGAAAATATCCGACAGCTTCTCGGTCCGGGGTTGTGACCAGTTGCACTGCATCTTCTGGGACACCTGTCTGCTTGGCTGCCACAATGAGGATCTCTACAATCGCACGGCTCGAATGGGCGGCCTCTTTACCACCTCGCAGGATCACGGCGTTGCCACTTTTAAGACATAATGCCGCCGCATCGGCCGTCACATTTGGGCGCGACTCGTACACAAAAAAAATGACCCCTAACGGGACCCGGACCTTTTGTATCTCCAGTCCGTTGGGCCTGATGGTTCTGTCGATGATCTCACCGATCGGTTCAGGCAGTTTGGCGACTTGCTGCATCCCCTCAGCAATGCTTTCGATGCGTTCTGAAGTAAGTCTCAAGCGGTCGGATTGCACCTCGGTAAGGCCGAAACCGGGTGCCGCTTCCAGATCACACCGATTAGCCGCTAGTAACTCCTCACTGTGATCGCAGAGCATCTGTCCGCTAGTTTTTAACCACGAGTTTTTTATATCGCCAGAAAGTAACGCTAGTTGCGTTGAGGCGTGCCTTGCCCGCTTTGCGGTATCCAGACAGTAGGACTGCAGTTTTTTTTCTTCTGCGATCGCCATATCACTTTTAGCCTAGCTCGGGAGGTTCGGTGATCCGGCGCATGTAATCGCTCAGTCTCGCCTGTAGATCCAACAGATTTTGCCAGTGCCTCTGTTCGAGTGTCATGCGTTCACTCTCTTCATCCGCTGGATGCGCCGTAGCAAGCAAATCACCAATTCTCAAATGCATGTATTCCAACAATTCTGAGAGTTGTGCCGCCTGACAGGGGGTCATCTCCTCCGGAAGGTCCGGTTGTTGCAATGAATGTAGAGCGCCCTGAATGGCAAGGTCACTGTTCCAGTTGAGTTCATAGTCGAGTGAGACGGCAGAGTCCGGAGAGGCGAGTTCTTCCGGTGCCAAAGTTACGTCGCTGCGGTCGTCGCTATTTCGAATTTCTGCCAATCGGGCAGCTATCTGTTCTTCCGAACCAAACAACAAAAGAGAACGCCCTAGGCTGACCAGATCGCCATAGCGAAGGATACGGAGGCGAATTTCATCGCCATTCACTTTGGTGCCGTTGGTACTCTCCAGATCAGTAAGAATAAATTTAGAATTGTCTTCCTGAATCTTGATGTGAAAGCGGCTGATCCGCTCATCATTTAACTGGATGGAGTTCCCTTCCTCGCGTCCAATGGTGATGGGAAGCGGAAGGTCACCATAGATCTTCCCCCGATCGGCACCATCGAGTACTCGCAAGGTTATCGACACGACTAAATCACTCGTAAAAATACTATTTAGTTATCGGATTTTCACCAAATCTACCCAGGACAATCTTCGGCTGTTATTAGAATTCCTTAAAACTATCTTCGTCAGGTCATTGAAAGGCTATATGGTCAATGCGTTGGCAAGGCAGGCCGTTGCAAATCCGTGGGGCACAAACTATCCTACACAATCGACGGCTTTCCCGCACGATCTTTCTTTACAGCAACAGTTCGCGAGCGGGATTTTGGTGGCGAATTGGCGCATGGGTCCTTGAAACATGGGTCGCCACCGAAACAAAGCGCCCGTGGCGCAACTGGATAGCGCATCGGTCTTCGGAACCGAGGGTTGTAGGTTCGAGTCCTACCGGGCGTGCTTGAGGATTGATTCTCCTCAGACAGTTTCTGTCACCATCTACTTAGTGCTTGCACAACATCATATTGCCCGCACGTTGTCCCTGCGTTTTAGAGCCCATTGGCCCACTGTGGCATACCCCAGTCAGACAGAAGCGCACTCTCGGACGGTAGCTGAAATACCACGGTTACGGCATCAAGTAAGTCGCCCGTGAGCAATCCCAACCAAAAGACTCGGGCCTGACATTGGAATCACTTGCACGGAGCATCTGCCAGAGGCTGCTGCCCGATTGCGTGTATTCCATAAGAAGCGGGGCCGACTGATACCAACTGGATCTACATCCGCTGCCCCTGAAACAAAGTACCCGTCGCGCAAGTGGAGAAAGTATTGGTCTCAGGAGCCCAAAACTTTAGTTCCAAGCACTATTGGGCGTGCTGAAGGTGCATGTTCAAAAACATCAAGGCAGCACGCCGGGGACCGCCAAGTCGATCGCATAGAGCCCCTGGTGGGCGGTAATATAGAGCGTCTTGTGCTCCGGACCGCCAAAGGTACAGTTGGCCGTCCCCTCTGGCACGGGAATCACCACTCGCTGTTCCCCATCGGGGGCAAAGACCACCACCCGCGGCCCGCCGGTACAGTAGAGGTTGCCCAGCACATCCATACTCATCCCATCGACCGCCATGTCGGCAATCTTTTGAATCGTCTCAAGCGATCCATCCTCTTTCACGCGATATGCAATTACGGTCTTCGCCCCGTTGTCGGCCACGTAGAGAATCGATTTGTCGGGCGAGAAAATCAGACCGTTCGGGCGGATCATGTCATCGATCACCCGCCTCAGGTCACCACCCCGTGGCAAATAATAAACACCTTCAACCTCCATCTCCATATCGGTGCGGTCACCGTACCGCGGGTCGGTAAAGTAGATCCCCCCTTTGCCATCGAGCACCACGTCGTTGGGGCTGTTGAGCCGCTTGCCGTCGAATCGATCGGCAAGCACCATCTTTTCCTCTCCCAACTGTCGGACCAACTGGCGGTTGCCCCCCTCACAAATCAAAAGAGCACCGCTCGGGGCAAACATCAGGCCATTGGCCCGGCCGCTGTTTTCAACGGCCACGCTAACCTCGCCCGTGGCCGGGTCAAAAATATGGATTTTTTCGTTGGGAATATCGCTAAAGTAGATGCGGCCATCTCCCGCTTCGGCCGGTCCCTCGGTAAAGCGAAAGCCGTCTGCCAGTTTGCGGACTTTCTCTCCCTTTGGCACCACGCCCGCGATCGCCCGCAAGCGAATATTCCGCCAGCGAACTTTTAGGGGATCGGTACGCTCACCGACTGAGTGGACCTGCAGGGCAATAAAACCTTCTGCCGTCTTCGAGTCGACCAGATCGGCTGCCGGCACGCCGTTAATCCAGGTGCGGATCGAATCACCAATGGCTACAATTCGAAACTGGTTCCACTCTCCCTGGCGAAAGGCGTAGCGGGCCGCCGTATTGCCCGAGAGGGGCGCAATCCAACCCCGGCGACCTTCGTCATAAATGCCTCCCGACCAACCCCGATCAGATGGATCGATTTCGATCTGATAGCCGTGGACGCGACCATTGTGATATTTGGACAGGCTGTTGCTACGAATCTGAATGCCGCTGTTAAGCTGTGGATCGACTTGGAATTCGAGTTCTAATTCGAAGTCACGCCAATTTTTTTGGGTGCAGAGAAAACTGTTGGGGGTATTCGGAGAACTCGTGCCAACAATCGCTCCATTCACTACGCTATATGTCGCTTTGCCTCCCCGCTGCAGCCAACCGTCGAGCGAATTTCCATCAAACAAAGCCAGCCAGCCTTCTTCCTCGGCGCAAAGCGGCCCGGAACCGGCAATAGCCAGAAACATTACCGCCAGAACCGATACCCTGAAAAAACCTTTTTGATATCGACCCATGTATCACTCCTCCGGGGCTATCGCGGAAAAACCAGAACTTGAGAAATGTCCTAGCAGGATACCAGTGTGGTGTCCAGAACCTGGCTGAATCTCACAGTTGTGGAAGCGCAGTGGCTCAAAGTTTTTCTGGGCTAACAGCGGCTTCTGCGCTGCGCCAGATACTCCGTCAGGGCCTTATCAAACTGCATGCCGGTATCGATCGGCACATAATCAATGCCCGCCTGAGAACATTCCCTGTGATAGCGCCCTCGGAATTCTTCAACTTCCGCAAGGTAATCATTGCGAAAACCAGTTGCGTCAACCTCTAGTCGGTCCAGAGTCTCCGGTTCTTCAAATTCAACCATTCCGTCAAAAGGAAAATTTACCTCAGCTTCATCCATAATATGAAACAAAATGACATCGTGCCCGCCATGCCGGAGTTGATGCAACGATTTGAGGACCTCATCCGGATCGGCAAATAAATCGGTCAGAATCATCACCAGACTTCTATGCCGCAACATCGCCGCAATTTGCTCGATGCTGCGAGCGATATCGGTTTCACCGGTAGGTTGCAACTTTGCCAGCAGGGACAAAATATTTCCTAATTGTGCCCGTTTCGACTTGGGCGGCAAGCTGTCACGAACTTTTTTATCGAACGTAATCAGACCCACTGGGTCCTGCTGGTGGATCATCAAATAGGCCATCGCCGCTGCCAAACAGATACCATATTCAAATTTGTTTAGCTGCTGGCGGTAGGTGTAGGCCATGGACCGACTGAGATCCATGACAAGATAGCCATGAATGTTCGTTTCGGCTTCAAATTTTTTAACGTAGTATTTATCTGTTTTGGCATAGACAAGCCAATCAATATCGGCCGGGTCATCGCCAACGGTGTATTTCCGGTGTTCACTAAACTCTACGGAAAAACCTTGAAAAGGGCTGGCGTGCATGCCCTGAAGAAAGCCTTTGACGATAAACTGGGCCCGTAAATCGAGCCGGGAAATCTGCCGGATCACTTCTGGCTTGAGATACTGTTCGACGTTGGCCATGACAAATGCTGGGCAATCAACCGGGGATGGCCCCCTACGTAGTCTTACCCATCCCTACTGCTTTTCGAACTTAGATATTTCAGGAAGCGGCACATCCTGCAGCAGTCGAGCGATGACATCTTCATTGGTCATCCCTTCGGCTTGCGCCTGAAAGTTTGTGCTGATTCGATGCCTGAGTACCGGAACGGCGATCTTTTGTACATCTTCGACAGCTACAGAAAATCGGCCACTCATCGCTGCCAGGGCCTTGCCGCCCTGAATGAGGAACTGTCCTGCCCGGGGGCCTGCGCCCCAATCTACCAACTCCCGAACGTAATCGGGCGAAGAAGGATCACCAGGACGCGTTGCCCGAACCAACCGCGAAACATATTTGATGATGTATTCGCTTGTTGCAACTGAAAAGACGAGCTTTTGGACATTGACAATTGCCTTGCCAGATAATATTGGCCGGACCTCCGGTTTGTCATGACGTGTTGTCTGCGCAAGAATTGTTTCCTCTTCGGCGGCAGTCGGATAATCAACTTTAATATTGAACATGAACCGATCCAACTGTGCTTCGGGGAGCGGATAGGTTCCTTCTTGTTCAATAGGGTTTTGTGTCGCGATTGTGAAAAACGGGGCTGGCAGCGTGTACGTTTGCTGACCCACTGTAACTTCGCGTTCCTGCATCGCCTGAAGGAGGGCCGCTTGAGTCTTCGGAGGCGTCCGATTGATTTCGTCAGCCAACAAGATATTGGTAAAGACCGGCCCTTCAACAAAGCGAAAATCCCGGCGACCCGATTCATCCTCTTCAAGCACATTGGTGCCGATAATATCAGAAGGCATCAGGTCGGGCGTAAACTGGATCCGCTTGAAGCGAATATCCAAAATCCGGGCCAAGGTGCTCACCATCAGCGTTTTGGCAAGTCCTGGGACACCTTCTAGGAGACAATGACCGCGAGTGAAGATGGCGGCAAATATTTGCTCAATCACTTCATCCTGACCCACAATAACCTTCTGCAACTCCTCCTGCATGACCCGGCGATGCTGGCTGAATTCTTGCAGAATATCGCCCAAGCTTTTTTGCTTCGTTGCTACGTTTTGATCACTCATAGGACCTGTCCAAAACCAAAAAACATATGCATTCTTTGCGAACCAATGTATTCTATAAGTCAAAACTGGTGGCAGCAACGGAGATTTGGGTTCGATTGTCGCCGGAGAAGGTCCATTCTAAGATGTTAGTAGTATTCCTGGCCATTAGTTTGTAAGGACCCGTTTCTTATTCGTATTTTTTTGCATATAGGTCTGGTCACAACGATTATGCTGGCTCCGCCATGCGTAAGCCCAGCCCGCGCCGAAATTTCGGCGGGGGATGTTCAGGATTCCATTTCGCGGGCAATCCGCTATTTGAAACAGGAGCAAAAAAGTAGGGGAAACTGGTCACCCACCCAGGGTTTCCCCGGGGGAGTGACCGCACTTTGTACACTCGCGCTGCTTGAGGCGGGGGTTCCCCCCGAAGATGCCACGCTGCGAAAAGCCCTCGATTATCTCCGAGCAGCAAAAAATTCTTCGGAACGTCGAACGTATTCGATTGCACTGCAAACCATGGTCTTTTGTCGCGTTGGCCATCCCGCCGACCGACCGACCATCAGGGACAATGTCCGCTGGTTGGAAGCAAATCAAATTTCAAGCGGGACCAAACGTGGGTCCTGGGGCTACGCTTCCGGAGGAGGAGGAGATCCTTCCAACGCCCAGTTTGCAATTCTTGCATTACACGAAGCAGCACTTGCCGGTTTTAAGGTTAACAGGGAAACGTGGCGTCATGCGATTGACTATTGGCAGGCAACACAAAAACGATCTGGTGCCTGGGGATATCCACCGAGAGCGGGTCGGGGAAGCATGACATGTGCGGGGATTGCCTCCGTGATAATCGCCGAACGCAATTTGACCGACACCGAGGCCCAGTTCATCAATGGCAAGTGTGTTTGTAGTGATCCGGAAACCAATGATTTCGTCAAAAAGGGTCTCGAGTGGATGGGACGCAATTTTTCTGTGCGGCACAACCCCGTGGAAGGCCGACACATTGGGGATCGGATAGAACAGAACAATCTCTATTATCTTTATGCCATGGAGCGGGTGGGCCGCATTACCGGACAGCGATTTTTCTATGGCCCAATTGAAAAGTCGACGGGCAAACACAAACAATATGATTGGTATCGGGAGGGAACGGCCTTTTTAGTGGGAAACCAACACCCCAACGGACATTGGACGGGGGGTGGCTACGCTGAAGAAAACCCACATATTGCTACGAGCTTTTCGTTACTCTTCCTCGCAAAGGGTCGTCGACCGGTACTGATTGCAAAAATGCAACGGCCCAACAAAGACTGGAACCAGACACCAAACAACTTGCATAA
>Ga0315338_1004690_pt1 | contig 10535 bp, 11 predicted proteins | sample ASW8metaG_FD_204518 | JGI IMG/M metagenome (GOLD analysis project Ga0315338, IMG submission 204518) | Ammonia-oxidizing marine archaeal communities from Monterey Bay, California, United States - ASW #8 | ecosystem: Environmental > Aquatic > Marine > Coastal | place: USA: California | collected...
TTTTAATCGGATTTTTATATTATAGTAAATGACACTTGTCATGTTACTACCTGCAGAAATTGAATCAAAAACTTTGATCCCTGCATTACGTGCAATAATTGCAAAAACTCTTGCTGAAAAACATGAAATTCGTGAAGAAAATATTTCAAAGATGTTGGGTGTTACTCAGGCTGCAATCAGTAATTACATTCGTGGTACAAGAGGTGATCCGGAACTGATAAAAAAACTTCTTACAGAAAAGCAGGTATCTGAAATGATTGATGACATCTGTGATAACTTATCATCAGATAAGGCGTATACACCATCTAGCCTATCGAAATTTATTGGATTATGTAATTATATTAAATCCAGCTTACTAATTTGTGACATACACCATAATTTAGAATCCGACATTGATGAAGCAATATGTAAAGAATGTGAAAACATGCTAGTCAAGGGTCCTGGAAGCGTTTTTTAATTTTTTAATACGATAATTTCAATATTTGAAGTCATTTTACCGTCAGTAGTGGAAATTTCACTGTCTAAAGTAATTTGTTCAATTTTTGAGTTATTTTTTAGAAAATTTTCAACTATTATGTTAGCAATTGATACAGCATTTGGGATTAGATCACCTTCAGCTTTAATGTAGATCTTTCCTACTTTTGAAAGTGACATAAGTGCATCAGTTGCACTTTGCATTATAGGATCATATCCTACAAAAAAATTATTTTTCGAAGTTTCTTGTAATTCCAATTTAACTATATTTTTTATATTGTATTTTTAAATTTTATAGACCTATGATTCATTTACTAAATTCAAACAGTGGTATGTTTTGAAAATCACCATTTGGTAATACACGTCGTATAGAGATCGGGATTAATCTCTGATCTAATTCCTCCATTGCTATATCAAGTGATGTTGCAGCAGTTTCTGGAATATCAATAAATGGTGGTGCACCTAATGATAATTGTAATGCACGTGCGCCCATGATTCTGGCCTTTTCAAACCTTGTTAGATTTGGCGGTCCCATGAGAATTTTACTGTCACTCTGTAATTCTTGAATTTCATGCTCTACATCAGACATTATGATCTCTCTACCCCTAATCACTTCACACTCTTTATCTAATTTAGATAGTTCTTGCTCAGTTAGTGGACCTTTTTGCTCGCGTAATTTTCTATAAGTCTCAATCGCTTTTTCTAAACTAGCGTCTACACTAACCTCAACATCCAATTCGGGTTCTTCATATGGTTCATTAATCTCAAGAGGTTCTTCTGTTGGCTGTTCATTAATATTCGTCAAGTATTATTTTTAACCACATGAGCCAATATATAATCCAAACATTCCAACAAAACATTGAGTGTTGACTCTGTTTCTAAGATATTGTTGGTTTTAGATGTAAAAGATAAATTTAAAATAAATTGTGTGTTAAAGCGGCATTTGGTCCCTACATTGGTTGGAAAAATTAGTCGCTCACTACCATTAGGTGGGAATGCTCACATTTTAGGGAAAAGCGGAATTTATTTTGAAACGTCAGTAGAGGCTGGTTTACAGCGTGCAAGAAAAGAGTTCAAAAAAGGTGATATTGCATTTTTATCTGTAGGACATGCAATATGCTTCTTTTACTCAGACTCTAAAACTCAGAAGGAGATGTCTCTCATTGGAAGAATAACAGACGATCCAGAAAGATTAGAAACTATTGAATCAGGTGATGAGATTCTGCTTTATGCCGAAACAGGCTGATATACATAATGACCGCTAAATCCACCAACTTTTTTGATGGATCCATCAGCAAGTGATTTTTGTAAAAATGTATTTGCGGTAGAAATTCTTACATTAGTTTGTCGTGCAAGTTCTTGAACGGTAATAACTTTTGCAGAGCTTATAATTTTACTTGCCTCTTGCTCATTTATAAAAATATTAACTTCTTTTTTCTCAGAGTCTGGTTTTTTATCTTTTTTACCTTTAGAATCTTTTGGTTTTTGAGATTTTTCATTTGATGACACTGTCTTATTTTTATTACCCATGCCGTTTGGTTTTTGACGCTATTTATAAACGAACAAAACATTTTGTATATTTTCAACTTTATTAACTCTAAAAGAGAATGCTAATTATGGGTGTTGTCAACAAGGGTGCAAAATGTAATGTTGATGGTTGTGATGAAGATGGTGTCCGTTCACTTAATACTAAAAAAATAGAGGATGCCGGATTGCGATTAAATTCTTCAAGTAAGAAATCTGTTTTATGCAAAACTCACTACAAAGAATGGAAAAAAGAGACTAAAGATGATAGAGATTTGGAGCGTGCAAGGTATGAGAGGGACTAATTATGGTAAATAGTATGAATTATCCTGTTTACAATCAGTAACTTGATACAGTGTATTTCTAACCTCTTCTAAGGATCTCTCTGTTTCTGCATTCATTGCATTTTGTTTAAGACCCATCAACATGTTAGTATTAAATGAGTTGACAGACATGTGTCCATTAAGATTTTCTTCCATACATCTATCTATTTCATTTAGAACTGATTGTTTGTCTAAATCACCTGATTGCGTGGATACAGGTAAACTCAATGTGATATTATTATCACTAAAAACGAATGCTGAAACTGAAAATGCTATGACAGCCATGACAGCTAATAGAATTATAAATGATTTAGCCATAAAACTACCGTTTTATACCCACTTTTAATTTTTACAGATTTTTACCGAATGACTTATCATACCAATTAACAGGATGAAATTATGGCTAAAAGAAAAAATGGAAAACATGTAAGATTTGCTGATCAGAAAGCTGAAAGAAGAAAAACGAAAACAAGTAAGCGATAACATAGTAATGATAAAGTATGAAGATCATTGATGTCGCCGAACCATCTAAAATTGATTGTGAGCCCGATAAAATTATTACATTAATAGAAAACGGCAATTTGGTTCAAGATGAATTTAAAATTCAAACCGTTGAATTGCGTTCATATAAACAACACACTGATGAAAAACTTGGAATTTTCACTATTATCACTGCGTACGTAAAAACCGATAAAGGCTCAATAGAAATTCTATATGATGAGGGATATAGAGGACCTAATGCATTATCTGACTCTGTCAAATTTTTAACTGAAAATCTTGGTTTGTCAGGTTTAATACTACGATGTATAATATCATTGAAGAATAAAATTTGAAAAGTAGAATTTATCATTATGAATTATCTGATGATGATACAAAACCAAAATGTGCACTATGTGATCAACAAAGCATGTTCTACTGTAACATGAACGATCTCTATTATTGTGATATACATGTAGTAGGACATGATGAAAATGAAGTTTGATATTTTAATACGTGTGAATACATCAGATGTGTAATGAATGATTCTGAGCGTAATAGTATTGTCTTACGTATAGCAACAAAAATCCAACAGGATGGCACATCATATGATGAACAAAGTCAATCAGTTCTAGAACAGTATATCAAGTATGCTGTGTCCTTAGATGTTCCAGAATTAGAAGCGTCAGATATTGTCGGTGAGTCATTTTTGTATTTACAGATGCAAAATTCACCCAATGAGGATCCACTACAAAAGGGCGATAAATTCGGAGTTGGGTTTTCCTAACTAAATTATTTCTAATAAGCTCATAACGATTTGAATTTCTTTATTGCCTCTTTTGCCATGTCTTGTAATTCATCTTTGTCAAATTCTGTAGGGTCGTCATTGGCAAAATGCTCGTGCTCTGTGTCTTTTTTCTTTTTAGTCATAGACATAGTATAACATTCGAAAATTATAAGTGGTGTGGCTATCATCATATGTTATGGGAGTATCAGACTTGGATCCAGGGAAACAAAAAAAATATGACGAACTGAAAAAACTATATCAGAAAAAACCAAAAATAGTGATTCCTGAAAAACAACTGCAATCTGAACCTCATAACGATATAATTAATTCTCTACAAAAACAGCTAGAAGAAAAACAAGTAAAACTAAACGATATTCATTCAAAAGAACTATTTACTGATTTAGAAGAAAAAAAACAGCAACTGGATGGTAGTATCATATCTAAAAAACAACAGATCCAGGAATTAAGATCAAACCTACAAATCTTACAAAAAGAAATAATTCGGGCAGTAAAAGAAATTAGAAATGAAACCAGCCTAAAAACAAACGAGTTACTATCAACCAATAAGGAATTATCCCAATTAACTATTGAAACAAACCATCTTCAAGAAAAAATACAGTATGAGCAAAAATTACGTGTTTCACAGGAAAAAGAATTAGAGGAGTTACGTCTAGAGCGTTTAAACATTGTAAGCAAAAACAAAGACACACAAAAAATACAGGAACAGATACTACAATCTCGTAATCGTTTGGATCAGATTGTTTCTGATCGTTCAATGTTAGAACTGGAAATTAAATCACAGATGAACCTCTTAGAAGAAGAACATCAAAAAGAACGTGATATTATATCGAAAATAACTAAAGAGTATAATTAATTTAATTTCATAATATCATTCCCTAGAAAATTATAATTCATCTGAATATTCTTCATCTGATACTATATTGTAACGTCTGATTAATTCATCTAATTCAACACTTTTTTCATTCACACTATCTTTCCTTACTTTTTTAGATTTGGAGATTCTTTGTTTGGTTGACTCTGACATCTTTCTACCAGTTCTGGATTCTGCAATTTTCAATTTTGTCTCTTCAGTTTGTTTTTTACCTTTTCTTGAAGCTGCAATTTTTGCTTTATGTTCATCAGACATTTTTCGACCAGTTCTGGATTCTGCAATTTTCAATTTTGTCTCTTGAGCTAATCTCTTACCCCTTCTTGCAGTTGCAATCTTTGCTTTATGTTCATCAGACAACACTTTTCTCTTTTTCTTGTATGTTCGTCTTGGAGCTGGTAGTGGTTTGAGTTGCGGTAATAATGGATGAATTAGATGAACTCTAATCTCTACTATCTGCAGTAAGATGGTTAATCTCTCTCTAATCTGAACTTCTTCATTTACATGCTCCAGTAATTTGGTCTCTAAGAGATGTAATTTTTTCTGTATTACTTCTTGGGCACGTAATACTTGTAAGAGATTGATTAGATTAGATTCTTCTTCAACTAGTTTTGGTGGTACAATTGATGGTGGTAGTGTGTATGGTATTGGTGTCGGTCTGATTAACTCTTCTTCTCTCTTAACTAGTAATTGCGATGCAACAATCTCCACACGTTTACGTCTTCTCAAACTTATTACTAATAGTAATCCAATTGCTAGCAATACCAGTAGTAAGATTACTGCAAATTGTATTGGTAGTGGTTGTTCTTGTAATGTTTGTTGAACACATTTACCATTTATCAAACTGGTACCTATTGGACATTGTTTTTCTGTAATGAACTCGTCTGGCTTTTGGAACTCATCAGGCGGTGTAATTGTTTTTGGTGCGATTGTGATTACTCCTGGTCGCTCCTCCTTAGGTTGAATTATTACACTACCTGCAGAAATGGCAGTAAGCACTGGAGTGGCTTCTATTACTATAGGTCCTTCGTATGCTTTAGCTGATATCTGTAATGGTCCACTCTCCACAAGTAATTGTCCCTGATATGTTGCTTGGTTGAGCACTGGATCTGATATTATCTTTGTTGCTATACTGGATCCCATGGATGTCCTAATCATTACATCCATTCTATCATATTCTGGACTTACTACAACTTTTACTATGTTTGAATCAGTATCGTACATAATTTCCAATATATTTAGTGGTGGATACACTGCGGTTTGCTCACCTTCAGGAACTGGACTACCAGCACCACCAGCACCACCGGGAGCACCAGTAGCAGGACCACCAGTTGAAACAGTGCCAGTCTGCGTTCCTACTGTGAATGGTGAAAGTGAATCTACTATCCCTGTCACTTTGTTGTTTTCCTTATCAATTGTGATATTACTAACAGTGACCCATTCTCCACCCGTATAGTGCAGTAAAACTATCTCATCTTCTGTCGCACTTCCAAGTGCTTTTTCGTCATATGGTAATGTTACAGTCATCGCACCTGTTGCACTTGCTGATGTTACTGAGACATCAATTATCGAGCCGACATTTTCGAAAATTCCAGTACCAGATGTCATAGCACGTTTTCCTTCAGTAGAGCCGGGGCTGGTTGCAGGAACGGTTGCAGGATCCTTCAAGTCAACGTTTACCTTTCCAGCCTTTGCTACTTGATCAAATGCCATCTCAAATCCAAGACCTGGATTTGTGAACGTTTTGTTTGAGGCTGTAATATAATTTACAACAGGTGGTGGGTCTATACCAGGTGGCAACAACTCACCTGGCTTCAAGTATGAATCTTCATTTGGTATACAGTCAGTATCAGCACATGTTATTGGTGCTAGTACCAATCCGTATGGTGCTGCTACAAATGCTGGTAATTGTAGATTTGGACTAAACGTTGTACCTGCTGGTAATGCAAGTCCTGGATTTATGTTCACACCCACTTCAAACGTTGGTGGTTCATCCCATAGTACTCCTGGCTTAATTTCCTGACCTGCTGGGAACACTGGGTCACCGGCAAAGAAGACACCTTCATCAAACGTGAATTCCTTTCCTAACATGTCATTTTTGGAGAAACCATCTGCAAATTCTACCATTGGTGGGAATCTTGTGTCGGCATGGAATTTAACACCTGGCTCAAACCGATAGTATTCATCGTTTACGCCGTCACCGTCAGCATCTGTGAACATATCATCATAGTCAAATCCATCACCAAATACAGTACCTGGCGGAATTGCAAGTGCCATGTCAGGTAAGCCATCACCATCATTATCTGGCGGCATCATGAAATGTACATCATTACCCAGAAACTCGAATTTTTTACCATACATGTCATCATAATCAAACAGTTCCTTGAACTCTACATCTCCATCAAAGTCCTGACCAACTGCAAAGTCATCACCATCTGCATAAAACTCAAACTCACCACCCGCGGCAAAGTCCATGACGTAGTCACTAAAGTCCTGATCTGCGGCGAACTTGGTTTCTGAGCCTGGAGATGACTTGAATGTCATAGCACCACCAAATTGCACTACACCATCATCAAAGTCTGCACCAGCACCAATCTCTTCTGCACCACAGAATACTGTACCGGCACCAAAGTCCAAACCTGGTTCATTAAAGTCATAGTCTATTGCAAACACTTGATTATCTGCAAACTCCATGTTATCTTCGAAATCAACACCTTGACCAAACACCTGTGTAGTAGTAAACGCCTGACCAGCTGCAAATTCCGTACCATAACCAAATGTGTTAGTTCCAGTAAACGTCATTGTACCTTTGCTAAAGTCTGCGGCAGTACCAAATTCTTCGGCACCACCAAAAATCGTACCTGAACCAAAGTCCAACCCAGTAGCATTGAAATGATAGTCTTCACCAGATTCAAACCTCTGACCATTTGCAAATTCTGTGTTTTTACCAAACATCTGACCATTTGCAAAGTCGGTATTGCCTCCGAATTTGACTCCATCACCAAATGTTTGTACAGCAGAGCCAAAGTTCTGTGTACTACCAAATACAGTTGAATCACCAAATGTATTTTGTCCAGTAAATGACTGTGTACCAGTGAAAGCAGCTCCATCGCCAAATGTCTCGGCTCTTTGGAAGTTTGCACCATTGAACTTGATGTTTTTACCTGAGAAGTTTACGTCGTCATCAAATGTTTGTCCTGCATGGAATTCTGTATTGTCACCAAATGTCTGACCTGATCCAAAGTCTTTCACTCCATCAAATTCATGATCATCATTGTATCTTACACCTTCTGCGTCATAGTCAAAGTTCGCTGGGATGTAGTTCGAGCCCTTGAGGTCTTGTACATTCTTTGTTTCAGTCTGAATACTATCTGACCAATCACCGTTTCCGGCCATATTATTTGCGCGAATTTGGAATTTGTATTCGGTATTAGCAGTCAAATCAGTGATTTCCCATTCATACCAACCGTACTCGTCCACAGTTGGATATATCGGCATAGTAGGGGCGAAGTTACCACCAACTTGTTTGTAGCGTATATCATATCTGTCAATAGGTGCACCACCTGTCATTGGTATCTCCCATTCAATCAGCACTTTATTTTGTTCTGGGAATACGAAAATATCATTTGTTGGAATTTTTTGTGGTGGTCCTCGTTCTGGCAAAGTCCATGATATTTGGGAATCATCGGGAGATGGACAATTATCTAGGCTTTTCAGAACCGGCAGTACTTTTACAAAGGTGGCTTTGAATGTGGTTATTTCACCAATGGTCGAATTTATCGCAAAACCATAACCGTCATCATGGAGAATCCATGGACCATCAGGACCATCATTCGAGTAATACACCAATAAATCAGCAATGTCTGTTTTTCTAGCTGGGTCTGCTGTCCATTTAGCGGTAAATGCCTCTGTACCTGGAATTACTGTTAAATTACGAATAAGTGCACCATCATCGGATATTGGAGTTACACGTACAGCATCAGAAAATGATCCACTACCAACACTATTGACAGCCTTTACGCGGAACATTGACTCCTGTCCATTTACCAAACCACCTACCGTATATGCAGTTGTCTCACCAACATCACCGATATCATTAATTCTATTCCAGGTTTTACCGTTGTCAAGACTTCGTTGTATGACATGATCTGTGATTGTAGCTACATTTGGATTCACTGGATTTTTCCACCCTAGAACGGCTTCACCCGCTCCTTCAAATGCACGAAGTGTTGGTACAAGTGGTGTTCTTTGTACGATAACTGAATCAGTGAATGCTATTGATTCTGACAATTTTGGTGAGTGTTTTATTTTGAGATGGTCGATAAGTGAAATTGATTCTGATAATGTAACACTCTTAGCACTAATTCCAAAAGTGCTGTCTGATAATCCAATCGATTCTGTTAGTGATATGGTGACCGCTTTACTTACACCAAGACCCTCAATGTTATCAGTCGAGATGGTAAATGTAGAGATGAAACCATCAGCATCTGTTCCTCCATACGCTAACGCAACTGTGTTAGAATCAACTTTGACTAGGGATCTGTCTGAAGTATATGACGTGTCATGCTCTAAATTATCTCCCTGATTTTTTGTACTTAATCCTGTAATATTGCCGTCACTTTCAATTCTAAATGTAGAGATGAAGCCATCATTACCACCATAACCATCGTCATACGCTAACGCAAATATGTCTGAATCAACTTTAACTAGGGAGTTGTCTTCACTATTACCAGTAGAGGCGTTAGTGCCTGAATGATGCTCTAAACTATCTGCCTCTGATATTTCATCTGACGAATTAATTGTAAATGTCTTGATGACACCATTTCTTGCAGTTACCATGCCTCCACTTACCTCGGCGTTTTGATACGCTACTGCAATTGTATCTGAATCTACTTGCACTAGAAAATGATTTGAACCAGATGATGTGTCAAACTCGTAAGTACTCTTTTTAGTAATATCGCCATTCTCTGCAATTGAATATGTCCTGAGATAACCATCTCCGCTTGTACCACAGTATGCTCTTGCAACTGTGTCTGAATCAACTTTAACTAGAGATTGAAGTGTTTTGTCGTTACAGTTAGTCGCATCCTGATTCAAAGTATCTAATTCCGTTATGGTAGCACCATCTGATGAAATCGTAAAAGTGGTAATTTGTAGAAAAAGATGATTACGTTCATACGATAATGCGTATGTGTCGTCATTTACATGAACTAGAGAGTTAATCGAACCCTCATTTGTATCGTGAATCAAATTTGCAGAAGCTGAACCAAAGGCTGCATGATTTGCTATTCTTATCGGAGTGATAGTGCCGTCACTATCAATTGTAAATGTAGAGATCATACCTTGGGGTCTGCTTGAAGGCCCAGCTTTTTCACCACCATACGCTAACGCAAATGTATCTGAATCTACCTTGATTAGAGAATTATCCCAAGCAAACTCATGATCATGTTCTATAGTATGTACTTTAGTAATGGTGGCACCATCAGACGAGATGTTAAACGTAGAGATGAATCCATCATGATCCGTACCACGATACGCTAACGCAAATGTATCTGAATCAACTTGAACTAGGGAGTTGAATTGACCACGATCATCATCATACTCAAAATTGTTTCCCTCAGATTGTGTCCTTACTGCTGTAATGTCTCCATTTGCTGCAGATGGTCTAAAATCAACCAGCTGTAGAGATTCTGATAATTTCTTATCAACCGCCTTTGAAACACTATCTGCTAACGATATTGTTTCTGATAGTTTGATAATAGCATCTTTGGAAAGACTGTCAGTTAGCAATATTGACTCTGTTAGTAGAATAATTTTTGATTTGATTGTAGAACTATCATCTGTCAGTTCAATTGATTCAGTTAGTTTGATACTAACTTCCTTTACCATGCTATCATCTAGTGAAATTGATTCTGTTAGAGATTGAGTGACTGTTTTTCCAAGTTCATATGTCTCATTAACTTGAAGGGTTTCTTCTAGTGGGACTGCAATATTTGTAATCTCAGAAACACTGTCTGTCAGTGATATAGACTCAATGATTGGAATATTGATGGATTTCAAA
>Ga0315338_1004691_pt1 | contig 10534 bp, 8 predicted proteins | sample ASW8metaG_FD_204518 | JGI IMG/M metagenome (GOLD analysis project Ga0315338, IMG submission 204518) | Ammonia-oxidizing marine archaeal communities from Monterey Bay, California, United States - ASW #8 | ecosystem: Environmental > Aquatic > Marine > Coastal | place: USA: California | collected...
GGTTGCGAGTAATTTTCGCGCATTGCGGTAACTAGCTGCGGCGACTGTCCAAGATTTTTAATCAGCCCCAACGACTCACTGATTTGCTGCGTAGTTTCAACCGTAGGCGTCTCTTGATGTTCGGTCAACGACTTCTGCAGCCCCAGCAACTCGATGATATAAACGCGTCGCTCTAAATCAGCGGGCGAATATTTCTTACGCGAACGCTTGCCCACCTCACGCACCTTTTCGTGCCAGGCATACAGCCCTCGGTAATCGGAGAGGGCTGTCGTGGTTTCCATAAACACTTGTAATTCTAATCCGGGACGATTCGCACGGAATCTCTTCAATACTAGATCCAGGTTGGCTAACAACTCAGCAGTAACATTTACCTCTTCAGCCAAATGAGATTCGAGCATTTCCCAGCGGAGATAACGTTTCCAACTTTGTGCAAACTGGCTGTCGGTGCCTAATTCTTTCTCAAGTAGCTGTGCCTTGTTGCGCAGTTCTTCTCGTAGCACTGCTAGTCGGTCCTCAATCGAGGCTGGGTCGTAGTCACCACGCGATGCCCAAGCCAGCTTGGCAAGGTCGTCGGCATACTGGGCCTGCAAAGCGGTCAACCAAACTTCCAAAGTTTGCCGTACTTTCGCAAATCCTGGCTTCTGCAAACCATCGACATCCGACCGGTATTTTTCTAACACCCGCGAGACAACCGCCGGGTCGGCTTCAGCAGCAGCGGCAATTTGCTTTCGCAAAGCGGCGGTGGCTAAGAACTTCCGCCACTTCTGCCCGTTCGCTTCGTCACCGATCCACTGGTCGAGATCGGACAGGGAAGTTTCCACGGCGGAAACCGCGCTGGCGGCAGTATCGGCATCGTCTGCAAAGACGGCACCGCCCTCCGAAACCGCAATTAGCATCGATGCTAGAACGCGGCTGTATAAAGCTATTCGCACGAGAGGTTTCCCCTACCGTTTATTCTCAATGATGGGCCCCGGCATAGGCTGTGGTCTGCTGTGAGTCCTAAGGTGCCGAGTAAAATACGCTTCTGCGGGGCGAACCAGAATAAAACACCGGAAACCCTACACTGGAAGTATATGGTGCCCAGTTTGTCTGTCCTACGCCAATTAGCAAGAAATCCTCGTAGTCCTGGTTAGTTGCAGGCCTGAAGGAGGCGTCTCCGACGCCGATTAGCCCCGGATTTATACAGAAATAGCTTTTGACGGTGTCAGCTAGGCTCTAGAGGACAAATCCCGCCGATTTAACGGCCTTCACGCAGGCTGTTGAAATAGTCCTCAGCATGCTCACGGTGCGATTTAGGTAATTTCTCGACCACCACTGGGTCGGCTGCTTCGCTGCCCTGGGCCTCCATCTGCTCTTTTAGCGACTCGGCCACCAGCCCGCGCCGATTGGGGCCATCTGCTTCGCCCACTAGCACGGCCGCACCACGGCCCGGCTTTTGACGAACTCGCGAGTCGCGGAAGCTGGTATCGTTTTTCTCATCAGGTCGCGGGCCAAAACCACGACCAGCCCCCATGCCGTTACCGCTTTTTTCACTGAAGCGGTCACTCATCGAACCACCCATTCCACCCTGGCACGTTTTGCAGCCCTGGCCGTTGCACTGTTTGCAGGCCATGGCATCTTTGGCCATCTGGAGCTGATCCATGGCCATGTCCATCATCTCGCCTTCTTCCATCTCCTGCTGCATTTGCTCCAACTGCTGCATCATCTCGCTCATCGCCTGCGAGGCCCCAGCTTTGTCGCCTTGCTGCATACATTGCTGACATTCGCCCATCTTCTGCGCAAGCTGATCCATCTTGTTCATCTGTTGCTGCTTCTGCTGCATCTGGTCGAGTTTTTGTTGAAGCTCGCCAGCCTTGGACAAGTTGCCTTGTTTGCGTTCTTGTTCGATTTGTTTCTTAAGTTTTTCCATCGCCTCTTTGCGAGCTTCACTGGCTTCGGAGAGTTTCTGTTGAAGCTGTTTGAGTTGCTGCTCTAACTGTTGCTTGGCTTCTTTGTCGAGCTTGCCGCTTTCCATTTGCTGCTTGAGCTTGTTGAGCTCTTGCATCGCCATTTTCCAGTCGCCCTTTTTCATCGCCTCGACGGCTTTATCTGCGGGGCCCTTATTGAGGTTATTCAGCTTCTGAAACTGTTTGCGCAGCTCCTGGTTGCCGCCCAGTTGCTGACGCCGTTGCTCCAATTGCTTGGCCAAGTCGTTTAGCTTAACCAAAGACTTTTTGCGATTCGCATCTTCGGCTTTCGCCATTTTTTCGGTCTGTTTCTCAAGCTCGCTAAACAATCCTTCGGCTTCTTTGAGGCCCTTCTTCGAGGCCTGTTTGCGACGTTCAGCCATTCTTTTGCGCAGCTCTTTGGTCGCATTGTCGAGTTGCTCTTTGGTCACCTCTGTGGCTTTGGGGTCGATGCTACTTTGAGCTTCGCGATTATCTACAAATACCGCCAACACAAACGCCAGCATGGCCGGAACCAATGGCAACCAAGCTCGGCCCTGCAAACGGATGCGGAACTTCTCGTCGATATCGAGTCGGCGAATCGAACGAATAGCATCGTTCACCAAAGCCTGCCCGGCAGGGGTATCGACATCTGCAGGCGTCAGCGACAGACTACTGGCAACGCGTTCGCGAAGATTGTAGCGACGATCGATCTCGACAGCTGCCTCCAACTCGCTACGACCACGTAGCATTGTCCAGAACATAGCCACCAACAAACCGCCGACTACACCGGCAAGGCCGCAAGAAAGCTCCCAACGAGCGGGGAGATCAACAACAGTAAAGATTCTAGGAATTGCGATCGCAACGAACGCAACGATCATGCCGACAAACCAGCAGCGGATGAGCCGATTGAAAAACAGCTCCATCGATAAACGACGTCGCACGCGTGATACCTGTTCGAGGATCTGGTCCATAGCCGCATTTCCTGGGGTACAATTCTGAGTACATGGGTTATTCTATCGGTCTGGCGAGGGGGAGTCACGCGAGAAACCCCAAATCCTGGCTTTATAGGGTTAAATACCGACTTTTATGTCGGTTAGCTCATTGCCACTTGAGCAAAATGACCATTTCCTAAGACACGATTCGAAAATTTGGCCGCTATCAAAATGTCTACCGAGAATTCACCACTGCCTTCGCCCGCAGATCGGCCTGACGCCAATGTGGTGATCTTCGATGGCAACTGCCGCATCTGCACGGCTCAGGTGAGCAAATTGCCTTGGTGGGACTGCCAGAAAAAACTCTGTTACTTGTCGCTTCACGACACCGAGGTTGCTAGCCGCTGGCCCGACATGTCGGCCGACCGCCTGATGGAAGAAATGTGCCTGGTCGACACTCAAGGCAACTGGCACTGGGGCCCAGAGGCCATCCGTTATCTCACGTTACGTCTCCGCCGGCTCTGGTGGGCAGCCCCCATACTTTACTTCCCCGGCAGCATGCTCCTCTGGCGACCACTCTACCGCTGGATCGCCCGTAACCGTTATCGGCTTAGCGGCACCCACAGTTGTGATGGCGATTCCTGCCAACTGCATCGCTGAGATTATATTTCAACCACAACGACACAACGGGCACCACGAATAAATTTTGAAGATGTAGGCCGGAACAAGCCCTGCGCAGATCCGGCAAACCTCGCCATAAACCAATCGCCTACCAAAATGAAGAAGTTCCCAACTGATAATTACAGGTAGGGACTATTACTGTTTAAGCGCACGCGTCGCCATAAAGGTTGGCAGGTAATCCGAAAGAGGATCGTCTTCTTCGCCGACGTACCGATCCTCATAGAAGCCGGTCAAAACAAATCCGGCCTCGAGTTGCCCACCGATCTGAGTGTCGAGCGAGTGTGAAAATTCCAGCACGTCCAGCTTATCGATTATCCGTGCTTGGCGATCTTCGTCCGTGAGATCCTCGACATCCGAATGCGGCAGGGGATAACGGACCGTCAGCACACCATTGTTGAGCTGACTGTCTTCAAATATCCAACGTACTGGATTGCAAATGCCCGACAAAAGTTGACCGCCTTGGCGAAGTACTCGATAGCACTCCCGCCATACAGGCAAGATCTCGGGAACAAAACAGTTGGAACAGGGATGCACGATCAGATCGAACGAACCATCGTCGAACGTCGAGAGATCAACCATATTGCCCTCGACGGTTTTGATATCGAGCCCATCACGTTCGGCTACTACTGCGTCCTGCTTGAGCTGTTCGGGCGAATTGTCGAAGACTGTTACTTCCGCCCCCGCTGCGGCAAGTAGCGGCCCCTGCTGCCCACCACCTGAGGCGAGGCACAATGTTGGCGTCCCTTGAAGTTTAGGAAACCACTCTCTCGGCACGGGTTTGGTGGGCGTGAGTACCAACTTAAAATCGCCCTGACGAGCTAGATTCACCTCGTCCGAACTAACTGGCATCGTCCAGCAATTTCCATCGGCGACATTTTTGTCCCAGGCGTTGCGGTTGTGTGTCAGCACGTCGATAATTTTCTCGGATTTATTCATACCCATGCTCTGGCCCTGGGAACTGTCCTTCTCGAACTTCATCCCGAAACCTTCTCACCGCGTCTGTAATATCCGCCTGTAGGTTGGCGTAAGCTTTCACAAACCGTGGGACGTACTCGCAATTGAGCCCCAGCACGTCGTGTAGTACCAACACCTGCCCATCGCAGTCGGGTCCTGCTCCGATGCCGATGGTCGGAATCGTAATGTGGTCGGTAATTTTTTTGGCGATGTCCGACGGAACACATTCCAGCACGACTGCAAACGCGCCGGCTTGTTCTGCCGCACGGGCGTCGTTCAATAAGGCGTTCTCGTCGCGTTGCACTCGATAGCCGCCTAACTGGTGCACGCTTTGCGGCCGCAAGCCACAATGGGCCATCACTGGGATACCGGCAGAAACCAACGCCGCAATCGTATCCGCCTGATCGGCACCCCCTTCAAGCTTGACCGCTTGGCAGCGTGTTTCTTTTAAAATCCGCCCCGCATTTTCGATCGCCTTATGCACGCCGAGGTGATAACTGGGAAAAGGCATATCAACTACCACCAGGGCCCGTTCCACTGCGCGGCCAACCATCTCGGCATGGTAGATCATCTCGTCCAAAGTTACTGGCAGGGTATTTTCGTGCCCCTGCACTACCATCGACATGCTGTCACCCACCAACACACCCTCGACCCCTGCTTCGTCCACCAGTTGGGCCATCGGGTAATCGTAAGCGGTGATCATCGTGATCTTCTCCGCCGACGCCTTCAGGGCAGAGAACTTGGGAACGGTGATTCGTTTCTGACGAGGCGATTCATTGGGAGGAGGAGTAGCCATGAATTCAGACTATCCGACCCGCAGGAGTGGCGTCAATGTTCGACGAGAGGGGATTTTGAGCCGTTTGGTCTAAATCGGGGGTGCTTGTTGGGACACTCAAATCACGGTATAATCCCGGGTTCGGTTTCCATCCATGATGGCCACTGGGAGACGTATACCCGGGATTTATGGCCTTTTTTGATATGACGACCAATTTTGCCCGCCTGAGTATAGGCCGGCGGTCGACCCTAGTTCTGCGAAGGAGAATATTGTGGCAATTCGAGTAGCTATTAATGGTTTTGGCCGTATCGGCCGTCTGACTTTCCGAAACTTGCACGCCCGTTCCAGCGAGTTCGAAGTCGTCGCCATCAACGACCTCACCGACAACAAGATGCTGGCCACGCTGCTCAAATACGACAGTACCCACGGCCGCTTTTCTGGCAACGTCGAATTCGACGATGAAAACCTGATTGTCGATGGTAAGAAGATCCGAGCGATGGCCAGTCCTAATCCGGCAGAGTTGCCCTGGGGTGATCTGGGTGTCGATGTCGTCGTCGAGAGTACAGGATTCTTTGCCAGTCGAGCAACTGCCGACAAGCCTGGCTACGATACGCACCTCGCTGCAGGAGCTAAGAAAGTCATTATCAGCCAGCCTGCAAAGGATGGTGCCGACCTCACGTGCGTACTGGGTGTCAACGACGAAAGCCTGACAGCCGACATGAAGTGTGTCAGCAACGCCAGTTGCACCACCAACTGCTTGGCTCCAGTTGCCAAGGTACTCCAAGAGACCTTCGGCATCGAAAAAGGTCTGATGACCACGGTTCATGCCTACACGAACGACCAACGCGTGCAAGACATGCCACACAGCGATCCCTATCGGGCACGCTCGGCTGCTCAGAATATCATCCCTACCAGCACCGGCGCTGCGAAGGCTGTGGGCTTGGTCATTCCAGAACTACAAGGCAAGCTCACTGGTATCGCTCTCCGCGTGCCTGTAGCCAACGCCAGTGTGGTCGACCTGACTGCCTCGATGTCCAAGGACGTCACTGCCGAGGAAGTCAACGCCGCCATGAAAAAAGCTGCAGAAGGCCCGCTCAAGGGAATCCTCTGCTATCAAGAAGACCCCGTCGTTTCGTCCGACATCATCGGCGACCCCCACAGCTCGATCTTCGTGCCCAACTTCACTCAGGTAATCGACGGCAATTTGGTGAAGGTTGTCAGCTGGTACGACAACGAATGGGGCTACAGCTGCCGCACCGCTGACTTGATCGCTAAGATCGCCAACTTCTAAGTCTGGCCCAATTCGGAAAAGATTTATTCGACCAAACACAAAGCCACGGGATTCTGATCCCGTGGCTTTTTTCGTCTTCAGGAGGCAAATCTGTCGCCGACTAACGCACTAGCGTTGCGTCGACCAATTCGATGCAGCAGCTCGCCCCGTGGTCCAAACAGGCTTCTTGGTGCTCAAGGTTCGCGACGTCTGGGCGACGTTCTGCCGACTCGATTTCCAGCCAGTTGTTGAACTACTTGTCGTTTTCGCCTCTGTTGCCAGATGGGCGGCTTGGACCGAAGCTCGCCATTGTGTCTTAGGTCGAGCAAGTTGCTTAGCCTCGGTTTTATCAACAGCCAACTTGTCAACTTGACCGCCTAGCGGCCTTGCTTCGGCCAAGGCTAGTTCGGCCTCTGCCTCGTCATACGGCTCGGGCTCTTCGCCTAGAGCCGCCAATTTTGTTTGGTTGAATGGCAGTCGGGCAAGCATTTTGCGACCGTCGTCGGTCATCAGTCGGGCCCACAATTCGATAGGTTCGTTGGGCAAAGGATTCTCTCCCAGCGGCAATTCTAAATGCAAACCATCGCCCAATTCTGAGGTTTGCCAGGCGCTGACGGTTTCTTCTTCACTGAAGTCCCAGCGCTTGAGCCGTCGTTTGGATGCCTCGCGAGCGGTCATCACCATCAGTGAAACCATGCCTTGCAAGTCGGCCGGTTCGTTATTGGCATCTCGGGCTTCGACAATCGTCAACAAGGCAGACGCTGGGTTATCGCCAATGTCGCTACGGAGAATCTCCGTAATGACGATCCGCTCTGGCTGACGGTAAACCAGGATATCTTCTTCCTCTTCCGTGTTAACTTCTTCAAAGGCAACTTCAGCGACCTCAGCATCGTCGATAAAAGCCTCGTCAAATTCTTCTTCGTTAGTATCTACATGTGTATCGACAGTCGGCGAGAATTCGTATTCAGCCGGGTCGGGTATGGTGACAAACTGATTTCCATCATCCTCAGCACTGTTATCCACAACACTATCATCCGCTGCGAATAGGGCGTCAGCTTCTTCAAGCTGCTCCAGAGGTAGATCCAATTCGCCAACTGAGTCGTCGATCTCAAACTCCAGATCAGGTACTTCTAATTCACTCGGATCTGGCGAGCTCTCTTCTAGCGGCTGCGCCTCGGGCGGATCCGGTTCTGGCAATGGTTCATCAACTGGCTCTTCGGCAGGCTCTTCTTTAGGAGGTTGCTTGACCGTGTGGCTGTCCGACTCTCCATAAGGCTCGGCGTCGTCAAACTCTGGGGCAGAAATTGCTTCGTCAACGACAACCTCGTGAGGCTGACAAGATCGGCAACCCCGCAGCTTGTCGGAATATTCAACGACGTAATCTTCCAGTTCGTAGATGTAATCTTCTTGATTGCGGAGCTTGCTTTCTAGGATATCAATCTGGTTATCGCGCGCAGACCGGCAGCCTGAGAAGCCCGTCAGCATGAAGCACATCATGCCAATGAGCAGAATTGCAGGAGCACTTTTACGAAAGCAAATACACGGCGCTATGGACATCGCGCTAGCGGGAAATAAATCCCGGTTCTACGGGGCCTAAAGGTACGGGCTCCGAATCCAACGCGCAAACGTAGACCGAAAACCCATGAAATTGGGCCGCAAGAAATAGAAGAATCGGGCGAAACCGTCAAGCGAGATCGCCTGTGCTAGCTAGCATCTACCCCAAAAACAAGCTTAAACGCTCATTTTCGAGACCACCTTGTCGATCAACTTGTACTCAACCGCTTCCTCGGAGGACATGAAATTGTCGCGATCCGTATCTTTCTCGATCTGTTCCAAAGACTGCCCCGTGTGGTCCAGCAAGATCTGGTTCAGCTTGTCCTTGGTTTTACGGTACTCGTTGGCATGAATCATGATGTCCTCAGCCGTACCTTGCATGCCAGCCGATGGTTGGTGAATCATAATCCGCGAGTTTGGCAAAGCAAACCGCTTGCCAGCTGCTCCCGCTGCTAGCAACAGAGCCCCCATCGAGGCCGCTTGGCCTAGGCAATAGGTAGCCACATCGCAGGTAACAAACTGCATCGTGTCGTAGATCGCCATCCCGGCGGTCACGCTACCCCCGGGCGAGTTGATGTAGAAATGGATATCTGCCTTCGGGTCGTCCGACTGCAGGAACAGCAATTGGGCTACGATGCTATTCGCTACATCGTCGTTCACCCCCGACCCCATCAAGATGATGCGGTCCTTGAGCAACCGACTGTAAATATCCATGGCCCGCTCTTCGCGGCCAGATTTTTCGATGACGTAAGGAATCAGCGTCATGGCTGGGCAATCCATTTAAAGTAAGAGGGGGGAGTTCCTTATCGGCTCCAGACCACCACAGATCGCTGCGGTGGCAGAGCAGAATGTTTGTTATTCGTCTTCGTCGTCTTTTCCACTTGGTGGCGAAGAAAGTATGTCGTCGACAATGCCATATGCCTTGGCTTCTTCGGCAGTCATGTAGTAATCACGATCGCAAGCTTCGGCGATCTCTTCCTTCGTTTTCCCAGTATGACCCGCCAGGATTTCGTTCAGCGTTTCACGGGTACGAAGAATCTCGTTCGCTTGAATTTCGATATCCGAAACCTGTCCGCCGACCCCGCCGTGTGGCTGATGGATCATCACTTTTGAGTTCTTCAGTGCGAAGCGTTTCCCTTCGGCACCACCTGCCAGGAGCACAGACCCGCCGCTAGCGGCCAAACCGACGCAATAGGTAGAAACAGGCGGCGTGATCATCTGCATGGTGTCGTAGATGGCCAACGTAGCCGAGACGCTTCCGCCAGGCGAGTTGATGTAGAAGTGAATATCTTTGCGGCGATTTTCGCTCTGCAAATACAACAGTTTCATCACCAATTCGTTGGCGTTGCCATCGTAAATCTCACCCTGCAAGAAAATCACCCGATTCTCAAGCAACAGATCACCCAGAGTCATCTGTCGTTGACGCTGGTAATCTCGTGTGGCACTAGCCAGTTGAGGATCAAATCCTGGTGGAAACTGGGGCGACGTGTAATTATTCATATCCAATCCTTTGTTAAGAGCTCCTGTTCGAGAGCCCCATCATTGAGATTCTTACTCAGAAATCTCTCCGTAGGTCGCCCTCGCGAACTCCGCGCGAGGCAGGCGTATTACTCTTGTGGTTTACTGGGCAAATAGACTCAGGACGTTGAAAATAACAAACGCCTAAGAGACTTCTGCCTCGGTTGCTTCTGCACCAGCCTCGTCAGCTGTTGCATCAGGGATATTGGAACCGCTATCGCCTCCGGCTGCCAGATGAATTGCTTCGACATCCAGCGGCTCGGCCTCATAGGGCTCGTCTTTGAACTTCGCTTCACCCTGAACGTGCTCGAGCACTTTACGCTCGATGATTTGATTCTGAAGCACATCCATCATGCCGCGTTTTTCGATTTGGGCTCGGACCCGACGTGGCGACTCACCGCTTTGAGCAGCAATCAGGAAGATCTCCTTCTGGAAATCACCCTCCTCAGCCTCAATTTCAGCTTCTTCGGCAATCCGCTCCAGAATGAAATGCTCTTTCAAGCTCTTCGCCGTCGAGGCGGCACTGTTTTGCTGCAAAAGATTCTCGCGGGCACGAATCTCTGCTTCGCTGAAACCAGCTCGGCGAAGTTCCATGACGGATCGCTCTAGTTCCCGAGCACTCTGACGCTTCAGCAATTCAGGCGGCAAATCCCAATCGGCCGACTCTGTCAGCGATGCGGTTATCTGGCCGCGAATCTGCTGCTGCTGCTCGTATTCCAATTGACGTTGCAAGTTGGCACGAATTGCGTCTCGTAGCTGCTCTTCGGTCTCGAAATCGCCCATTTCCTTGAGGAAATCTTCGGTCAGCTCGGGTAGATTCAGCTTCTTGACTTCTAGTACTTCAAACTCGACATCAACGGTCTTGCCGCGGACTTCTTCGTTCGGGGCGTCGTCGGTCAGTTCGACCTTGCTGCTCAGCTTG
>Ga0315338_1004692_pt1 | contig 10531 bp, 8 predicted proteins | sample ASW8metaG_FD_204518 | JGI IMG/M metagenome (GOLD analysis project Ga0315338, IMG submission 204518) | Ammonia-oxidizing marine archaeal communities from Monterey Bay, California, United States - ASW #8 | ecosystem: Environmental > Aquatic > Marine > Coastal | place: USA: California | collected...
AGAGGACTGATTATTTTGTCTGTGCAAGTTGAAATCAATACGAAAACACTCACGCCCGCAGTAGGGCAGTCGTTGTTCGAATGCGCCGAGCAGGTGGATGTCGTCGTGCCAACCTCTTGCCGAAAAAATGGCAAATGCCGCGAATGCTTGGTCGAAGTGGTCGAAGGCAGCCAGCTCCTTTCCCCACTGGCTCCCGAAGAAGAACACCTCCGCGATGGGTTTCGTCTCTCCTGTCGAGCTCAAGTGACCGAGGGCTCTGGTACCATTAAATGTCACACGCTGCGTCGCGGCGAAATGCGTATCGAACACGATGCAACGGGCCTGCAAGATATCCCCGGCCCTAAGGCACTCGATCCCGCCGTCACCAGAGAAGGCTCCTGGGTGCTTCTCGATGGCGAGCGGCTTGTTGAAGCCCCCGGCCCACTTCACGGTTTGGCTGTGGATGTCGGCACAACTACGGTCGTCGCACGGCTTGTTGACCTAGAAAGCGGCGAAATCCGCGAAGTCCAATCCTTCGAAAACCCACAACGCTTCGCGGGCACCGACATCATGGCCCGCATTCAATACGATACCGAACAGGGCGGGCATCTTCTGCAACGCACTTTGCTAGCCTACCTGGGGCACGCTATCGAAGCGATGTCGTGCGATCCGCAAACGATCTACGAAATTGTGATCGCGGCCAATACCACGATGCGCGACTTGCTCTTCGGTCTCGATGTCTATTCGGTTGGCCAACGCCCTTATCGCTCGGTTACCGAAATCGACTTAGCTGCCGGCGAGCGAGATTCTACTTCGCTGACAGCAACAGCTAAAAAGTTTCGTCTCCCCGTTTTCCCCGACGCCCGTGTTTATGGTTTGCCGCTCATCGGCGGTCACGTCGGTGCCGACGCCGCAGCGTGCCTGCTGGCCGTTGGGTTGGCGCACGAAGATCGAACCATCGCCCTGATGGATATCGGCACCAACACCGAGCTGGTGGTCGGCAATCGCAAAAAAATCCTAGCCGCGTCCTGTCCTGCCGGTCCTGCATTCGAAGGCGGAGCAATCACCTGCGGAATGCCCGGTCTAGAAGGTGCCATCGAAGCGATTCAACTCTCCGACGGAGAGGACATCTCGCTCGAAGTCATCGGGGAGGGGCAGCCACAAGGCATATGCGGATCAGGGTTGATCGACGGCCTGAGCGAACTCTTGCGTACCAATCGCATCGACGAGTTAGGTCGGTTTATCGACGAGTCGGAGCGATTCAACCTCACTCCCGACGGGCAAGCCTTCATTCACGAACAAGACATCAGCGAGTTGGCCCAGGCCAAAGGTGCAAATGTCGCAGGACTACGGATTGTGCTGAAAAACTACGGCATCGACGTCGACGACCTCGACCATTTTTACTTAGCCGGCGGTTTTGCCAAACATCTCGATCTGCAGGCCGCCCGCCGCATCGGTTTGATTCCCGACTTGCCCGACGAAAAACTCACGCAGATCGGCAACGCCTCGATCGAAGGTGCTACCCGCGCCCTCTGCTCGCTCACAGCCCGTAACGAATTAGAAGCGATCGTTCAAACGATCGGTCATGTAGAATTAGAAACCGACGTGCAATTCTTCGATCACTTTGTCGAAGGCTGCCAGTTCATCCCCATGAGAAGTCAAACGCACCAACAATAATGTCCAGTTCATTAGATACATTCACGTTGCCCGACATCGCCGCCCAGCCGGTCCCTATGGCGCTCTTCAGACGCCATGTTGGGCTACCAGCCTGTGCCGAACTCGACGAACGCTTGGAAACCCTGTTCAACCAATCCAAAACTTGGTACGAGCAACACGGAGAACCTTGGATCGAAGCCCGTCAGGTGGCCATTCAACGTATCGTTTACGATGTGATTCACTTAGAGGGCCCATTGCAATTGTCCAGTTCGCTGCTGGCAAGGGGACTCGCCCGCGCTCACGCCCATTCACTCGTCGTCGTTGCTGTTTCAGCAGGCAAAAAAGTCGACGCACAGATCGACGAGCTCTGGAAAAGCGGCCGCGTCGACGAAGCGATGTTTCTCAACGCCTATGCCATCGCAACCGTCGAACACCTGCGTTGGCAAGTAGGGGCCCATCTCCGCAGTACACTAGGCGCAGAAACGACAGTCTTACCACACTACAGCCCAGGCTACGATGGTTGGGAACTTGCCGATCAGGCGCGTCTCTTTAAGTTAATCGCCAGCAATGGCCAATCGAGTTCCATGCCACTCGAACTACTAGATTCTGGCGGATTGCGTCCCAGTAAATCGACCCTAGCCGCCTATGGTATCACCACCCGAACCGACTTCGACGAAGAACTTGAACAGTATTGGAACTGCCGAGCCGTGCCAACTGCAACAATACGTACTGACAACAACTACGCATTCCCCGAGAAAACGCTGGTCCGCTGGCGGGAAAAACGTTTGAAGGTAATTGCTCTACCCGAGAATCAGATCTTAGCCACATTCCGGTTCGATGGCTCCACCTGCACAAATATGGGCATTCCCCTGGCATTCGACTATGAAGTGCGCCTTAAAAAGGAAGAAGACGGTGGGCACCAGATCCTCAGTTCCACCTGCGAGCCTACCGAAGATCACACCGGATTCCAGAGTATGTGCGCATACCTCGACAAACCTGAGCGGTATATGTCACAACTAAGGGCGCACCGGCCACTGGAAGGGCAGCCTCTGAGTAATTCGCTGACATGGAAATCGCCTACCAGTCCTGCCGGCTGCCTATGTACGCGTGCCAGCCAAGATCATAAATGGCGAATCGTTTTACAAACCCTTCATTTCGCATTGGAAGAACATGAGTAGTCGATTATTAGAAGCACTAAAAACCCGCACTTTATTGGGTGATGGTGCTATGGGTACCCAACTTCAAGAGGCCGGCCTCGAACCTGGTGGCTGTGGCGAAGCATGGAACGTCGATCACCCTGAACGCGTGCTCGAAATCCAACGCCGCTACGTCGAGGCAGGTTCCGACTGCTTAATCACCAACACCTTTGGTGGCTGCCGCATCATGATGAACCGCCACGAGAATGGCCATCGCGTCCGCGAAATCAATCAGGCCGGCGCTAAGATCGCCCGCGAAGCCTTTGGTGATAAAGAAGGTTTTGTGATCGGCGACATTGGCCCTTTTGGTGGTCTGCTCGAACCCTACGGCGAAATCGCAGAAAGCACAGTTCGCGACGCGTTTCGCGAACAAGCCGACGCACTTGTCGAAGCCGGTGTCGATGCCGTGATTATCGAAACTCAAACCAGCTACGAAGAACTTGCCATCGGTATCGAAGAAGCTAAAGCAGCCGGCGCTCCCTGCGTCATTGGCTCAATGGCATACGATGTTACCCAAGACCGCTCCGAGATTCGCACAATGATGGGCATCTCGCCCGAGGAAGCCGCTCAATTTATGGTCGACACCGGTGCGGATATCGTCGCGGTGAATTGTGGCGCAGGTGTCAACGTCGGCTGGGCAGCCAAAGCCGTTGCTGCTTACCGAAAAATCAGCGATCTACCCACGATGGCTCAACCCAACGCGGGCATCCCTGAACTCGTCGACATGCAAGTCGTCTACCGTCAAACTCCAGAAGACATGGTTAGCGAACTGCCCGAACTGCTCGGTGCTGGCGCAAACATCGTGGGTGGCTGTTGTGGAAGCACGCCCGATCACATCCGTTTCTTTCGCGAAATGCTAGACAAGCGAGCATAAGCTCAATGAATAAATAACTACTGAGGAATTACTATGAAAATTCGTATTGTTGATGAAAACACCGAAGCTGAAAAACTTATTCCCCCTGCAGCTCCAGACGGATCAGGCATCGGAGTCAACTATGTTGACGCCTACATCAAACCTATGAACGTCGAGACCGAAGACGGTCGCAAAGTCACTTGCAAACGCAAGGGGCTCAAGGTCATCCTGTCGATCGACGACAAGACCGGCGAAGCAATTATGCGCCGCATCGATCACGGACCCGATGTCAAAAATATGCTCAGACAAGCATTGGTGACCGCCGCTTCCGAGGCCGGTGCCCAATTCTCTGTCGAAGACGGTGGCGTCTTTCTCGAAGTTTAATCCAACTTTAAAAGTACAAACGTCATGAATTCCAAACAACTCGTCGATCAAGCGATGAGGCTCGAACAGCCTGATCGCTACCCCGTGATGTGCCAACTTGCCAATGGACACACCATTATCAACACCGGAGTCCATCCCATCGATTATTTTGTCGACAGCCATCTGTGGGCAGATTGCCTCATACAGATCCGCGACATGTATGACTTCGATGGCATCCTCTGCCACAAACCGGGGCGTGTGCCCGATCTGATGGATCAAGTCGAACGCACCGATTACGACGCCGAAGTCCCGACCCTCTACCTAGACGATGGCTCTCGTATCGAATGCACCCGCGACGACGATGCCTACTACAAGCCGGCCAGCCCTCTGAATTACCCGACTCTCGACGAACTCGATCCTAGCGATCTACTCGGCTGGGCACCTGACAGCTATCTTGCCTTTCAGATAAGCAAAGGCACAATGCCAGTTACCGACCCCGAGGGTTTCGACGAGCGCGTCTTTGCCATGATCGACCGCGTCATCGAAAAAGTGGGCGACGAGTACTCGGTGCATGGTGAGGTACGTGCTCCGTTCGATCATTTTTTGAATCTTACCGGTATGGAAGATGGTCTATGTGGCTTATTGGACGACCCTGAAAAGTGCATTGAAATTCTCGATGAAACAACAAAATGGTCGATCGCACTCGCGCAAGCACAAGTGCGCCGGGGTGCGGCCGCGATTAAAATTTCCAGTCCCTTTGCCGGCAGCGCCTTTCTCAGCCGCGAGATGTACACCGATTTCATCCTGCCTTTCGAAGGACGGCTAGCAAAAGCGGTCAAAGACGAAGGGGCAGCCATCTACACCCATACCTGCGGAGCAATTGGCGACCGACTCGACCTCATCCGTCAGGCGGGCGTGTCGGGTATCGAATGCCTTGACCCACCGCCGTTGGGCGATGTTGATATCGACGAGGCAGTCGAAATGCTGAAAGGCGAAATCTTCATCAAAGGCAACATTGACCCGGTTAATACGCTATTGCGTGGCAACGCCGAAACTATTGAAAAAGAAGTGACCACCGTACTCAATGCCGCCGACAAAACAAAAGGATTTATACTTTCTTCAGCCTGTAGCGTAGCGCCTCCAGCACCACCCGACAACATTAAGCGAATGGTCGGTTTGTGTCACGAACACGTTAAATCTTAAAGCAGTTAAGAATGTTGTGCTTTCGCTACCGTAAAGAGGAGCAACAATGAGAGGCTGTTCTCGCGCCCCAGTAAGAGTCGACCCCGCCGGCGGAGGAACCGACGCACCACCCTTTTGTACTGAATACGGCGGAGCAGTCGTCAACTTCGCCGTTCAGCGTCACGCATTCGCCTCTGCGCAACGACTCGAACCCGATTCTGGAATTATCCTCTACGCGATGGATATCGAACAAGGTGCGACCAGTCCCAGTGTCTCCTCGCTTGGCGATGATAGCCACTTCGAGTTTATCAAAGCATTCGTGACTCGCATGGTTCCCGAAGGCGATTCGTTGTTGCTCGTTACCGAAACCGATGTCCCGCCCGGCAGCGGCCTAGGAGGCAGCGGAGCCCTAGGCGTTGCTATCGTCGCTGCGATCGACCGCGCCTACGACCGCGAACGTTCCCCTCTTGAAACAGCAAAGCTTGCTAACCAGGTCGAACGCCAAGATCTAGGCTACCCTGGAGGCGATCAAGACTCGCTCGGTGCAGCTTTGGGCGGCATCAACTTACTAGAATACCATCAAGGCGGCAGTATGACTCCGCACAAAATCCCCGTGAGCAACGATACGCTGCGTTCGCTTGAGCATGGTTCGCTGTTGGTTTACAGCGGTGCCGCTCATGTGTCGGGATCAATTCACGAGGACATCAAGCAATCCTACGTACTGGAAAACTCCCCCACCGTGAAAGCAATGATCGAGCTTCGCCAGCAAGCTCAAGCAATGGCGCAGGCGTTAGAATCAGGCGATCTAGCTGGCTATGCAGCGGCTTTGGGTGAGAGTTGTCGCCAACTTTACAGCCTGCATGAAAGTTGCGACAGCGCCGAGCATCGGAAGTTTTTTCAGGCCATCGACGATTATATTCTCGGTGGAAAAACCTGCGGGGCAGGGGGGGGCGGCTTCATGCTCATCTTTACCAAACCTGGCTGCCGAAACCAGTGCAAACGAAAAATCGAAGAACTCGGCGGTCTGGTTTGGCCCGTGACCCTCGACTTCGATGGGGTCACTAGTTGGCTAGACACACCGTTCAGCGCCGAGGAAGTCGAACATTTCCGTCACTTAGCGTCTGTTTGAGTTTTGAAGTTGAATCGCACGAACCGTGGGAAATAAAGCGATTCATCTTCTCGTACCGTATCCAGCCGAAACGTATTCGTACAGTACGTGACCGCTAATCCATCGGCAATTTGCTCGGGATGTGCCTTCGCTGCGTATACCATGGTATCTTTGCGCGATGGTTCCGCTTCTTCAGGGAGAAAGGCAAACCGTCTAGGCGACCATTCCCCCGTCAATTCTTTGCTGTCGCGAATTACAATCGGACCCCGCGGAAACGATTTGAATTGCATCAGTAGAAACGATTTCACCGTGTCTTCGTAGTGAACGGTAAATTCCGCCTGGCCATCTACGGCAATCGGCTGCGGCGGGTGCGACTCGATCATGTCTTGCATTGTCCACTTCTTCTCGGCAGGGTCCCACCACTGCAGGTTCGAAAAATCCCCAGCCTTCACCTCCGCGAGGGGCACGCGGGTTAAATACAGTTGGTGACGTCGGGTGTTATCTGAACCATGGCTATAGATCCAGTCTCCTATCCGCAGTGAACTGCCGGAACCCACCATCACACCCAACGAATTTTGCGGGGTCTTTAGGAATTCCATCTGCCATCGGTTCGGCTCGTTCTGAGGATTATCAATCAATACCGCCCCCCAACCCTCAACACCAAAGCCAAGTTTTGTATCTGCTCTGTTGCGTATTCGCATCAGGAATACCAACAGTTTCTCGTCCAGCATCAGCCCCGCAGCCGGCCAGAAGAACTCTTCGCCCTCTGATCGAAAAAACGCCGACGGCTTTCCCTCTTCTTTCTCTTGCCAGTAGGGATGAAATTCGGCAGACGTAGTATCGTACCCTACCTGGATGGCAATCGAGTTGCGAATAAATGCCGCGTGCCGACGGTGCCGCTGCGAGGGATCTGAATTCGGGTCTACAAAACTATCGCCGAACGTCCACAGCACTCGGTTGTTGCCCAAGTCAACCGAGTTCGCCGCATCCGCACCCCGCCAACGCGAATCTCGCCGAAAAAGCGTATCCGCCTCTGGCCATGCTTTAGCCTCTATCGACCAGTCCGTAGCTAGACATGTTTGTCGATTTATTAGAGGCAATAATTGCAGTAGTGGTAATAATAGCAACGGATATAGAAATTTTTTCATCAGGTTTTCGTCTTTCACTCTGATGAGAGAACTTCATCAAGATGCTCGCCCACGAGCCGAGCCCACATCTGGCCATGAACCTTCAGGCCTTTTGGGCTCAGGTGGATTCCTTTACCGCCCATGTCGCGGTGATCTCCAGTGAGCGTATCCGTGTCAGGTCCTGTCAAGGCAATTCCATCATCCCAGAGCCGTTGTTGGGCGTTGCGAATGTTATCAAAATTTGGCTTGTCGGGGTTGTGGTATGATGCTTTGGCAACAAACCAGGGGAATTCCCACCCCGCTTGAGTTCGCGAGCCAGTAATCGTTTTGCGAAGCTTTTCATAGTACTCGTCCTCAGCCATGGCAATGTCACTTTCTCCCTGATGCCACAGTAACGCACGAAAGCCTCCCGGCCCAAGCTGATGCACCCGCGTTATCATCCACTTAAACAGATCACCGTCAGGCTGCCATTGGTTAATGCTAGTCCCACCGTAACCCGTGGTCGCAACGCCGATAGGTACCTTGTATTTCTCGTACATCGCGTCACCAAAAGCGGGCCAGAAACTGCCTCCTTGGGTACGATCGGCAACACCCAGCTGCGGGTCGTCTGCAATTTTCCACTTTTCGCCGCCAAACGACGACACCATCCCCGTGGTTTGCTTGGTTTTGAACTCTCCACAATTCGTCGAATTTGATTGACCCGCCCCCACGAAGACCTCGCCCACACCAAATTGCTCGACGTGTCCCTCTGCAACAACTTTGCCTTCATGCTTAGCACGAATATCAACTGAATACCAACCACCGGCAGGCATTTTCAGCCGAGCATTAAATTCTTGGACGGCAGACACCAGCGGGATCGAAGTCCACTCGTCAGAAATTACGCCATACGACGATTCACCATGAAGTCGCATTTCAACTTCGTTTGCTTCGACGCTGCAACGCCCACTGACAAGCACTTCGCCCTCACCAACCGTATGTCGCTGAAAAACTTGATACGACCGGGGAGAAAGAAGCACTAGCTCAGGTTCGAGGGGCATGGTGTGGAGTTTCACGATTTGTTGATGTTCTTGCGAAGTCGCTTTGCCAATGGTAATTCGGATTTCCTTCTGCTCACCGGGCTTCAAGTTAACTTGGCCAACTTGGTGCGGCCCTTGCCAAGGGCCCCAAAGCTTCTCGAGCCCGATCACATCCAGACGAGCATCACCCTGGTAACAAGTCAGGCGACTCTCACCAGAATTGATTGCCGCAGTCTGGATCTCGCCCTTTCCTTCACGCAACCCGTTCATGCTGCCTGCAAAAACGGTAAAAAACACCAAGTCTACATCCGAGTGGTTTGCCAGCTTCCAAACCATGCCGTCATCGGCAAAAGAATACTCAATCGAAGTGAGGTCACCTTTGGCCGTAATCTTCCCGACTTCTGACTGTTCAATATCTTGGAGTTGCAGAGCCCCATTGTGGAAAAAGTAGCTACCCCGAGATATCGAGACATTCGACGCCAAAAATTCCTGCCCAAACACACGCAGGCTCGTCAGGCACCCGTCCCAATCAACTCGGGCTTCGTAGTCCGAAGCCTTAACTTGCCAAGGTGTTGGCTGGGGCCTGATTTGTACTTCTGCCTCAGAGTGAGAACAGAAAATTGCCAGAAGGCAAAACGGTACAAACAGAAAACTAGCCAGTCGGCACATGATAGCGGAGTCCAATCAGCAGCAGTGCCTCGCTCCCCGCCTGCAATAGCAGCCTCGCAAAGGCATCTTAGAATGAATTACCTTTTCTTTTTCTTGCGACTCTTCAGGTCAAAAGAAGTATATTGACTGCTTGGGGTGGTCTCGTAGCCGAGCGTCGTCTCGGTGTTGAACATAGCCGGGACCTTACCCTCGGGATCCGTGATTTCTACCCGATAGGTGCCAGGGTGTATGCCACGAATACCTTTCTGATTTTCGGGCAATTCCTCATCCGCGACCGCCATCGAGGCCGAGCCCCCTTTGTTGGTCACCCCTGTTGATTCCTTGATTTCCTCGCCAAGATATGTTTCTGGAATGAAGCGTACTGTAGCCCCGACTAGCGGGCGATTGTCGAGGCGAACCGTCGCGGACAATCGCGATAGAGTAACGACCTCAGACACATATTTCTGGAGACGCTGGGCGATCTCGTCCTCTGAGATCACCTCATCACCATCTTTGTCGTAGGCACCTATCGAAACCAACAGCCCTGGGCACGCCTTCAGTTCGGTCTTGGAGAGTTTTCCGTCCCCATCTTTATCGTACAGGGCAATCGCTTCTGCCGCTGCACTTTCGGGGTCGAGCTCAGGAGGTACAAAGTCTGAGGGGCGGCCGCTGCACCCTAATAGACCTAAGCCAATAATACCGATAGCGAACAACCGCAGTCGTCCATATGCCAAAAGACGCTCTGATATTAAATTCATAGTCTCAACATTCAAAGTACGAAGAGTGCGAACGTACCGCATGAACAAAAGCATCCTAACCTGAGAGGCGAGATCAGTCGATATTGTTTTCCGACCGTTCGTCGAATCGATTACACAAGTTAGCTAAAATCGCCAGATCGGCGTCGTAGCTAATGCTTTTGACTCGACCATCGCAAAATACCGCTTGGTATCCGCCCGGATGGGCGCTTCCCCAGGTACTAAAGTTTGCGTAACCAATGCGGTCTGCAGACGGTATCGAAAACAGTTGGTTATTTATGGTACCAGGATCAAAACGAGATCCGCCGCCCCAACGTACGACTTCGTTGTCAAAGCCGTTGTACATGCTAGTGCTATCACCACCAGAGGTGCCTGTCTCGTACTTATCAGCGGCGATATATTTTTCACCCGCAAGCATCGTGTTCGAAGTCCCGTCTACGATTTCAGCCATGCGTATTTCTGAGGCCATAAAGCTAACACCCGATTGTGTGGATTTGGAGGGAAAGCAATAGGTGTCGTCAGTCGGTGCATATTCTTTAATAGGTATTGGGGGAAAGACTAGGTTGAAGGAGTTGGGGCCATAGGGAGCTTGGAAGTTGCCAGAACCTTCACACTCCAGCACCTCAAAGAAAAACTTTAAGCCGCCTG
>Ga0315338_1004693_pt1 | contig 10529 bp, 9 predicted proteins | sample ASW8metaG_FD_204518 | JGI IMG/M metagenome (GOLD analysis project Ga0315338, IMG submission 204518) | Ammonia-oxidizing marine archaeal communities from Monterey Bay, California, United States - ASW #8 | ecosystem: Environmental > Aquatic > Marine > Coastal | place: USA: California | collected...
AACATCGTCGAACGGGAAGATTTCACCGCCTATCGTCTGGCCCTGTTCATGGCCCTTGCCAGCGACCAGCAGAACATCGCCGCGTTCGAGCATTGCCACGCCGGCGCTGATCGCCGCGCTGCGGTCGCCGAGCTCCATCGCATTGGGGCACCCTTCCAGGGCTTGCGATCGGATGATCGCGGGATCTTCGCCGCGTGGATTGTCGTCGGTGACGATGACGGAATCGGCGAATTTGTGCGCGGCAGCGCCCATCTCGGCTCGCTTGCCGGGATCGCGATCGCCGCCGCAGCCGAATATCACGACAAGCCGGTTTTCGGCATAGGGCCGGGCCGCGTGAAGCGCGGTTGCGAGGGCGTCGGGCGTATGGGCGTAATCGACGATCACAGCCGCGCCGTTGCGGCGCCGTCCAGCCATCTGCATCCGGCCCGGTACGCCGACGAGCCGGGACAGCAGCGGCAAGACCGTGTGCGGCGCCGCGCCGCAGGCGATGGTCAAGGCAAGCGCGCACAGCGCGTTGTCGATCTGGTATGCGCCCGGCAGGGCGAAATCGACCTTGTAGGGCGTGCCGAACGCATCGACGCCGAGCGACCATGTATCCGCGCCCGGTGTGGCACTGGTACACCGGATGTCACCCCGGTTCCGTCCGTAGGTCAGCATGTGCAGGCCGCGGTCGCGAACGATTGCGGCAATCCGGTCATACTGCGCCGAGTCCGCGTCGACGACGGCGGTGCCGCCGTCCAACAGCAATTCGCTGAACAGCCGCAGTTTGCTGCCGAGATACGCGCCCATCGTCTCGTGATAATCGAGGTGGTCGCGCGATAGGTTGGTGAAGGCGGCGGCGGCGATCCGTACGCCGTCCAACCGGTATTGATCAAGGCCGTGACTCGAGGCCTCGATCGCCAGGTGATTGACGCCATCCCGCTTCAACGCGGACAGGGATTCGTGCAAACGCACCGGGTCCGGTGTCGTCAGGCCGGCGCCCGGTTCGTGGCCGTGCGCCGTGATGCCCAACGTGCCGAGTGCGGCACTGCGATGCCCCAGCTGGTGCCAGATTTGATGGACGAAATGGGTCACGGATGTCTTGCCGTTCGTGCCCGTGACCGCCGCGATCGTATCCGGTTGCGTTTGATGGAACTGCGCCGCGAACAGCGCCAATCGCCGGCGTGGCGCGGTGTCGGTCAGCAGCGCGACGTCGGCAGCAATCTCCCGCGCGTTGACCGCCGGTGGCGCGAGGATCGCTACGGCACCATTATCTATCGCCTCTTGAATGTAGGCACGACCATCCTCTTTTGCGCCCGGCAGAGCTGCAAATAGGAAGCCGGGACGCACGTCCCGGCTGTCGGCTGTCAGGCCGGTGATGTCAATTTCCGGCACGCTGTTCTTCGCGGCTGCGCCGCCTCCTTCGGTTAACTCAGAAAGACGCAAGTTGGCGCCCCTCCCGTTTGAGCGCGATATGCAACTCCTTCTTCACCGCCGGTGACTTCTCGTCCGTAGGTCGGACGCCGAGCAACGGCGCCGCGCGCTCGATGACCCGGCGAACCACCGGTGCGGCGACCCAGCCCCCGGTCGCGTAGCCGTGCGTGCTCTTATTGCCTTGCGGTTCGTCCAGCGTCGCCAGCACGACGTAGCGCGGATCGGTCATCGGGAAGGCGCCGACAAATGATGAGATCAGGGCGCGCCGGGAATAGCCGCCACGCTTCGGTTTGTCCGCCGTTCCGGTCTTGCCGCCGACGACATAGCCGTCGGCCGCCGCGTTGCGGCCTGTGCCATTCTCGACAACAAGGCGCATCAAACGGCGGACTTCGTGTGAGGTTTGTTTGGAAATAATCCGTGTCCCTGGCGGCGGCGTGTCCGAATTGCGCCGGATCAGGGTCGGTTTGCGAACCATGCCGCCATTCACCATAGCCGCGACGCCGGAAGCCAGCTGCAGAGGGCTGACCGCCAGGCCATGGCCAAACCCGATCGTTAACGTGTTGATCGGACGCCAGGGCGACGGCACCATCGGTGTCCCCACTTCCGGCAGTTCGACAGCTGCCGGCCGCAACATACCGAGGCGGCCGAGAAATTCGCGCTGGGCGACACCGCCGACATCTTCCGCCATTTTCGCCGCGCCGATATTCGACGAGTACATGAAAATTTCCGGCACCGAAAGCCAACGGCGTTTGGCGTGATAGTCGCGAATCGTGAAGCGGGAAATCTTGATCGGCTTGGTCGTGTCGTAGCCGTCTCGCATCGTGACGATGCCATAGTCCAACGCCATCGCGGCGGTGAATATCTTGAACGTGGAGCCAAGTTCGTAAACGCCGAGCGTGGCCCTGTTGAACTTCTGGTCGTCCTGCGCGTTGCCGCCATCGTTTGGATCAAAATCCGGCAACGATGTCATGGCGACGACTTCGCCGTTATGCGCATCGAGTACAATCCCCGTGGCGCCAAGTGCATTGAATTCGTTTTTCGCGCGGAGCAGTTCGCTGCGCAGGATGTGCTGGACCCGCATATCGACCGTCAATTGAAGCGGCGCCGCGGTGTCGCGCAGGGTCGTGTCGAACCGTTCTTCCACGCCTGCCAGTCCGCTATTGTCTATATCGACGTATCCAAGGATATGAGCCGCCAATGCGCCGTTCGGATAGACACGTGTCTCCGCGCTTTGGAAATCGATACCAGGCAGGCCGAGAGAGATTACCCGCCATTGCTGACGCGGCGTCAGATTGCGCTTGAGCCAAATGAAGGATCGGTTCGACTTCAGCTGCCGGGCGACGACCGCTTCGCGGAGCTCCGGAAGCGCCGCCGCCAACAGGCGGGCCGTTTCATCTGCGTCCATTACCTTGCGGGGATTTGCGAACAGCGATGCCGTGGCCAGGTTGGTCGCCAGCAGGACGCCATTGCGGTCGACGACGTTGGCGCGGTCCATGCGGAGTTCCTGCATGCGAGGCGCGTAGGCGGCGTGCGGCTCTCGAGCCGCCTGCATAAGCGAAACATCGACCAGTCGAACGCCGATGGCGCCGAAGGCAAACAGCAACATGGCACCCGTCATGAGCAGCCGTGTATAGCTGACTTCCAGCGCGGCTTGAGCGTGATCGTCGGTCGCGCGCGGCGCACAAGGGCGGACCGCTGGCCGGTTCGGTGACCGTGTCAGTCGGCTTTTACGTGGTCGTTTGAACGGATTAGCGATCATTGCACGCCTTTCGCCGATGCTGGTCTGATTTTTGACGCCTCAGCGGGAGCGGTACGTTCCGCGATGAAGGCTTGGAATTGTTCTATGTCGCCGACTTGTTTGGCCGTCGGCGCCTGCAAATAGGGCAATAGGCGTTCGGCCAGCGCTTCGATCCGTTCGGGCCGGGCGAGATAGCTCCATTCCGCCCGTAGCACGTGGACCGATTTCTGTTCCTGCAAAATCTGTTTGTTTAATCGGTTCAACTCATCTTGAAGCTGCTCTACCTCAAAGGTGATGTTGAACAGGGCGACGCCGGCCACGCTGGTAAGCCCGAACCAGACGAAAAATGCGAGTCCCTTCATGCCGCATTCTCCATTGGCCACGCAGGCGCACAGGTCCGTATCGCCGCCCGCAACCGGGCGGACCGCGCGCGCGGATTGGTGCCGGTTTCCGCAGCGCCTGGTGTGACGCCGCGGCGATGGATCAGGCGGAAGGAGGCTGCGGGCGCCGTATCCTGGACCGGCATGTGACGCGAGACTCGCGGCGCTTGCCCGCTTCGCGTGCGCAGGAAATTCTTGACCCGCCGGTCCTCCAGCGAATGGAAGCAGATTACGACAAGGCGGCCGCCGGGTTGCAGCAGCGCCTCGGCGGCGGAGAGCCCGCGTTCCAACTCACCGAGCTCGTCGTTGACGTATATGCGCAGAGCCATGAATGTACGGGTCGCCGGGTCGATCCCGTCATTGGCGTACGGCAGCGCATTGCGAACGATCCGGGCGAGCTGCAACGTGCTCTCGATTGGTGAAAGGCCGCGGGCGGCAATAATCGCGCGCGCGACACGCCGAGCATAGCGTTCTTCGCCCAACTCGCGGATCAAGCTTGCCAGGGGCTTTTCGTCCAGCCCGTTTACGACGTCGGCTGCCGTTGGGCCGTCGCGGCTCATCCGCATGTCGAGGGGACCGTCGCTGCGAAACGAGAATCCGCGCGCCGCTTCGTCCAGTTGCGGCGAAGACACGCCCAAATCCAGCACGACCCCGTCCACGCGATCGATCCCGGCGTCCTGAAGCAACGCGACCATTGTCCCGAACCGCCCTTGGAGAAGGGTAAGGCGGCCGGTGAATTCGGCGCCCATTTCTTGACCCAGCGCGATGGCGTCGGGGTCGCAGTCGAGGGCGCAGACAGTGCAGTCCGATGCGTTCAGGATTGCCCGGGAATAGCCGCCGCGGCCAAAGGTGCCATCCAGATAAACGTTGCCGGTTTGTGGCGCGAGCGTCTCGAGCATTTCCGCCGCCATAACGGGGATATGCGCGGCGTTCATGCGGGCGGCCTCGTCAGGGACGGCAGGGTTCGGCCGGCAAGGGCCTCCTGCGTTTCGCGACGATGCTCGGCATAGGAGTCCGGTTGCCAGATATGGAATTTCGCGCCGCCGCCGACAAAGAGGGCCTTGCCGTCGAGTTGCGCGCGTTCCAGGAATTCGCCCGGCAGGACAATGCGGCCATCGCCGTCGATGCCGACCTTTCGGGCTTCCGCAAGTATTTGCGAAGAAAAATACGCTTCTTCTTGCGAGAATTGATCCAGTGCGCCGATGCGTTCGGCGTGCAGCGCCAGTTGGGCCCGGTCGCAGGCCTCGAGCGCCGTGGTGTATAGCGAGGGGAAGATATAGATGACGCGATCGTCGTCTTCCGGCAGTTCGGCACGGTAATCGGCCGGCAGGGACACGCGCCCTTTACGGTCGATCTTGTTCTCGTGCGTGCCGATGAATAACGCCATCGCGAATACTGGTCCCGGTTGCCGCCGTCTCCCGGTTTGAATTGGCGTGCTGTAATCCTCGCCGGTGCGGATGATTTGTACGCCGTACTTAAGGGTACAGCATGCCCCAATATGGGAAATTATGGAATATCATGGGCTAAAATGGGAAGTCAAGCAAAGCTCAAGAATATGTAGAGAATAGATGCATCTATTCTGTTCTTCTCTACAAACCATATTCAGCGATATTAGAAAATACAGCCACAAGAACTTGTGTTTTTCGCCATCCGGCAATCATGTTCGCGAATCGGGTTCAATTTTTGTTCTAATTATGTTCTTTTAATGATAAGCCATGTTTATTTTATTTTTATGGAAAAGCATGGAATTACGGCCTAGCGGACGGGCTCGATACTCGCTGCCTCGGCGTTGTGACAAGACGACAGAATTATTACTTGGATAGAATGGCGCCTTTTAATGCAGCGCCCAGACATCTCCGTCATTTGCAATATTCGATGGCAGATTTATGATTTAGTTTCCCTATAAAGAAATATCGCTTGGTTGTTCGGAATTTATTCCCCGAAAGGGAGGCTACCGTGAGTTCAGGGACGACAGATCAAGAGCCGCCGCAATTCAGTATCGGCGCGGCTTTGGCCCGCAGTTTTTCGGTCCTATTTCGGAATATCGTCCCGTTTGGCATTTTGGCGCTGATCTTTAACGCGCCGGTACAGCTGATGCCGCTATTTTTCGACCAAGTTAACGGCACACTTGCCGGCGGCTTTGAACCCCTCTCGATTGTGCTTGTGTTGGCCAATATTATTTTGGGGTTCATGCTTGCCGCGACGCTGGTGTACGGGACGGTCCTGGAATTGCGCGGCGGCCGGGCTAGCCTGCTCGAATGTATGTCCCGCGGGTTGAGTCTTCTTTTCCCGGTTATCGGTGTTGGTATACTTGTCGGGATTATCATCGGCCTGTTTTCACTCCTGTTAATCATTCCGGGAATCATTGCGGCTGTCATGCTGTGGGTTGCCGTGCCGGCCGCGGTGGTCGAGCGGCCCGGCATTGTGGACAGTCTGAAGCGCAGCATCGAGCTGACGAAAGGCTACCGCTGGCCCCTGTTCGGGTTGATCCTGATTCTTATGATCATCAATACGGTTATCGGTGCCGCGGTCGGTGGCATCGCTGGATTGGCTGCCGGTGCGGTCCTCGGACCGATCGGTCTAGTGATGATCAACCTCGTCGTGCAGGCGTTCTCGGGCGCGCTCTTTGCCGTGGCCAGCGCGGTTGCTTACCATGATTTGAGGATTGCCAAGGAAGGCGCGAGTGTGAATGACATCGCTGCCGTCTTCGACTGACACCGAACCTTAGCTTGCGTCGTGCTTGTCCTTGCGCCGCCTACCGAATAGCGCGCGGCGTTCCAGATGACCGCGCAGCGCGGCGTAGAATGCCTCGAGGAAGCGGTCGTCCGCGAGGGTCTCCGGCGCCGCCTGCCATTCTATCTTTGCCTTGATGCGGTCGGCGACCGATTTGCGTGTTTGCCGTGCGTTCGGGCCCGACCGGCGCAGTACGTTCTCCAGCGTCTGCAGTTCGAGAATCCCGTAAATCGAAAGCTGCGCGTCCGTGAATTGTATTGAGTCATGTGCAGTATCGCGCTGTGCCGCCATATCGGGCAGCAGCGTGTTTTTTGGGATTTTGACGACCCAGGTACCCGCGATGATGTCGCCGGCGCGCAACCGGTCCTTGTTGAAGAATGGCAGCGCGATGAGCACGCCGACCCAGGCCATCGCCAGCAGTCCGGCTAACGCGGAATCTACAGTCTCCGAATTGGAAAACAGAAGAGAGACCGGTAAAAACAGTTCGACCTCGCGCATTAAGTTGCGCGCAAATACCGCTTCGGGCTTCAGGCGACCGCCGGCGCGGTCGATGACCCGCAAGCCGAGCGCGCGCTTGCCTGGCGTCGCGCCTTGCCAGCGGAGTTCGAAGAATATGAAATAAAAACTGCGCAACGCGAAGGAAAACAACAATCCCAGCGCGACGCCCAAGTCATAGGCGGCCCCGGGCAGGATCATAATTGCGGCGATGGCCACGGTGACCAATATTGTCACGATGATCGTCAAATCGATCAGCACCGCGGCGAATCGTTCGCCGCGTTCGGCGAGGCTAAGTCGCAACGGCACGCCTTCCGGCGTGATGATCTCGCGCCGGTTCCGGTGCCTTTTGGGACCCTCTTCCGCCTCAGCGGCTGTCATACGCCTTCCCGGTTCCGCTGCGGATGAAATACAGTATCCAGTACAGCAGCATGCTGGCGCCTATCAGGTAACGCAGCGTCATGTCGGTGATGAGCTGCCGGCCAAACCCTTCGAGCAATGCCGCGACGAAAAACAGCGCGACGGTCCCGATGACGATTTTGGCGGCCTGCTTGCCGCTGGCGGCGAGGTTTTCAAGACGGCTTTTCCGGGTCGGAAAGATCAACGCGGAGGCCACCACGAATCCCGCACCGCCGCACAGCACGACGGCCAGTAGCTCCGTCGTACCGTGGATCGTTAACCAAGCCCAGAGATCCGCCGACAAGCCGCTGGCCGTGTAAAGCGCGGAAAACGCCCCCAGCATTAAACCGGTGGTGAACAGGAGAATGGCCGTTGGGATACCGAAGGAAAACCCCAGCGCGAAACACAGCATGCCGATCTTGGCGTTGTGGGTGAACAGGAAACTAGCGAAGACGTTCAATTTTTCGACCGCCGTGTCTGAACCATAATACAGCACTTGGCGAAGTTCGGCTGTCGTGCTGGTCGGGCCTCTGCCCCCGGCGAGGCCTTCGGAAACGAATGTATAGAACCAATCCGGATTGCCCAGCGTGAGAACGTGCCCGACCACCGTACCCAACAGGAGAAGCGCGGCCGAAAGCAGGATCGGCCACACGGCGTTGCGCACGGCAGCAGGGTAGTCGTAGACGAAAAACCGCCACAGGCCGGCTGCGAGGCTCGCGCGCCCGCCATAAATGCAGAAATAGGCCCGCGTCGCCAGACTCTCTAGATAGACGACGACGTTTTGATCCAGCGTGATGCTGCGCGCGACGGAGAGCGCGGACAGCGTTGCGCGGTACAGGACCGGCAGGCGCAGCAATTCGTCCGGCGTCAGCGCGGACAAGCCGCTCTCACCCGCGCGCTGGACCAGGAAGTCGAGCTCGCGCCAGGTCTTTTCCCGGTCGCGCCGGAAGTCGTAACTCTTCAGTTGCGGGTCGGCCACTTGTCTATCGCTTGTTGCTCTAACAGGCTCTCAAATAAGTTCGTGTTGTTTTATCATCATATAGCGGTTCAACAGATCGGTGCCGATCTGGTTGCTCGGCGCTTCGATGCAATGCACGCCAAGCCGGCGCAGCCGTTCGAATACGATCAGCCGGTCGCGCAGGAACGTGTCCGCGATGACCGACCGGTTTGTGTCCTGCAGGCTCCGGGGCCGTGCCTCGACAGCGGCGTGCAGATCCGGATCCTGCAGTGTGACGAAAATAACCACGTGCCGTGACGCGAGGCGCTGCACATTCTCGACCATCAGCTCCGCGGTGATGGTATCGACGAAGTCGGTCAGCAGGATCACCAGCGAACGCCGTTTCAACCGGCCGAGCAATGCCGCCAGGCCAAGCGTGAAGTTGGTTTCCTCCTGGCAGTATTCAATCTCCGCGGTGAGCCTTTGCAGGCGTGGGAACCCTTGCACGCTGCCGAAAGGTTCGGCGTGCAGTCGAACGCTCGAATCGAACCCGAAGACACCGACTCGGTCGCCGGCCCGCAACGACGTATAGCCGAGCAACAGTCCAGCGTTGATCGCGTGGTCGAGCTTCGGGATGCCGGCCAACGGGCCGCTCATCAGATGCCCGGTGTCGAATGCCAGAATGATCTGGTGATTCCGTTCGGTGCGAAACTCCTTGCACACCAGCTTGCGGTGGCGCGCCGAGTGTTTCCAGTCGATCGAGCGATGGTCGAGGCCCGTCATATACTCACGCAGCGCGTCGAATTCCGTGCCGCTGCCTTGCTGGCTCTGGGTTTTGGTGCCGAACAGCGCGTCCGACGAAGAGAACTTCAACGCTGCCTGTTGAACCGCGCGGATGTTCGGTACGACAGGCACAGTCAGGTCGATCTTGTCGATATGCCGTCTCTCGACCATTCCCAACGGCCCATACCATCGGACCCAAAGCTGGTGAAGATCGGCGATACCGCGCCGCAGCGGAACGAGATCAAAAGCCAGTTCGATCGTCTCACGGGATCGCAGGACACCTCTCCGCCGGGGCGTTGGCTTCAATAACGCACCGACATCGCAAACCGCCTCCATTGCAAGCGGGGGATGACCGACCTGGCTGGTAAGCGTGACGGTCAAGGCGCTGCTGTCGCCGACGAAGAGGACCGATGGAATATCGACGGTGAGGTCGACGGCCGCGAAGGGCGGTGTCCGGGCCGCGTCGAGACCGACGACGAGAATGGCGAAGGCTAGATAACCCAGACCGAAAGGCCACAGGCTTTCGTCGAACAGGACGAGGGCGAGCGTCAGCGGCACGCCGGCCGCGAACAACAGGAAGGCGCGGAAGGTCGGACGCATCAGCGTGGCGCCGGAACCTGGTCGAGTATTTGCGCGATGATCTGATCGCAATCGGAGCCTTCGATCTCCGCGCCAGGCGCCAGGACGACGCGGTGGCGGAGCGCCGGTGCCGCCAGCGCTTTGATGTCGTCCGGAATGGCGAATTCGCGTCCCTGCAGTGCGGCATAGGCCCTCGTGGACGACGCCAGCATCGTGGCGCAACGCGGCGAGGCGCCGAACTCGAGAGAAGGGTGCTCGCGGGTCGCGCGAATGACGTCGACGATATAGTCGATTAGTTCCTCGGCCAGCCGAATGCCAGCGACATAGGCTTGAATTTCACCGATCTCCGCCAGGGAGGCCACGGGCGACATGCCGAACTCTTCGAGTTTGGGCATCATGGTGCGATGTCCATGCCGCTCGACGATGGCGCGTTCCTCGTCGCGCGACGGGTAGTCGAGAATGTGCTTGAATAGAAAGCGGTCGAGTTGCGCCTCCGGTAGCGGATAGGTGCCCTGTTGCTCGATGGGGTTTTGAGTGGCGATGACCATGAAGCCGGCACCCAAATCGTGTGTCTCTCCATCGATCGTCACGGCGCGCTCATGCATGGCCTGCAGCAAGGCGGCTTGAGTCTTCGGCGGAGTCCGGTTGATTTCGTCGGCGAGCAGCAACTGCGTGAAGATCGGGCCCTTTGTCAGCGAAAACTCGTTTGTTTGAAAATTGAACAGGTTGGTGCCCAGGACGTCGCCCGGCATCAGGTCGGGGGTAAATTGGATGCGTCCGAAGGCCATCGACAGGCAATGTGCGAAGGCGCGCGCGAGAAGCGTCTTGGCGGTACCCGGAACGCCCTCAAGCAGGATATGGCCGTCGGAAAGCAAGCTGACCAACATCAGGTCGAGCGCCGCGTCCTGGCCGATGACGACGCGGCGGACTTGATCGCGAAGTTTCTGGCTAACCGTTTGAATCGTTTCCAGATCCATCCAGCATCTCCTGCTTCCATTGATAAAGACGTTGTACGCTTTTCAGGACACGGCTGCGGCCATAACCTTTGCCTGTCGCCGACCCTTCGATTTCT
>Ga0315338_1004694_pt1 | contig 10529 bp, 8 predicted proteins | sample ASW8metaG_FD_204518 | JGI IMG/M metagenome (GOLD analysis project Ga0315338, IMG submission 204518) | Ammonia-oxidizing marine archaeal communities from Monterey Bay, California, United States - ASW #8 | ecosystem: Environmental > Aquatic > Marine > Coastal | place: USA: California | collected...
AGCCCCTCACCCGATTGACGCTCAAGCCGGTAATCGTTAGCATGCCCTGTCCGTCACGTACCGGGCCCGTGACACCGTTTGTTCCCATTTACCTGGCCCTTTTACTACCTTACTCAACGCCGGAAAAAGTTGTATCGCCAGGTCGGCGATCCAAATTGTCCGGTGTGCTGAAGGTGAGGAGAAGATCTCTATGGCCGATGTATTGGTCAAACAGTTGGTTGAAGCGGGGGTCCATTTTGGACACCGGGCGAGCCGTTGGAACCCCAAGATGGGGCCCTATATCTATGGTCGCCAGAAGTTGATCCACATCATTGATGTGCGTGAAACCATTCGTGGCCTACTCCGTGCTCGTAAATATTTCAAACAGGTGGCAGCAGCCGGCAGCCTAATACTTTTTGTAGGCACCAAACGGCAAGCGAGCAACACGGTTGAACGTGAAGCAGAACGGTGTGGAATGCCTTTCGTTTCGCAACGCTGGCTCGGAGGCACCTTAACGAACTTTCGCACCATTCGGAGTCGGCTCAGTCGACTCGAGCAACTCGAGGAAATTTTAGGTGGAGAGCAGATTTCCGCCTATTCGAAAAAGATGCAGTCGGCGCTGGCACGTGAAAACCGGAAGATGTATCAAAACCTTAATGGTATCCGGAACATGAACCGTTTGCCCGAGTGCCTCCTGGCAATCGACCCGAATAAAGAACGCAATTCAGTCCGTGAGGCCACGAAACTTGGTATCACTACTGTTTCGCTAATCGATACCGACTGCGATCCAGATCTGGTGGATCTGCCAATTCCTGGCAACGATGATAGCATTCGCAGTATTGAATTGATTACCAAGATCCTGGCCGATGCCATTATTGAGGGCAAGGCAGAAGCGGCTGTTGAGCAGCAAGCAGCAGTTGAAGGCGGTCCGCCAGAACCGGCAGTTGCCAATGACGATGCTGCACCACCGGCTTGATTTTCAGGTCAATAAGAAAAATAGGTAACAAGTCTCGACCGTACGAACCAGGAAACCCGCTCGGGCAATATATTTAGAATCCATACTCATTTTTTGTGAGGAGCAAGTCGTTTCATGGCTGAGATCACCGCAGCAACCGTTAAAGCGCTACGTGAACGCACCGGACTGCCGATGATGGATTGCAAAAAGGCGCTGGTGGAAACCGATGGTGACCCAGAAGCTGCCGTAGATGCCTTGCGGAAAAAGGGCATTAAAACGCAGGAAACCAAAATGGGTACCCGTGATACCTCCACGGGCCGGATGGGAGTCTACACCGACTTTGAAGGTGGCGTGTCCGCCATGGTAGAACTGCAGTGCGAGTCCGCACCCGTAGCAAGTCACGAAGAATTTATCGGCCTGGCCAATGATCTGGCAAAGCAATTGGCAACTGGGCCGGGAGCGGCAACTCCGGAAGAACTCCTAGACCAAACCTCGCCAAGCAACGGTGGTACGCTGCGGGCGAAGAAAGATGATTTGTACAACCGCATTAGAGAAGTCTTCAAATTGAGCCGTATTCTTCGAATTGACGGTTCCTGCGGGAGCTACGCACACCATGCAGGTGTCACTAAGGGAGTATTGCTCGAAGTCACGGGCGGTAATGCGGAAGCCGCCAAGGACATCTGCATGCATATCGCCGCAATGAATCCCACTGCTGTCAGTAAAGAGGATCTTGATCCTGAATGTGTCGCCAAGGAGAGAGAGATTCTCGTCGAGGCCGCCAGAGGAGAAGGCAAGCCAGAACAAATCATCGACAAAATGGTCGACGGCCGGATGCGTCAGTTTTACGCGCAACAGGTCCTGGAAGAGCAGCCATTTGTTAAGGATGACAAGCAAACAGTCGGCCAATATGCAGAGGCTGCTAAAATGAAGCTAGTACGTTTTGTCACTTGGGAGCTAGGCAAAGAATAACGATATTATCTCGAAGTTCACGATTGCCTAGAGCCTCACAGCGACACCTGCGAGGGAGCGTAGCATGTCGAAAATGGAAAAACCAACTGCTGCAAACAGCCTGGAATATTCTCGGGTTATCTTGAAACTTTCTGGGGAAAGTTTTTGCCAGGATGGTGAGCGTGGTATTAGCATGGAGGCCGTAACGCACATTGCGAAGCAGACCTATCAAGCCGCACAGCAGGGCGTGCAGATTGCTATTGTTATCGGCGGCGGAAACATTCTTCGTGGTGCGCAGTTCACGGCTGGCAACACCATCATCCAGGAAGCAACTGCGCATTATATGGGCATGCTGGCAACCGTGATCAACGGGTTGGCACTGCAAGATGCGTTGGAATCGCTAGGCTGCGAGACACGGTTGTTGACCGCCGTCCATATGGATGGAGTCGCCGAACCGTACATTCGCCGTCGGGCGAGACGACACCTGGAAAAAGGGCGTGTCATCATTCTTGCCGCGGGTACAGGCAGTCCATTTGTCACAACAGATACTGCAGCGGCCCAGCGGGCTTTGGAACTCGAAGCTGACGCGCTGTTGAAAGCCACACGCGTTGATGGCATCTATAGTGAGGACCCCGAAAAAAATCCTCATGCTGTTTTTTATCGGGAACTCAGCTATGAGATGGTTCGCAATCAGAATTTACGAGTTATGGACCCGACTGCAATTGCCCAATGCATGGAACATGGCATGCCCATCGTCGTGTTCAACTACAACAAAGAAGGATTTATTGAACGCGCGGTTCGCGGGGAACTTGTGGGCACTCTTGTCAGTAGTGATGTGAACGTGCGCCAGTGACTCAAGGCGGTAACACAACAGAGAAATGGATAGCATCGGTTCCAGCTATTCGAAAACTTTTGTAGCTCGTTTTTTCCTCCGAGATTTTTTCCATGAGTGCCGACGACATCCTGCTCGATACAGAAGAACGGATGGAAAAAACGGTCGAACGGCTCAAACAGAGCTTGGCCGGCATTCGGACCGGTCGCGCAAATCCGGGGTTGGTTGATTCTCTGCGAGTCGAGGTATATGGATCGCAGACTCCATTAAAGCAACTGGCGAATGTTGGCGCCCCCGAGCCCACACAGATTGTGATTCGGCCTTTTGACCCGACAACAATCAAGGATATCGAAAAGGCTATTCTGGCCGCTGATTTAGGCTTTAATCCCCAAAGTGATGGCCGCCTGATACGCATCAACATTCCTGCACTCTCTGGTGAGGTGCGGCGAAAAATGGTCGGCCGTATTAAGGAACTTGCCGAAGAGGGCAAAGTCTCCATCAGGAACATACGTCGGGATGGAAACAAAGCGGCGGAGAACGAGGAAAAAAATAAGACTCTGAGCGAGGACCAGCGCGATGATCTTAAGGATGAAATTCAAGAGTTGACCAAAAAATATGAGGCGATTGTCATCACAACGTCAAAAGAACGCGAGCACGAAGTCCTCGATACCTAATAAACACAGCTTGAAGGCCAGAGCTTGAAGACAGGCCGCCTAACCAAGCTCCTTGCGGATCCACGCAAGGTACGTTTCGCTACCACCGACAATTTCCGTTGCCACGATTTCAGGCTCGTCGTAGGTATGCTGCTCCAGAATAGTTGTTTTCAGTAAATCAAAATGTCTGCCATCTGTCTTGGCCACACAGAGCCATTCCTGGGCCTGTTCTAATCTATCCTCCCAGTGATACGTACTCGTGACCGGTCCCTGCACTTGAACGCAAGCAGCCAGACGCTGCTGCACAAGCATTTTCGCCAAAGCTTCAGCAGACTGTTTCGAAGACAGTGTGGTTGTCACACACAAAATCACATTCGAATCCAAAAACAATCAAACCGGGATGCGCTTAAAAGCTAGGAGCGGGGATGAACAGGGACGAAGGTAGTAGGTACGGGACGATAGAGCCATTCGTGCTTGGGGTGTCCTTCTAGCCCATGGTAGATTTCCTCCTCTCGCTGATCGAGAGAATCACCCGGGCGATAAAAGTTCAACTGTAGGGTTTTGTATTCAAATGTTCGTCCGTTTCCAGGTTCCTTCTCCGGGTTAAACTCGCCAGCAGGATCGTCCCATTTGTAAGCATTCGTCAGTCCCATAATCTGGATGGCCAAAAAGTCCGTGTCCGAATCCACATCCATCCAGGTAACAACACCCCAACGGCTGATTTCATCGCGTCCCGAACTTACGGGGACCGGCTCTGCGCTGATCTGAGAAGAGTCGAAAAAATCTTCGTATTTACAATTGGGTCGCTCTCGAATGTAAATTGCACGGCGTGCAGCAGGAATAATCTGGTCCATATACTGCACGGTTTTTCCATCGACCTGTAGTCTGTCATTATCAAAGGTCCGCAACAGGAATGTGGGGACAAAGCGATGCTGGCCGATGCTAGCCAACATTTTCTCATGCGAGTGAACTTCTTGGATTTCATACTCTCCCGGATGTAAAGGATCCCCGGAAGGCAATGGTTTGTGGTCTCCCTCTACTGGCGTGAGGTGGTCGCCCGGGTTGGTAATGCGATAGACCATATACCAAACCACCTTTCTCTTCATCTTGCCATCAGGCTGGGGAATATCGACCTCGATCAATCGCAATGGCTTGTGCGTGAATTGCAGCTGCCAGACTCCGCGACGAAATAAGACATCCTGTGCCTTGGAGTGGAGTGTTTTCGTTTTTTCAAACTCCTCGGGCGTCCATTCGAGCTCCGGCTCCCCGTCGATCAGTTCGACAACGTTGTGGGTCGCGTGCGTCTCCTCCTCGGCCCTCTGGAGAGGTATTCGATTTTCTACTCCGGGAACGAGCTTCCGGAATCGCTGGGGAGTCTCCGCACCGGCTCGATCAGCATACGCTGCCGATAGTGCCAAGCACAAACTAAAGAGCACTGGGACCAAGCAGGGCAAGCGGTCTGCGAATGGAGCCTGTCTCATTGGGCAACAATCCATTTCCAATAACCCTCTAAATCAGAAGACCCGTTTCCCAGGTACCAAAGTGCCATAACGGAACTGTTCCAGTATAACTGGGCACTGGAACCAGAAAAACGGCAACTCCCCTCACGGGAGGGGATCTAAAGAGGTGTCTCCAACACTGCCACTGCACGCAAGCGGCCCGAACCATCGGGGCCACTTCAAGCTCATGGCGTCCCTTTTTTCACGGCTTTGCCGACTCTTTTTTACCGTTCGACGCTCCGTTCGGCGAGGCGGTTTCAGGCGATTTGCGATCAACAAATGCCAAATGCTCGAGAATTTCTCGATCAGCGGCTCCAAACGGTTGCACCAGATCCCCCTCCATCGTGAAAACCAATGCCAGACGGTGGCCCTGAGTATCAGTGAGCGAATAATAAATCCAACGGACCGGGAGTTCCGATGCTGTGCCTGCCACTTCGACTCGATAGACAAGATGCCCCAGACGGTTCGTGGACTCACCAGCATTCACAAAGGTACCAAAAGTTGCGCCTAGATTTTTTTTAATATCTTCTTGAAACTGCGACAGAGTAATTGCTTTGCCCTTTTTGATGTCGGGAAGGGCCGAGACGTTACACTGTGCAATAAGTTCGCCTCGATGCATACGTCGCAATACTGTAGCTCGATCGTCCTCTGCTGTAACAAACCAATGCTGATCATGCTGAAATGAAACACCCAACACCGCAGAATGATACGCAAGTCGTTGATTGTCCCAATGAGCCGTTCCCCGCATAGAGACAAGCTCCTGGTCTGAAAGTTTTCCCGCATCCGTACGCGGTTCTAAAACCATTTTCAGTCGGAATGTCGCTTCAATGCCGGGACTGACATGCCCAATTCCGCGCAGTTCCCGGCCCACCATCTGCAACGAGGCAATTTTTCCGCGTCGAAGATCAAAATAGTACCGGGCCTTGATTGCGATTTCGCTTGCCACACCTACAGTCGCCCCTTGGATATTTCCAGCGAGTTCTACTTTTGCATACCCGCGTTCAACATTCTTTAATTCGCTCTTTACATCACTTTCGCCAACCGTATCCAGACCCAACAAGGCAGCAAGTGACGAGGCATCTTGCTCCCAGATTGTGCCAATTGCAATTGGTTTATTAGGCAGAATCAATTGCAGTACATATGGATCACCCGGCAAATGGACCAGATCGAGCTCTTCCCGCTGAAGAGGCCCTATCGGTGAGTGAAATTTGAGGATGGTATTTTTTCGTTGAACACCTATCAGACGTCGCTGGTCTCTTAACACTGGTGTTCTTTTCTGATTGTTGATTTTCATCGCTACGTCAACCTGATCGTAATAACGGGCGGATCGAACGGTAGGGAATTTTTCCTCTTGCTCTGGTTCCTTATGTTCCCCAGGCATTTTCCCAAAAAATAAAAGGCGGTCCTGATAGGCTACATTGGCAGTCACTTCCAGGTCTAATTTTTCTGCCTCCTTTTCACCCGGCAATACAAGCTGGCCCTGAACTTCGTAATCGACTTGCACATCCGCAACTTCGCTGTAGGACTGTCGTATTTTGAGGTTGTAACGATTCGACTCAGCGGCCTCCGCAAAGAGACGGTCACCGCTGCTAAGAATCGCTACAGCGATGACTACACTGGTAAAGCAACCGATAGGAGCGATCTGTTTCATGGCAGTTCATTTTCTTTCCAAATAGTTGGGGGGCGCGGGCCCGCCTCAATCCAAACTGAGGGCCCACCCGAAGAGCAGTCTGATGGAATCTGTGGGCCATTGATTTGCTTCGTCCCCCCTTGCCCGATAAGTTGAGCCGTTTCGTGCATCGTTCACCGATCGAGCACTATCTGGGCATAAATTGGACAGACAGGGCAGTTCACGGAAAGATCGTGGGTTTGGCCAAAAATCTCTTGAGAAAAAGCGGGGATTCCATAACTTCTTTCTGTACAACCGGTTAAGTTTATTTTCCGCGTCTCATCAGAACAAAAAAGAAATTCGCAGCGAACTTTCCTGTGACCTCAAACGACTTAGATGCGTACAAATACATGTATCTGGAAGAGGATGCTGTACAAACCTGGCTGAACGGAACCGTTTACAGACTTGGTTTTCTTGCCGGGTTGCGCTTTTTGCCGCGTTTTTTGACTTAAGGCAATAACAACAAAAAGAGTAGGGCAACAACATAAGGAGCAGAGCAAATTAGCGGTTGGTCGCAGGATGGACTCGCCGTGCAATGGAACCGGCTTGGAGGGTTGCGAGGGAATCGCAGGAACCGTTTTCGGGAACACTCCATCCAGGCTTTTTAGGAGAAAGAGGCTCCCATGCACACGGACTACAGACATTCGGCATTTCTAAAATTACGCGATATCCTGCTTAACAATACAACCAGAAGAGAACAGTTCGGGCTTGCGGCCGCTGCCGAGCACCTCATTGAACAACTCTCCTCAAAATCTCCTTCCAAGCAGACCTATTGCTGTGGTCAACTTTTCCAGCAGCTTGTCTCGAAAAGCTCTCCCGCTGGTCTGGTCAACGTCGCCTCGCGAGAACGAATATCGGGCGCGGATGCCTGCCATGATTTACAGTTATTGATTGAAGAACTGACCGATGCGGCCGAGTTTCCGATTGAGTCCGCAGGTGAGCTTGTCCATACCGTCGAACAACTCAGTAAGGTCTTTGATGTTTCCACTAAAACAATATCGCGATGGCGTCACGGAGGCCTGATCGCGCGAAAGTTCATCATTAACGGCCGAAAGAGAGTTGGATTCCTCAAGAGTTCTGTAGACCGGTTCGTTGTTGGCAACCGGGATCGGATTAAGCGCAGCAGTTGCTTTCGACAAATGACTCCACGGGAGCGGGAGCAGATCATTGCCAACGCTCGCCGCCTTTCAAAACAGGGCTGTGGAATGACCGATGTTGTTCGCCAACTCAGCAAGGAATTGCACCGAAGCCCCGGTACTATTCGTGGCACCATCAAGCAACACGATCAGCTACATCCTGACCAACCACTTTTTCCCAACTACAGCACACCTCTCAATGATGAATTGCGTAACAAGATTTATCAGCTCTTTCGTGATGGTGAATCGATTGATAATCTCGCAATGAAATATTCGCGTACGCGCACAACAATCTATCGAATCGTAACTCGAGAGCGGTATCAGCACATTATGAATCTGTCGCTCGACTATGTGACTAATGCTCAGTTTCCTCGAGTACGGAATGTCGACACTATTCTTGGTCCGATGCCGGAGTCGGGAAAATCTCGGTCAAAAGCCAAAATACCGGCTGATCTTCCCAGCTATTTAGCCAGCCTTTACGAAGTGCCGCTATTAACTCGAGAACAGGAACAACACCTATTCAGAAAATTCAATTTCGCTAAGTATTCTGCGAATCGGCTGAGAGAAAAGCTGACTTCGGATCGTCCTGCAATTCGCCTGATGGATGAAATTGAAAACTTCTATGAACAGGCTATGGCTACGAAAAATCTTCTCGTCCGTGCTAACCTGCGGCTTGTTGTATCGATTGCTAAACGGCACGTGGGCCCGCAGGATAACTTTTTTGAACTGGTCAGCGACGGGAACACTTCTTTGATTAGGGCCGTTGAAAAATTCGACTTTTCACGTGGCTTCAAATTTAGCACCTACGGAAGTTGGGCAATCATGAAAAATTTTGCCCGCTCTATTCCCAATGAGCTAAAACAGCGGGATCGTTTTCGTACCAGTAGTGACGAATTATTTGCCACCACGGAAGAGAGAAGAACAAACTGGCTCGGCCAGGAACTGGAGCATCGAAGCCGAAAATCCGAAATCCGGAAGATTCTGACTCGGCTTGACGATCGCGAACAAAAGATTATCATTCATCGGTTCGGCCTGGATTACTCCCAGGAACCCCAGACTCTCAAACAAGTGGGCGAGACAATGGGGGTTACCAAAGAGCGGGTCCGGCAAATTGAGTCCCGTGCCCTCGATAAACTGCGGGGCGCGGCCAGAGAGGACAAAGTGGATCCTCCAGGAGTCGTTTAACGGGTTTTTGCCGGGGTTTTAGGCTGGAATGATCGCGTGGCGCCCCTAGCGAGGGGATCTAGCCCAAGAGGAGAGCCGGAAACAGAAAACGGGAAGCCTAGTCAGCCAGAATCATCTTCTGGCGCGACGAATAGGCTGCTGGTCGATACTAAATTGGCCTTTTCCACGGCGTTTTGTCGCCCATTCTGTTCTCCACCACTCCCACAGACCAGCCACAATCCCGGCTACGAGTAAAGAAGCCGGCGATCAACCATTTGGCTCTTAAAGATCCTAAAAATAGCGACTTACGTCGAGTGAACCCATATTGCAAGGCTTATTTACTTCGGTATATTTAAATGTTTCCATACTGGGATTGGGCCGCTAGCGTAGCTCAATTGGCAGAGCAGTTGATTTGTAATCAACAGGTTGTGGGTTCAAGTCCCTCCGCTAGCTTGTTGAAGGTGCTGTCGATAGGGTTGTCTCGCCATAGGCAAAGACAATCGACCTTTGTTGGAACCATTCGACTACAAGGTAAAGGATTCCAGTGGTTGAGATAGGTCCAAGGGGGGTTTCCCGAGCGGTCAAAGGGGTCAGACTGTAAATCTGATGGCAATGCCTTCGCAGGTTCGAATCCTGCACCCCCCATTGGTAAATTAGCTTTGTGTATCACCTATGCAACACAGGACTTGCGAGTTTAGTGGAAGGCAGGTAGCGATCTAGCATTTGGTCTTTATACCGCATTTTGAATCCTTATTATTTGCGGGTGTAGCTCAATGGTAGAGCCACAGCCTTCCAAGCTGAAGACGAGGGTTCGATTCCCTTCACCCGCTCTGGAAGAATACAAAGTTTGACTGGGCAAACCTTAGACAACAAAGAACACAACAAAGAACACAATAAGTCCCAATCGGTTACTCTGCTGAGGAAAAATGGTAATCGGAACAATTGGGTCTGAATGTCGCCCAAAATTTTCCCTCCGGGGAAAAGGGCGACGACAAAAGCATGACAGGAGAAAATTTTAACAGCGAGAGGCAACCGGGGACGGCAATAGCGGCTGCTGTAGCTCAGTTGGTAGAGCACGTCCTTGGTAAGGACGAGGTCATCGGTTCGAGTCCGATCAGCAGCTTTTAAGGCCGCTCGATCGGTGTGGTTTTGTTTGCTGCGGCTCTCGCTTTTTCAGTCGTTATTAAACAGATTTCCGAAGAACGTCTTATGAGAAAGATTGCCTCGCAAAGGCAGGCAACTCATAAAGACAATAGACAGTAAATAATGAGGAACCATTCATGGCAAAGGACAATTTCGAAAGAAACAAACCCCACGTCAATGTCGGTACGATTGGCCATATCGACCATGGCAAGACCACTCTGACCGGTGCTATTTTGGCAGTACAAGCGGAGCAGGATATGGCTCAGGTGAAGAGCTATGCGGATATCGCCAAGGGTGGAACCGTTCGCGACGAAACCAAAACCGTCACAATTGCGGTATCCCACGTTGAGTACGAAACTGAAAAGCGCCATTACGCCCACATTGACTGTCCGGGGCACGCAGATTTTATCAAGAACATGATCACAGGGGCCGCCCAAATGGATGGTGCGATTCTTGTTGTTTCTGCGGCAGACGGCCCGATGCCTCAGACTCGCGAGCATGTGTTGCTTGCAAGGCAGGTCAACGTTCCTTCGTTGGTTGTTTTTCTAAAC
>Ga0315338_1004695_pt1 | contig 10529 bp, 9 predicted proteins | sample ASW8metaG_FD_204518 | JGI IMG/M metagenome (GOLD analysis project Ga0315338, IMG submission 204518) | Ammonia-oxidizing marine archaeal communities from Monterey Bay, California, United States - ASW #8 | ecosystem: Environmental > Aquatic > Marine > Coastal | place: USA: California | collected...
CTCCGGTGGGGGCTCGATTGGCTCGACCACTGTGGTGGTCGATTCGGGGGTCGTCTCAGGCGCCGAGATCGTCGTCTCGGCCGCGCTGGTCTCCGGAACGGTCTGCGCTGCGGCGGGGTCCGCCAGAACCATCGCCATCAACGCCCACACGATGGAGGCCACCGTGGCGCGCCGCGCCACCGAACGGAGGCGTTGTCTGGGTTGTCGACTCACTGGTGCGGTCCGTTCGGGTTGCTCCGCCCGTCAGTCCACGACCACCGAGAGTAACGAACCGGTGACCCAAAACGGTGATACCCGTGAGGTGTTCAGCTAGCAGCGTGTCGTTCAGCTAGCAGCGTGTTGTTCAGCTAGCACAGCTCGATCTAGCCGAGCAGCTCGCTCTCGACGTTGATGTCGTTCTCGACCATCATCCTGATGAGTTCATCGAAGCGCACCTGTGGGGTCCATCCGAGCTTCTCGTTCGCCTTCGAGCAATCGCCAACCAGAAGATCGACCTCTGCTGGACGCATGAACCGCTCGTCCTGGCGGATGTAGCTCTCCCAGTCGTCGAGCCCCGCGGCCGAGAACGACAGCTCGACCATTTCTCTGACCGAGTGCGTCTCGCCTGTCGCGATGACGTAGTCGTCGGGGTCGTCCTGCTGGAGCATCGCCCACATGGCCTTGACGTAGTCGCCGGCGTAGCCCCAGTCTCGCTTCGGCGACATGTCGCCGAGAACGAGGTCGGATTGGAGCCCGAGCTTGATTCGGGCAACAGCGTTGGTGACCTTGCGGGTCACGAACTCGATGCCTCGCCGCGGTGACTCGTGATTGAAGAGAATTCCGGAGCATGCGTACATGTCGTACGACTCGCGATAGTTCACGGTCGTGTGATGACCGAACACCTTCGCCGTGCCATAGGGGCTTCGGGGGTAGAACGGGGTCAGCTCGGTTTGCGGAGTCTCGCGGACCTTGCCGAACATCTCAGAGCTCGACGCTTGGTAGAACCTGATCGGATTTCCTCTGCCTCCAACCAAGCGGATGGCCTCGAGCATGCGAAGGACACCGAGGCCTGTGACGTTCGCGGTGAGCTCGGCCTGCTTGAACGACAACGCGACGAAGCTGATCGCTCCGAGGTTGTACACCTCATCTGGCTGGGTGTACTCGAGAGCGGCAATCAGCGATGGAAGGTCTTGAAGGTCGCCAGACACGATCTCGACGAACGGAAGATCGCGTTGAAGCACCGCCGCCTTCGGGTTCGACTGGCCTTTGACCAGTCCGTACACCTTGTAGTTCATCGAATGCAGGAACTCAGCCAGATACTGGCCGTCTTGGCCAGTGATACCTGTGATCAGAGCGGAGGGCACACAACACCTCTAGAGACTCGGGGGTTCGGGGGTGAACCGATGGTACGGGTCACTGGCCCACGAATCGGGCCAATCCATCTCGTCGACTGTCAACTCGAGAACCCAAGTGTCAACGAGAGGCGAGATCGGTGTAGAGCTGCATCATCTGCTTGGCCGACCGATCCCATGTGAACTCACCTGCGCGCTCGGTACCAGACAGAGCCATGTCGGCCGCCAGACCTTCGTCGTCGAGCACCTTGGCGAGTCCAGCAGCGAGAGCCTGGGAATCGTCAGCGGCAACCAGTAGCCCAGCGTTGGCCGCAACCTCAGTCGCCGCGCCCGCGTCGGCCGCGACAACCGGCACGCCGGCGCTCATCGCCTCGAGAATCGGCAACCCAAATCCCTCATAGCGGCTCGGATGGGCCAGCACGGCAGCACCCTCAACCAACGCATCGAGATCAGCGTCGCCCAGTCGTCCGAGGTGACGGGCACGACCACGGAGCTCCGCAGGGAGCGACGCGAGTGCATCATCGATGGCATCGCTGTCACGACCTGATGCTCCGGCGAGCAGGAGCTCGACATCAGGCCGATCAACGGCGATCTCGGCGAACGCATCGATGAGCAGCGGAAAGTTCTTGCGTTTCATCGCCGTGCCGACGCCAGCGATGTACCTCGACCGAGCGAGCTGCTGGCGCGGAGCTCGCGGTTCGATTCCCGGCGCCACCACGACCACTTCGGCGTTGTAGCGCTCTTCGAGCTCGCGCCCGATCACGTGCGCCGTGGTGTGGATCACAGCGCCCCGACGCACCGCGGCCCTGACCGTCGAGTCGAACCGCTTCACGGATCGCGACGTCGATGCTGCCTCGTGAATGAATGAGAGGTCGTACACCGAGACGAGCGTTGCTGTCTTGCACGGGGGCACGACGTAATTCGTTCCGTGAACCACGTCAGGAAAGCCGAGGCGCTTGTCGGCCCTTGGCCGGCCAGTAAGCCGCCACAGTGGCCGCGCTATGGCCGCTGGGAGCGCAAGCGGAGTCGCTCCTACTCCCCCATCGCCACGATCGCGGCCACTCATGGTCCAGGTGACGATCTCTGGCGGATTGTTTCGTGACGCGAGGGAACGAAGGAGTCCGTCCACCACCGCGGCGACTCCGGAGCCGGCGCCAAGCAGCGGCGTCACATCAAGGGCCACTCGCACCGCAGCGACGGTACTCGCACCGATGACCACTATCCACAGCTGCTGTCAGGTACCACTGAACCAACAGAGAGCCGAACTACGCTTGCCGACTTCGCCAGCGCAGCGCGATCCACGAGGACGCAGAGACCACACATGACGGATCCATCCCCACCACGGGACGACGAATCTCGAGCTGCGACAGCCGATGGCCTCGGATTTGCCGACGTCGTCGCCGAGATCGAGGCAGAGACCGAGCGCCGCCGACGCAGCGGGGAGTATCCGCCAGAGCTACTCGAACGGCTTGACGCCGAGTTCGATCGTTTCGCTCCGCTGAGCTTCCGTCGCACCGGCATCGACGGTGCCATCAGGGCAGTCGAATCCTCGGCGTTCGTCAACGTCGATCCACCGGTCGACTCGTCGCGCCGAAGCGCAACGTGGTTTAAGAAGCTGATCAAGAAGACTACGAGCTGGTACCACCTGCACATCGCACGGCAGGTCACAGCGCTCGGCATCCAGACGACGAGACCGTTGAGAATGCTCGCAGAGTCGACCCGCGACCTCGAACGCAGGATCAGCGATCTCGAACACGCTGCCGCAGTGATGGGCGAGACAGCGGCCGTGCTCGACAACATCCCAGCGATGTCGATCGGCGAGTCAACAGCGACCGAGGTATGCGGCCTGTTGGCACCCCACGCTGGCCGAATCGTCGTTCTTGGCGATGGAGAAGAAATCCTGTTGTCGACGCTCGTCGCAGGCGGACTCGACGCGTACGGCGTCGCACCAGGGGGCGGAGGCGGACTCGACATCGAGATCAGGGCCGAAGATCCACTGACCCATATCCGGTCGCTCAGCTCGGCGACACTCGGCGGTGCTGTGCTCGTAGGACTCGCCAACGCCGCTCCGACAGCCACCAGGGTCGAGGCCGTGCGGCTGCTCTGTGACCGGGTTGCGCCAGGGGCGCGGATCATCGTGGTTGCCGCCGAACGCGATGCCTGGCTCGCCAGGGTCGGCCCGGTACGAGCCGACCTCTCCGCCTCGCAACCCTTCTCGACCGAAACCTGGCTCCACCTGCTCGAACAGTTCGGAGCTCGGGCCCCGCGGCTCGAGACCACCGTCGACGGGCAGCGGATCATCGTTGCATCTGCGTCGTGACCGCGGCGGCAATTCACCAACTTCTACCGACCTTCAACCCGCGCGATGCCGTTGGCAACAACACCGTCGAGCTGGCGCGCCTCCTTCGCGAGATGGGTCATGAGAGCCGCATTTTCGCCACGAACATCCATCCCGAGCTTGCACGCGACGCAAGCCCGGTCGATCACATACCCGACGACGACGCGTGGCTCATCTACCACCACTCGATCGGCAGCGCAGCCGGCGATTCGTTCGAGCGGCGCGCTGGCCGAAGAATCCTCGTCTACCACAACATCACCCCGTTGGAGCTGGTCGAGCGATGGGCACCTGAGGTCGGCGCGGAGATCCTTCTCGGACGCGAACAAACCCAGCGGTACGCATCGCTGACCGACGTCGCGGTTGCCGACAGCGACTACAACCGCAGCGAACTCGACGCTCTCGGATATCCACGCACGACGACGATTCCCGTGATGTTCGAACCAGGGCGCCTCGAACACAGCACCCGGCACAAGACCTCAGCGAGCACGCGCCTGCTCTTCGTTGGCCGGTTGGCCCCGAACAAGGCGCAGCACGAGCTGGTTGCGATGCTCTCCGTGCTCCGAGACACCACCGACCCGAACACAACGCTGCATCTCGTCGGTTCTCGAACATTCGGCAGCTACGCCGATGCACTGCTCGAATACATCGACGACCTCGGTCTCGGCGAAGCGGTGTTCGTTCACGAGGGCGTCACCGACACCGAGCTCGCTGCTCACTACGCAGCTGCCGACGTCTTCGTGTGCGTTTCTGACCACGAGGGCTTCTGCGTCCCCGTCATCGAAGCCATGCACCACGGCGTTCCTGTCGTTGCCTACGACTCATCCGCCGTCGGCGGCACTGTCGGAAACGCTGGACTCGTTCTTGGTTCGAAGAGCCCCGATCACGTCGCGGCAGCAGTAGCGAGGGTCATCGGCGACCCGCACCTTCGCGCGCAGATGATCGCCGCAGGCAAGCGCCGCGCCGACGACTTCGAACTGTCACGATCCCGCGAAGCGTGGAGCAGTCTCATCTCTGCTTTGGATCCTGCCCTGTGACCGGATTCGGGTGGGACGGAGTGCACGTCTTCGTACCGACCGTCTACCCGCGCGATGGCATCGGAGGTCATGTTGAGCGAACTGTCAAGGCGCAGCGGGACCGCGGCCGCAACTCGGAGATCTTCGTCGAGTCGATGCACCCGGCAACAGCGAGCCGCTGCCGGCACGTCTCTCGGCTCGACGACCACATCGTTGCGGGTGAACGGAACGTGTTCATCTTCCAGACGGGCGGCGGGTCGGCGTTGCCGGACATTCTGATACCACGACCCGAGCCGCTCGTCGTGTACCACCAGGGCCTGACGCCCATAGATCTGATGTCGCCATGGTCGATGGAGTCGATCGGCGCGCTGACTCTCGGCCGTCGCCAGCTCGAAAATCTGGCACTGCGAGCCGACCTCGGCATCGGGTCGTCACAACACAACGCCGACGAGCTCGCCGAGTTGGGTTTCCGGCGCACAGCAGTTGCCCCCGTCGTCTTCGACGAGTTCGCGGCCGACCCTGGACCGGCGCGGCCAGCTGCACCGGCGCCCAGGGTTCTGTTCGTTGGCCGAATCACACCCAACAAGGCGCAGCACGACCTCATCGACGCGTTCGCTGTGCTGAGAACTCGTGTGCCAAACGCACAACTCCGTCTTGTCGGCGGAATCGCGACGCCGAGCTACCAGCGTTCACTCGAACGTCTCGTCGAGTCGCTCGACCTCCGGAGTTCCGTCGACTTCGTCGGCGATGTCAGCGACGACGATCTCCAAGCTGAATACGAATCAGCCGACGTGTTCTGCAGCATGTCCGATCACGAGGGCTTCGGCATGCCTCTGATCGAAGCCGCTGCGGCCGGCGTTCCCGTCATCGCCTACTCGGTCGCTGCCGTCCCCGGCACGGTGGGCGGAGGCGGAATCCTGCTCGACACGAAGGACCCTGGACTCGTGGCCACCGCACTCGAGCGGGTGCTCACCGACGACACACTTCGTGTGGATCTCGTCGCTGCCGGCCACGCGAGGGTTGCCGACCTCGCGCCTGACAACGCCATGGACGCGCTCGATCTTGCGCTCGCAAACCTCGCCGACGAGCTGGCCACCAACGAAGAAACAACACGATGAAGTTCGGTGTCGTCGTGCCGCGGTTCGGAGGCGAGGCGGTTGGCGGCGCCGAAAAGGCGATGCGAATGATCGCCGAACGACTCGTCGCATGGCACGACTGGGACGTCGAGGTCTTCACAACATGCAGCGAGTCAGCGCTCACTTGGGAAGACGTTCTCGAACCGGGAACAACGACCGTCGACGGCGTCACCGTGCACCGTTTCGCATCGCAGGCGGGCCGAGATCCCGAGTGGGGCCCAGTAGCAGGCCGCGTCGAACAATCGCCAACGACTGTCGACGCCATAGGGCAACAGCTCTTCATCGACCGACAGGGTCCGGTGTGCCCCGACCTGCTCGATGGCGCAGCCGCAAGCGACGCCGAGCTGGTGGCCTTTAGCCCGTACCTCTTCTACCCGGCAGTGCGTGGCGTTCCGATGCTCGGCGATCGATCGATTCTTCACGGCGCGGCGCACGATGAGCCTGCTCTCCACCTCGACGTCATGCAACACATGTACGGCGCTGCCGGGGGCCTGTCGTACTACACCGATGCGGAACGAGACCTCGCCGAGAGCCTGTTTCCCATCAGACACAAACCGAAGGTCACGCTGGGTCTCGGCATCGACGAACCAGACACCACGGGCGACATCGCGGCAATTCGCGAATCGTTCGGCATCGGCGACCGCCCGTACGTGGTCTGTGTCGGCAGGGTCGAGAACGGGAAGGGAGCAAGAGCCCTCGATGCCTTCTTCCGCGAGTACGCACATCGCAAACCGAGCGACCTCGCGCTCGTGTTCGTCGGACCCGCCAGCGAACAACTCGAGCCGCACCGCGACATCGTCGTCACCGACCGGGTTGACGAAGCCACGAAACACGCTCTCGTCACCGATGCACTCGTGAGCATCTCGCCATCGGCCATGGAGTCGTTCTCGATGGTGATCCTCGAGTCGTGGGTTGCCGGAACGCCAGTGCTGGTCAACGCCCAATGCGGTGCAACGGTCGAGCACGCTTCCAGAGGACGCGGCGGCCTGTGGTTCGACGACTACCCGAGCTTCGAAGTCGCACTCAGCCGGCTGGTCGACGACGCTGGTCTTCGCTCCGAACTGGCCACCAACGGCGCCAACTACACAGCAGCCACGTTCTCCTGGGAAGCTGTCATCGACAGATACGTCGGCTTTTGCCGATCGATGCTCGCCCACAGGAAGTGATCAGGACTCCTCGATGACCAACCGAGACATCGTGACCCTCGCAGGAGGCGTCGGTGCCGCGAAGTTCTTGCGAGGGCTCATCGAGGTGCACGACCCCGACCAATGCGCAGCGATCGTCAACGTCGCCGACGACTTCCGCCTTCACGGACTGCACATCAGCCCCGACCTCGACACCGTCACCTACACGCTGTCCGATCAAGTGAACCCCGAGACAGGATGGGGCCGCGTCGGCGAGTCGTGGTCTGTCCTTGCCGAACTCGAACGACTGGGCGGCGAGTCCTGGTTCAGCCTCGGCGACAAAGACATCGCCCTGCACATGTTCAGGACCCAACGAATCGCCAAAGGCGCATCGCTGACCGAGGTGACCAAAGAGATCGCCACAGCCTTCGACATCGCCGTCGAAATCATGCCCGTCACCAACGACCCACTCGAAACCAAGCTCACGCTGACCGACGGAGGGGAGATCGACTTCCAGGATTACTTCGTCGCCAGACAACACGACGTTGCCGTGTCAGCCGTCAGATTCGAAGGAGCAAACGAAGCCGCCCCAGCCCCCGGCGTCATCGCGGCGATCGATGACGCAACCACGATCGTCATCGCCCCTTCAAACCCCATTGTTTCGATCGGCCCACTCCTCGCCGTCGACGGGGTGAAACAACGCCTCATCGACAACAGAGACCGCGTCGTGGCCATCTCACCCATCGTCGGAGGCAAAGCCCTCAAAGGACCCGCCGACCGGCTTCTCCGCGAGCTCGGCCACGAAGCATCCGTCACCGGCATCGCCAACATCTACGCCGACATCGCGGCAACGCTCGTCATCGACAACGTCGACGAACACCATCGCAACGCCGTCGAAGCCGCAGGCCTCCGCTGCATCGTGACCGACACAATCATGTCCGACGTCAGCCGCTCGGCCGCCATCACTCGCTCGCTCCTGGAGGCAATGTCATGACCCTGACGATCATCCCCATCCACGGAATCGGCGAAATCCGGGAAGGAGACGACCTCGGCCGCACCATCGCAGAAGCAGCACAAGCCGACAACGTCGCTCTCGAAGCAGGCGACGTCCTCGTCGTCACCCAGAAGATCGTGTCCAAGGCCGAAGGAGCGATGGTCGAGATCGACCCAGCAAACCCCCTGTCGCACAAGCCCATCGTCGAACGAGAATCAGTGCGCATCCTTCGCCGCAGAGGCGAACTCATCATCAGCGAAACCAAACACGGATTCGTCTGCGCAAACGCCGGAATCGACCTCTCGAACGTCGACCGCGGCACAGCAGCACTACTCCCAGACGACTCGGACAGAAGCGCACGCCGCATCCGCGACCGAATACGCGGGCTGTACCAAACCGACGTCGCCATCATCATCAGCGACACCTTCGGTCGCCCATGGCGAAGAGGCCTCACCGACGTCGCCATTGGCTGCGCAGGAATTGGCGCAATCCTCGACCTCAAAGGCACCAATGACGCCCTCGGCCGAGAGCTCCAGGTGACAGAAGTGTGCGTCGTCGACGAACTCGCGGGCGCCGCCGACCTCGTCTGCGGCAAATCCGAAGGCGTCCCCGTCGCCATCATCAGAGGCGTCGACGCCAGCTGGTTCAGAGACTCATCCATCGCAGACGAAATCATCCGCGACCCTGCAGAAGACATGTTCCGTTAGCGGTAACGAAGCGTGGCGTTGCGTGAGCCAACGCCGCTGCCTTGGCTCGGCACGCCCTCCCTCGGGGGGCCGTTCAGGCGCCACGGAGGCTTGCCCCGCGCCGCCGGGTCATGTGATTCGGCAAGGTTCACCCGATCACGCGTTCAGCGTCTCAGGGACAGGTGCCAGGCACCTGTCCCCGGCGAGTTGTAACAAGGGTCTGACCCCCGTTACAGGATTGCGCAACGCGGTGTCAGACACCGGAGCGCGTTTTAGGTTGAGGTCGCGGCGGACATGGTTGCTTCGATGCCGTCGGTGAGCGACGTCCATGGGGTCCAATTGAGCCGGCGGGCGGCGTCCTCAATAGGGAATGCGACACCAGGACGGTCGAGCACCCGCGCCGGCCCCAACTCGACCGCCAAGTCCTGTCCAGAGGCCTCAACAACAACGCTGGCGACATCGCCGACCGAAGCCACGACCCCGCTCCCAACAGGGATCACCGCACCCGACTCGACATCGAGCGAACGAGCAATCGCGTCGACCGCGTCGTCGACGAACACAAAGTCACGAAGCTGGGTGCCATCACCTTGCACAAGCAACGGTTGGCCGACCAACGCAGCGGCGACGAATCTCGCGATGACAGGCCCATTCGAGTCAGCCCGCTGACGTGGCCCATACACATTCCCGAGAGTGATGACCCTCACATCGAGGCCATAGACATCGCCATGAACCCGCGTGTAGTCGACCACAGCCTCCGCCGAGATGTGGCTTGGCGTCAGCGGCTCTTGCCCCACGACGATGCGGCCGGTCGAGTCAGACTCGCGACGGAAGAGCCCATGCACCCCGACACAGATCTTCCCGATCTCGTGCGCACGAACCGACTCGAGCACATTCAGCGTGCCGAGAACATTCACGTCCGCGTCGTACAGCGGATCCAGCAACGACCCTGGCCGATCGACGTGACCGGCGAGGTGAACAATCGCATCTGGCCTCACCCGTCCGACCAGATCGACAAATTCAGGTGTCCTGACATCGAGCTGATGGAACTTCAGCGAGCCCGTTGCTCTCGCTTCGTCGAGATTCGCAATCGAACCGAATGAGAGATCGTCGACTGCTTCGACCTTGTTGCCACCGGCAATTAGCCGATCGACAGTGTGTGATCCGACGAACCCGGCGGCGCCGGTGACGAGGACGACACCACCATCAGCCATCGGCGGGATCCGGCACCCTGTCGTTGTCGAGCTCAGCCCCTGGTGCGATCGCCTCGCCTGCCCCGATGACCGAGCAACCGGTGATGCTGGCGCCAGCGCCAACCGTGACCTCATCCATCAAGATCGAATCCTCGACCGTGGCCCCTTCACCGACGTGTACCCCATTCATCACCACAGAACCAACAACGCTGGCATCGGCATCGACGGTCGAACCGACTCCGATGACCGAGTTCGCGACACGGGCCGACCCCGCAACCTCACCGAGCACCGGCTCAGCGGTAGCTCCGGCACGTTGGCCCGTGATGACATCGAGGTTCGCGGCGACATACAGCTGTGGCGTTCCCGTGTCGAGCCAATAGGTGTTGGCTGCCATGGCATACAGGCCGCCACGATCGACGATGGCAGGGAACGTCTCTCGCTCGATCGACACTTCTCGGCCCGGCTCGATCAGCTCCAGCACGGACGGCTCGACCACATAGGTGCCAGCGTTGATGAGATCGGTCGGAGCCTCGTCGCGGGGTGGCTTCTCGACGAAGGCAATCACTCGTCCTTCGTCGTCGGTTGGCACGACGCCAAACGCCGAGGGATCCTCGACCTTGTGGAGCGAGATGGTGGCTTCGGCACCTCGGGAGCGGTGGAAGTCGATCAGTGCGGTGATGTCGAGGTCGGTCAGAACGTCGCCGTTCAGCACGAGAA
>Ga0315338_1004696_pt1 | contig 10527 bp, 8 predicted proteins | sample ASW8metaG_FD_204518 | JGI IMG/M metagenome (GOLD analysis project Ga0315338, IMG submission 204518) | Ammonia-oxidizing marine archaeal communities from Monterey Bay, California, United States - ASW #8 | ecosystem: Environmental > Aquatic > Marine > Coastal | place: USA: California | collected...
TTTTCAACCTAAGTGGGTTCGGTCCTCCACGCAGTACAACCCGCGCTTCAACCTGCTCATGGGTAGTTCACCTGGTTTCGCGTCTACCACGTACGACCAATTGTCGCCCTATTAAGACTCGGTTTCCCTAAGGCTTCGGCCCGTAAGGCCTTAACCGAGCCGCACACGGTAACTCGCCGGATCATTATGCAAAAGGCACGCCGTCACACATTCCCCGAAGGGCATAGTGCTCCGACCGCTTGTAAGCGCATGGTTTCAGGTTCACATTCCTCCCCTAGCAGGGGTTCTTCTCATCTTTCAGTCGCCATACTGAGTTTACTATCGGTCATCAGAGAGTATTTAGCCTTACGGGATGGTCCCCGTAGATTCAGTCCGGATTCCACGTGGCCGGACCTACTCAGGTACCTCTCGGGAGATTGTCAGATTTCATTTACGGGACTGTCACCCTCTGTGGTTCAACTTTCCAGAAGATTCTATTACCCGACAATTTTGTAACTCCCATGTGAAAGGCCCTACAACCCCGCGAAGGAAACCTTCACGGTTTGGGCTATTTCCCCTTCGCTCGCCGCTACTAAGGAAATCGATTTTTCTTTCTACTCCTACGGTTACTTAGATGTTTCAGTTCACCGCGTTCGCTATATGTAGCTATGTATTCACTACACACTAATTCAGGTATCTCGGGATCAATACTTGTTTGTCAGCTCCCCCGAGCTTTTCGCAGACTTCCACGCCCTTCATCGCCTTCTGATGCCAAGACATCCCCCATGCGCCCTTCGTAACTTGGCCACATTTATCGAATGCTCTCAAAAATGAGATCAATCAACAAATGTTGTCACGATTCCAGTATTTACTCATTATTAATATCAATAAATTATTGATAGCTTTCGTGAGAAAATCTGGAGAGCAACGCTTTGTTTGATCCTTGTAATCTAAGGACAAAGGAGATCCGTACAGACATAATTGTCGCTTCGGTCATTCGCAAGCTAGAACAAATGCGAGAACCTAAGCAACGCCTGAACGAATTTCAGATGCCACTCTTGCTAGTTACACCAAATTGTCAAAGAACCATTAGTCAATCGGTTGATCGACCACGACCTCTTGAGCCGCTCCGCAAACTCGACAACTCCAACATGCCTCGAAAGGCACACCCAGAACTGCCGGAAGTGAACAGAGGCTCGTAAGGCTTACCTTACGGGCCTCTGACCACCATTGGCTGCGAGTCCCAAATAATAGCGATTTTCCTGAGACTGTCAAAGGGGTTATTTCAACTTCTCTAAATATTTTACGACTACTGTTCATTCCGGTCGAGCCAACCTGATTAAACAGATTAGTACGACTCGGCTGATCAGAGGGCCTTACATTAGAGAAAACCTCAAGCTCTCGCCAAGCAGACCATTATTCACCATTTCCTTCAAAATATCTACGGGCAAACACACAAAATATCCCATTTAATATGGCCGTTGCGCCCAGGACTACCAAATCAACCCAAGCGGCTAGCAATCGCTCGGCACCGAATAGCATATGAAAGCCCTGCATATACCTCCCGCCCACGCCGGTCCACACAGACGACATGACCAGCGCTGCCCCGATGCAAAAGGCCCGTTGATCTCCCCGACCGTACACCATTCCAATCACTAGCCAACCAGCAGCTACTATCCAGATTGCTCCATTGGCAATCCAGCTCAAACTAGCAGGCATCACGACGCCAAAAGCAAGTAAAACAGCCGAAACAGTGGTTACCCCGAAGAGTGACCGTAGGCTGAATCGCCATGGGATAGTGGGCTTCTGTGTCGACTCTTCCGAGGGACATGGCGGCGGTTTCGGCTCGGAAGTAGACATCATGGCGACCTGATTTGGACAAAGAAAAGCTGACCCCGTCTATAGTACCAGTTGCCTTACCTGCTTCCAATCATGGCCAATTCAGACAGGACCAAACACAACAAAATCCCACCAAAAAAACCGAGGGAATAAATCCCCTCGGCTATTTGGTTATGACAAAATTTTTGCCAGCGTCCTCTTTATATCTGCGAGCTTCTCAACAGACCGTAGCGGCCTGATCTTCATTCTGCTCTGTGACTTCCTTGGCACGGGCTAGCATCACAGGAGCCTCATCATCAGGCTGCACCGCTGTCACCCCTAATGCAAACTCTACCTGGAGTTGCCTATCTCCCAGCGGAATCAAGCATTTTTCGCTGGCTTCCTGTACACGATCACTCACCACTTTGGCTTGTTTTTCGCTACTTCCTGGCAGCATGACGACGAATTCGCCATCGTCGAGTTTCCCCAACAGATCCATTCCACGCAGTAGCGAGCGGATAAAATGAACCGCCGTATCCAACAGCAATCGACCAACTGCGTCGCCATATTCTTTTTCAAGCTCCACGTACCTTTTGACACGCAGGTGTATAAGCGAAAGTGCCGCGCCAAAGCGGTGACTTTCGTTGATACGACGGTGCAGCTCACCCGAAAAAACAGCCTTATCTGGAAGGTCACTGTGGAGAACTGTCTGAGCATCGCCATCTTCCAAAGTTGCTTCCTCCGACACTTCCGGGGCTGGCTCAGAGGCTACAGGCGTCGTCGGGGCAGGCTTGGGGGGTGCTGTGTCGTCTAACGACCGACAATCTTCACCATCATGCCAGTACCCACAATTTCGCCCAGCATTCTTCGCTGCGTAGACGGCATCGTCTGCACGTCGGACAAGCAATGAGGCCTGTTCTTCCGATTCGATCTCAGCGACCCCGATACTCGCGGTTACTTTCAACTCTTTTTCTTCGAAGACAACATCCATTCCTTCGATCGCCTTCCGTACTCGCTCCGCAGCAATCCTTGCCTGAGCGATCTGGGTACTTGGCATAATCAAGGCGAATTCTTCACCGCCATAGCGGCAAGGAACGTCTTCATGTTTAACGACATTTAGCAGGGTATCACCCACTTTGCGTAATACTTCATCACCAGCCTGATGGCCGTGCGTGTCGTTGAAATTTTTAAAATGATCTACGTCGAAAATCATCATGCTAAACGGTTGTTTTTGACTGACAAACTTCTCGTAGCATTGTTTCAACGAGTCGTCGAACGCTCGGCGGTTTGGCAGCTTGGTGAGTGCGTCGGTACGAGCTTCCGTCTGCTGGTTGCTGAGCTCTTCGGCTTGCGCCTGAATCTTCTGTTCAGCATCAGCCAGACGCGCCTGGAGTTTTTCGTTGGCCGTCATGATCTGCGACACCGCATCGACAACCACATTCTCCGCGTTCCCGCCTTGCTTCGCCTCGCTGAGATTCTCAGAAATATCTGCAATGACCGTATTATGGGTTCCAACATCGGTAGCGACATTCTTTGCCAAATCTTGTAACTGCATGGCAGCCATGTTGGCACGTTCCGCTTTATTAGCGAGAGTCTCTTTCTCCTTAGCAGCACCTTCCGAGTCGGCGTTGCTATTCAACCCCGAAACATTGCGGACGTACCACAGCGCGGCGAAAAATCCGACCGCCAATGCGACAAGCGCTAAAACCATGTCGATGAGCACATAACTCGCCGAAACAACACTAAAAATGGGCAGCATAACGATTCTTTCTTCAAGTAATCTCAATTGCCACAGACATCACTTGCAACTGCAAGAAAGCTTAAATGCCTATGGATCTCCTATTATTTATCCGTAAAAAAGTACGTTGCTAGCCCTATGTGTCAAACCAAAAATGAAGGCAAAGCACCACATGAAATTTTTTTACCCCTAACCTAGAAGGATAAAATAGGGATGCAGCGCATAGGACGGTTATAAGGCCATTTAACATGCAACAAATTGCACGTCCTACCCCTCCAAAAGTAGCCAAAGTTGGGAGTGTTAATCGAGTTAATGCAATTTTAACGGCCACAAGCCGTGACCAACCACTTAAATTGCATGCGACCTGTACAGATTCAATGAAATCAACGAACTCGCTATTAACGATTCTACCTGATAAAATGACTAGCTGGATTGTAGGACCGCTACGTAAATCCTAACACCAATCTAAGCTCAGGAATTCCCATGCGTTTACTCCGCTGCCTGTTGGCATTGAGCATGTTCGCAATTTTTTCACTGACCGGCTTCAACACGGGCAGTCATGCGCAACCAACTACCATCAAGCCCTCGTTCGACGTGCCTGCAATCCAGTCGTCCTGGGACGATCTTACCGCAGGCCTCGAAACCCGCGAGCAATGGCACGAGCGTCGAAAAGTGCTAAAACAACGCTATCTCGACCTCATTCGCGACCAATACAAGCCCGCCCGCTTGCCACTCGATCTTCAAGTGCACGAGACCGCCGTCGTCGAAAACCTCTACACCCGCAAACTTATCAGCTATCAGGTCGAAACCGACGATCGAGTCTATGCCTACCTGGGAATTCCCCTCGAAATCGAGGGTAAAGCCCCCGGCATCGTGGCCCTCCACGGCACGATCGATCAAGGCAAAAGCCGTGTCGCAGGGTTGGTCGAAAACCCCGACAAAGCCTACCTAGACCACCTCTGCCGTCGCGGGTACGTAGTGATCGCCCCCGAACACTTCGTCTCCGGACATCGAATCCCCAAAGAGGGCTCCTACGAAACCGCAGCCTTTCACAAAAAACACCCCGAGTGGACCGCCGTCGGAAAATTCACCTGGGAACACTCAATCGCCATCGATGTGCTCTCTACCCTCGAAGAAGTCGACCCCAACCGTATCGGCGCGCTTGGCCACTCGCTCGGCGGCCACGGCTCGATGTTCCTCGCCGCTTATGACGACCGCATCAAAGTCGCCGTCTGCAACTGCGGAGCGTCGTTCTTCCGCCACAATCCCAAAGTGATGGCTTGGTCACGCACCAGCTGGTACAAATATTTCAAACACATCCGCCCCGACCTCGAAAAAGGCCAACTCCCCCCCATCGATTTCCACGAAATCATGGCGCTGATCGCCCCCCGCGCCTTCTTAGACATCTCCGCCCTCAACGACGGCCCCCCCGGCACGCAACGACAACGGGCCCTCATGCTCATGAAAGTCATGGACATCTACGAACTCGACGGCGTGCCCGAAAACTTCGGCTTCTACATCCACGGCCGCGGCCACTCCGTAGCCCACGAATCCCGCCAACTAATCTACGCCTGGATGGACAGCCACTTGCTACACCCCGAAGCCACCGCCACCCGTTTGGTCAATGAGTAACAGCAAAAGGGGTGTCTTAGACAAAGCCCGATTCCTTCGCAATCTAAGCCTCGCTCATTACTAATTGACTCTACCAATCGCCTAGCTAATATATACTGACTCCACTCAGCAAGGCTGGCGGACGCACCCCCACCCCTTCTATCTCAGACCACCGTGTTGACACGACTACAATATTTTCTGCAAAGCCAGTTAGCGACTTACGTCGTAGTTCTCTACGGCCTGGGTAGTGTGTTAGGCTATGGCTTGCATGAATTCTGGGACTGCGATCACTGCCGCATCGACAGAGTGTCCACCTCGTATGAAACAGTTCATACTAATATCAATCAAAATTTCGATTTTTCTATTGAGTTCGCTCTCACCACGACAGATCAACAATCACACGAGCACTCGCTCATTCTGTTAGCCGACCCAAGCGAATGTGCCCTCTGTGCATTTCTCGCTCTCGCTCAAACGCCATCGCAGACAACTACTCTTTCAGTATTTTCCTGGGACGTCACAGCCGAAACACCCGTCTCTGAGCGCATCTCCCCTCTATTCTTACCCTCCGAGCATCTCGCGCGCGGACCACCTGTCTGCTAGCGCTTTCTGATCTTTCTAAGATGTTTGGTCTCTATTAGTTGCTTAGCTGCGCGAACAGTAAGTAGCTACGCTGCGACCAAACCCTCTAGAAAATTTCTACTTACCTGAATCAACTCATACTCGAGGTGTGCCATGCCTTTGCGCAGAGCATTTACCTTGGTGGAACTGTTGGTGGTGATTGTCATCATCGGGATGCTGGTTGCCTTGTTGCTGCCTGCCGTACAAGCTGTTCGGCAGTCCGCACGACAAATGCAATGCGCTAACGATATGCGCCAGATCGGTCTGGCAATGCACCAATACGCAGACACCCATCAAGGAAAATTTCCCTTCACCAGCCACAAACACGAGCGTCAAGAATCTTGGATCTACACGCTCGCCCCATGGCTAGAAAACGTCGACGAAATCCGCTTTTGCCCCGACGACCTGGAACTACAGGAAAAAACTAAAAACAAGGATTTCCCTGGCACCAGTTACGCCATAAATGGCTACTTAGGAGAACCCGACCCCCCAGTCACGCTACCAAACGGACTGGTGATCGATAACTCCGCCGGCTTCGTCGACAACCTTAACGACCTCGCTTCCAAGCATGCCACGATCATCATGTTCGAGGTCACACCCCTCACTGCCACCACCACGTTCGACCATGTTGAATCAGACACCTGGTTTAGCAAAAAGAACCTCAGCAAAAACGATTCTGAGCAACGCGTCTGGAAAGCGGTAAAAGCCGAGATCGCTGTTGCACGACATCGTCACACCTCTGCCAATTACCTCTATGCCGACGGACATGTCGCCTCCATCCCGGCGGCGGAAATCCAAAGCTGGTGCCAAGAAGCATTTAATTTTGCCTTGCCCATTACCTATTAATTTTGCTCTGCGATTCCCTTTTACTTTCATTATCAATTATCACTCAAAATAAAGAACGGCATCATGAAAACTGCAATTCTATTGACTCTACTACTCGTATTTTCTTTCGCAGGATCAAACCTTACCTACTCTCAACACTCCGATGTATTACTACAAAATCTCAACAGCCGACTAACTTCCGGCAGCGCTAGCTTCGAAACCAACAGCTGGTCGTTAGGCCAACAAGTCTATGAAGGCGAACTCGACAGCATCTTCACCACGACCGAACCCGGCTGGAACGCCTTAGCAGCCGGCTCGCCCGACATGCCCGCCGGCGCGACTGCCCTGCCTGCCAATACCAATCTAGAATGGGATTTTTTACCCATGAAAATCGACGGCACCCTAGCCAACCTCTTTTATTGGGACGGCACAGGCAGCGTAGCCTTTGGCAACCTACCCACCGCTGGATACGCACTCTCGCTACAAGCCATGTCAGGCAACTTCATCTCCGTCAGCGGTACACCAGACCTCGTCGCAGGAGAAACAATCGCCACCACCGATTCCTCAGGCGGCATTCACCAACACCGCTTCTGGTTCCTCGACGACGGCGACGCTAACCCAGCAACTGACCCCGCGGAAGGCCTCTACTTGGCAGCCCTCCGCACACGCATCGAAGGCCTCGATCGCTCAAATCCCATGTTCTTTCTCTTCGGCACCCCCAACTCAGACCACGAAGCCATCGAATCCGCCGAAGAATGGGTCGATCAGCAAGTCGACTTGCTAACGCCAGACTTCTCTGCCGATTTCGACAGCGATCTCGAAGTCGACGGCCACGATTTCCTCACCCTCCAACAACACCTGGGCACAACCGGCAGCAACGCTCTGCAACAACTCGGCGATGCCGATTACAACAACACAATCGACCAAGCCGACCTAGCAATCTGGAGTCAACAACTCGGCTCCTCACCACATACCTTCCCAGGCGCATTCTCCCCACCCAGCCCAGCTCAGGTAGCCACCATCCCAGAACCCAGCACAATCTTGCTGCTAACCCTAGGCACCTGCAGCTTACTAGCCAATCGAAGCAGACGACCAAGTCAGGAACTACCAATACGGGCTAACACAAAAACCTAGCATTGAACTGGCTAGCACCGGTTGGCCCTCGGGGCCTACCGGTGTAGCGATTCTATTTCTCAGATCCTTCAAATTGCATCACATTCGTAAGCTGCACATTACGGACGTACTCTTCCCCCGAGCCGTAAGTAATAGGGTCGCCAGCTTTCGCGTAGCGAATAACATTCGAGATACAAGAATCGGCAAGCGAGCCAGCAATCAAAATGGTATGCCGCGAAGTTCCCGAGATATTACTCAGCAGCAATCGGTTGGTATCGCCCAATGGCGTAACACCGCCCCAGACAGGGTTGGCGTCGCCGATCTTGAGTGTCGCCTTGCAGGGCCGACCGGCAGGCGACGTGTCGATCAACCCGTCAAGCACGATATTATACAAACGCAATCCCCCGGCATTCAGGAAACGCACCACATGATGCCTACCCTGCGAATGCCCATTGATTTGCTTGATGAAAATATTACGGATGTCGTCGTCGCGGCCTTCCTCGCGATCGGCAGCGCTCACCATAGTCGAACTATCTGACCCCGCGACGTCCGCCGCATGGTGAATGTTGGTAAGTGCCACCAGGTCGTCACCCGTACGTCCGCTGATCCGTTCGATGTGGATGTCGTGACAACCTTGCCGCAGGTCGAGTCCATCTTGATTAAGAACCGTCTCCCGAACGCCGTCGATGACCTTAAACCCAGTGGATTCGAAGTGAATATCTTGCACGCGTCCAAAACCGCATCGTTCCAGAGAGATGGCCCAACAATGAGAGTCTTTGATCTGCAGATTCTCGATACTAAAATGTTCGACCGACGCCAGCAGAATACCGATGTTCCGCCAGTCGCCCGTTTGGCTTTCGCCAACGACGCCCGCATCGGTGCCGAACGTCCGTTTACCAAGCGTCTTAGCACTGTCACCCGTCGAACGAGGACGGTCGGCACCTTCGAGCAGCACGCTGCCCACACCCTGTATATGCACGTTTTCGATCGGCTGAATATCAGGTATGCCAAGCCCACAATTCGCGCTGCGCATAAAATTGTCGCGACAGCGATCCGTTAGTTTGATGTGGCAGTTATCCAGCACAAGCGTCGTATTGCTCTGCAAAAGTATGGCCGAATCAAGTAGCCAACGGTCAGGCTTAGCCCCCCGCCCCCGGTTGTGCCTGGGAATAACAACTTGCAACCCCTGCGACGAAGCAGCCCGAATAGCCAAATTGATCCGCTCCACATCCGTCCCCCGAAACGAATTCGGCGAAACAAAGCGCTGCTCCACAACCCCATCTTCCAGCCTCTCATTCTCTATAGCAGTCTCACCCGCCCACACGAATGCTTGAGAAGACACCCCAAAAAACGAAACCAACAACAAACAAAAAGATTTCACAACAAGCTCCATAGGTCGATGTTTAATGACTTGGAGCATTATTACAGCCAAACATATGGCTGACTACCTTACGGATATCAGGTAGCACCGGTTGGCCCCCAAGGGCCTACCGGTGTGGCAAAGCCACAAGAGGCCCCCTCAGCAATGCCATTTACCACCCCCCACCCAAGTCAACCCCCAATCCCTGGCCCCCCCACCCCTCTTAAAAACACATCAAAAATAATACATCCCACATCAAACATCCTTCTCCGCGCTCTCTGCGCCCTCTGCGGTAAAACCCCCTGGCCAAAAATAACAGCTGCACTCGCCTCTTCATTCTGCTAGAAACAAGTCAGCAACAAGCACTAATCCCTAGCACTTAACCCCTAGTCCCTACTCATGCCCCGTCCACGCACGCTCGACGACACCAAACGCCGCGAAATCTCCGCCCTGCTTGCCGCCGGCTCCACCATCCGCCATGCGGCCAAGTACGTCGGCTGCTCAGTCAGCACCATTCATCGCGAAACCGCCCGCAATCCCGAGTTCCGCGAGCAACTCCGCCATGCCGAAGCCTCGGCCCGCCTGGCCCCGCTGCAAGCCATGCGACAAGCGGCCCAAACCCACTGGCGCGCTGCTGCTTGGATGCTCGAGCGTACCGATCCCGAGCAGTTCGGTCGGCCTCAGCCCCAAGCCCTGGGCACCAAAGAATTGCGTGCCCTCGCCCGCGATCTGCTGGCGATCTTCGATCAAGAAATCAACCACCCCGTGCTCCGCAAACGCCTCTCGCACCGCATTCAAGCCGCCATCAGCTACGCCATGCGACACGCCTGGGACACCCACCGCACCGGCAAACAGCTCACCCAAGCCATGCAGTTCTTCGACAAACGCGAAGCCAAAGAAAACATCAATATCAACACCGACGCCTACGACTACAGCTTCCTAGACAATCAACTCGCGCCCCAAAACTCGCAACCCGCAACACAGAATAGTTTTGCAACACCCACCAGCCCCTCAGACGCAAAACTCACCCCGTTTTGCAACACCCCAGGCCAGCAAACCCCTAGTTTTACAGAGCAAACACAAACCACCCCGGCGCAAAACCCAATCGTTTTGCAATAGAAAATCGCGTCTGCAATCCTGACGCAAAACACGCAAAACCCACCGATCGCAGCTTAGCGTGCCAAAGAATGCCGTACGCCTACCAATCAACACCACCGCCCAAGTTCAACCCAAAGAACCCCAGCGTCCCATCTTCGCTAGTAGCGTTGCCGGCCCCGTTCCACACTTGCCCTTCCATGGCCACCGTCAGAAACGGCCGCACGGTACCACCCTCGTCACCCTGCCACATAAAACCAATCTGAGCCTCCGCTATCGAAAGCAAATCATCCCGATTCGTTGCCTGAGTAGTAGTAAACGAGTTGTTAAGGTCAAGATCTTCGCCAGCGTTGAGCGAGCTCTCCCCTTC
>Ga0315338_1004697_pt1 | contig 10526 bp, 12 predicted proteins | sample ASW8metaG_FD_204518 | JGI IMG/M metagenome (GOLD analysis project Ga0315338, IMG submission 204518) | Ammonia-oxidizing marine archaeal communities from Monterey Bay, California, United States - ASW #8 | ecosystem: Environmental > Aquatic > Marine > Coastal | place: USA: California | collected...
TCGGATTATGTTGCGGCACCCGAACGGGTCCGCCTTGTGATTGTGCGTTTGACGGCATTGTCTCCCCCCGAAGACTTGAGGCCTCCTCCCCAGAAGACCCATCCGTTTATGTGCTATTAACGTAGCCCACACGGAAGACGCGTGCAATGAAGGAGACTCAAAAGATGCATACGGATCTCCACCTGGTTTATATGACGGCAGGCTCGAAAGAAGAGGCTCACCTGATTGGCGAGGCGCTGGTCGCCGAGCAGCTGGCCGCCTGTGTGAATCTGATCGACGGCATGACCTCCATCTACCGTTGGGAAGGACAGGTACGGTGCGATACGGAAACCGTCATCATCGCCAAGACAACCCAACAGCTGGTTATGGCCTTAACAGATCGTGTCAAGACGTTGCATAGTTATGAATGCCCCTGCATTGTTGCGCTGCCGATCGATGCCGGTAATGTTGAGTTTTTGAGCTGGGTTTCAAATCAGGTGAAAGCACTTTGACGGACGAACCGGAAATTCGGCCAGGGTGCGCGCTGGTATTTTCCAATTTGGCGCATTACTACAATCACGTAATTATGCTGCTGTTTCCAACCGTGGCGCTGGTGTTGGAAAACGAATGGGGACTGTCATTTGGAGCGCTTCTTCAGATCGCCTTTTGGGGATATCTCGTCTACGGACTGGCCGCCCTGCCCGCCGGCTGGCTCGGCGATCGCTGGAGCACGCGGGGTATGCTTGCCGTGTATATGCTGGGAACCGGGAGTGTCACCATCCTGACTGGGTTTGCCCGATCGCCATTGGAGATGGGTTTGGGGCTGACCACCATGGGCCTGTTCGCCTCCATCTATCATCCGGTGGGCACCAGCTTCATCGTTCGCCATGCGGTCAATCGCGGGCGAGCGCTTGGCGCAAATGGTGTTTTTGGCACGGTGGGCGTCGCGACGGCAGCCCTGATCGCCGGCACCCTGACCGACGGGTGGGGGTGGCGGATGGCCTTCGTCGTTCCCGGTCTGGTGTGCGTCACGACCGGCATCTTGTTTTTGGTTTTCACCGACGCAGAAGACAATCGAACGGCCTCGAAAAAGCCAGATGCCGCCATGGCCACTCTCGATCGACAGCAGATCATCCGTGCCTTTATCATTCTGGCCATGACCATGACTTGCGCTGGGTTCATCGCCCAGGGTTTTCTCGTCGCCGTACCAAAAATTTTTAGCGAGCGGGTGACCCTCGCGGGCTTCGAAGGCATTACCGGGACCAGCTCCCTGGTAACGCTCACCCTACTGGTAGGTGCCAGTGGTCAGTTGCTGGGTGGCCGGCTGGCAGAGCATTACTCCATAAAATATGTGTATCTCTTCATGTATGTGCTGTTGATCCCCCTGGCGGTTGCGTCGGCCAATCTGGTAGGAGCGCCACTGGTAGTGGCCGCCGCCTCGTTTCAATTGGTGCTCGCGTCGTCGTTGCCGGCGGAGAACTGTCTCGTCGCGCGGTTTTGTCCCGACGGCTGGCATGCCCGGGCCTATGGCGCCAAATTCGTCCTCGCCCTCGGTGTCGCCTCGCTCGCCGTTCCCATAACTGGATTGATCCGCGACTTTACGGGTGGTTTTTTCTGGTTCTTCGTGGCGCTTGCTGGCTGTGCCGGTTTGGTGGTGTGCTTCGCGTTATTTTTGCCGCAGGCGGGCCCGGAAGCTGTATCCAAATCGGAAGCTGCGATCCCCGTACCCGGACCGGCGGAGTAGAACCCATAAAACCGAAAATCAAGAGCCTCTACCATCTGCTCCTCACCGTCGCCGATATGGACGCGACCTGCGCGTTTTAGTTTCCATCCTACTTCCTCAACCCAAGTGGCTTCACGCCCCTGGCCATTGGTTGTCAGATTTAATTCTTATACGTCGCCTGCGATGTAGACAAACAGTCTGTTTCCTTGGAATGTATCGGTTGACAACAGGGAAATTGTAAAAGGCGTTTGCCATTGTCATACCTTGTCTGCCCAACAATTTTGTCATCCCGGCCTCTGGCCCCCGGCTCGCGCTTTGCTATGCCGGGATGACAATTTAGTATTATCGCGCAGGCCGATGCGAGCCCTTAGACCACAAAACCAAATTCAAACCGGATATCAGTGGCGCTAACCCCGCTGCCGCAACGCGTCCTGTTCTCCTTCCGAAAAGCCGACCAAATAAGCGCCGCCTGTATCGAAGACCGGGCGTTTTATCAGGGTTGGGTTTTCCAGCATCAAGGCGGCACCGCGGGTCGGTGTCAGGCTATCGCGGTCCTCTTCGGGAAGTTTGCGCCATGTGGTGCCACGGCGGTTGAGGAGGGTTTCCAGGCTAACCGCTTCGATCCAGGCTGACAGGGTTGTTTCTTCAAGACCGTCGGCGCGAAAATCGTGGAATTTGTATTTGATTCCTTCTGAATCGAGCCATTTGCAGGCCTTGCGGCAGGTATCGCAATTTTTGATGCCATAAATTGTTATCAACGTACGTTCCCGCTAATTCTTTTTCAATCTTCTATACTCTATCACCGGGCAACGATCCATAATTACCGTCAACCCCGCTTCGGTCGCCCGTTCGGCGGCGGCCTCGTCGATAACGCCCAACTGTAACCAGACGGACCTGGCGCCTACGAGTATGGCGTCATCCACAGCCTCTCCGGCTAGTTCCGAGCGACGGAAGATGTCGACCATATGGATTGGCTCGGGCACTTCCGTCACGCTGGCCAGGATTTTATGGCCATGAATGGTATCACCAACGCAAATCGGGTTGATGGGGTATACAATGTGTCCCTTGCTGAGCAGGTATCGCATCACACCGTGGCTTGGCCGGTTTGTTTTAGGGCTTGCCCCAACCATGGCTATCACATGGCTGTCGTTCAGGAGTTGGCATATTAAATTGTCGGGGTAATAAATCATGCCGTCTTTGCATCGGCGTCCGCAACCTTTGCGTTTAATCTGGCGTGGGCCGCTTTCATAACCTTGCCGAGATAATGTTCGGCGAACGTGATCGGTTCGTATTTGGGGCCTTCCGCTTCGCCGCATCCGGGAATGCATTCGATGAGCGCGTCGTGGTTGGGGCTGTGAAAATAGACCAACGAGATCCGATCGACATTCTGGGCCGCTGGCGGCGGGTTGGCGACGCGATGCAGCGTCGATACCCAGCGGTCGTTGGTCCAGCGCGCCAGCGTGTCGCCGATATTACAGACGAACCCGCCCGGTGGCGTCTCCACCGTGATCCACGCACCGCTCGGGGTCTTTATTTCGGTGCCACCTGGCAGGGAATCACCCCGCAGGAAGGTGATAGTGCCATAGTCGGTATGTTCGCCCGCCCGCAATTGACCCTCCACCGGCGCGTCCTTCTGCGCGGGATAACGGACAAGACGCGCGACACTCGATTGGTGATCGAACTTGTCATGGAAGAAAAAGCGGTCCACACCCAGCGCCAGCGAGATGATATCAAGCATGCGCTCGCCCAGTTCGCGAATGGCCAAATCATACTCGATCATGGTTTCGCGAAAGGCGCCGGGTCTCTCCGGCCAGCGGTTGGGGGCCAGCATGGCGCTGCGCGGATCCCCTTCCCGCCAGTCGTCGGCGGAAAATTCTTCGGGCCCGAATGCGAACGCTTCCTGTAGATCTGGAGGTCCTTCGAGCCCGATTGAGTAGGACAGGGAACGATCCATGAAGCGGTTATACCCCCGGCTAACCTTTTGCGGAGGCCGTTCGACACGGAGCTTCTCCTCAGTCGGCAACGCAAAAAAGTCAACCGCCATCCGCCGGGTGCATCCCATCAATCCTTCGTCGACCCCGTGCCCCACGATGGCAAAGAAACCGGTTTCGCGGCAGGCGCGATCGATTTCGGAAGCGATGGATTTGCGCGCGGCATTATCGCCCGTGAAAAAAGGCGCTATATCGATGATGGGAACGTTCTGTGCTGTCACGGAACAACTCCTTATGGTTGGCTGCACAGGATGGTACCGCTAACATCTTTAAGCGGACAAGCTGCGAGACTATACCGATTGATCATTAGTTATGGTAAAATAATACCACAAACATAACTTACTGTGATTTGGGGAGAAAACCGTGTTGACATGACAATTTTTGGTGGCATACTTCGCTACCGTTGCCGCAGGTACCGTGCTGCGGGCTAGCCAGAGAATAAATCAATGCAAACGATGAAAACATTTTCCGCCAAGCCGACAGATGTGGACCGCAAATGGTTCATTGTCGATGCCGAGGATCTTGTGCTGGGCAGATTAGCCGTCGTCGTAGCGAACAGGCTGCGTGGCAAACACAAACCCATGTTCACGCCGCATATCGATTGCGGCGACAATGTTGTGATCGTCAATGCCGAAAAGATCTGGCTAACAGGCAACAAACGGGCCGATAAGGTGTATTACTGGCATACTGGTTTTCCGGGCGGGATCAAGAGCCGTACCGCCGAAGCCATATTGGATGGCGATCATCCGGAACGCGTTATTCAGAAGGCAGTGCAGCGGATGTTACCGAAGACCAAGCTTGGCCGGCAGCAGATTTCCAAGCTGAAGGTTTATGCGGGACCCGATCATCCGCATGAGGCGCAGTCGCCTGTCTTGCTGGATATTGCGGTTATGAATGCCAAAAACAAAAGGAGCGCCTGACAATGGCAGACGAAAGCGGCGCAACACTTGCCGACGTAATGCCGGCGGACGCAGCCCCTCCGGTCGAAATTGAGGTGGCTCCGGTATACGAGCGCAAAGTAGATGAAAAGGGCAGGTCCTATGCCACCGGTAAGCGCAAGGACGCGGTCGCCCGTGTCTGGGTATTGCCGGGTACCGGTAAATACACCATCAACGGTCGCGAGGGGAATATTTATTTTGCGCGCCCCACGTTGCAGATGATTATCCGACAGCCGTTTGACGTGGTTGAGCGGGAAGGGCAATTTGATGTCTGGTGCACCGTCAAGGGTGGGGGCCTGTCGGGCCAGGCCGGCGCTGTGCGCCATGGCATTTCCAAGGCACTGACGCTGCAGGAGCCGGAACTGAGAAGCGCGTTGAAAAAAAGTGGGTTCCTGACCCGCGACCCGCGTGTCGTCGAACGGAAGAAGTACGGCAAGCCCAAAGCCCGCCGAAGCTTCCAGTTCTCAAAACGCTGATATTCTAAAATAAACAATCGTTATAAAACAAGGCCTTATCTTCGGATAAGCTCTTTTTTATGAGGCGCAGAAAAGGCGCATCTGTTGTTTATCAATGATTTCGCTCGAAACAAAAGCGCATAAAGAGCACATTCTGTTTTCAGTTCTTAAAACAATTATCAGTTCTCAAAAAGGCGCAAGCTGATGTCGGTGACATATCAAGACAGGCAAGGCAGCAAGCTTTACGGCGATCGGCTGATCATTTTTCCTCGGAAGGGTGTGGAGAATACTTTTTTTTTGTTAGTCACTGATATAATACAAATTATTAGTTACACAAAACTGTCACATAAAATCTAACAAATTAATTTAGCTGAAAATTCTCTTACTTTTACACAGTTTTTTAGCGAACGTGTGACTATTGAAAATCATAGTGACTCGTACAGTCCACACACAAATAAACATTGATACTAAGGGGTGGTGGCAACACAAGATGAAAGTTTGATAAATAACATTGTGACTTCAAGTAAAAACTCGTCATCCGAAATTGAATTCTAGCTTCTAATTTTTCGTGCGGGGTTTTCTGTAGTGAGTACTTACAGAAGTGAAGGGGTGATATTGATTACCCCAGTCTGCAAGTTGCTAATTAACTGTATCAATAAAACGACACTGCAAGACAAACAGAAAACATTAAAAATTATTCGCAATCAAATTTATGCAGTGTATTCTGACACAAAATGGGCAGCACTTGAACTGATGTTTGCGTCAAGCGCCAACGTTGTAGCATTAGCAAAGAAGATGGTTAGCCAGACACTAAGACTATGAGATGCATAATTTCTGTTCCCAAAACTAAATTAATCAAACAGCCTGTTCAGCAACCAGGCAAACCATCTTCGAACGATGCAGAACGAACTGCTACCAAACCCATCACTCCCCAAAACCCGTTATCCAATCAAAAAACCTGCTATAACCGTTTGAAAATTACTAATTAATGCACGGATTTCACCTGTCTACAATTTTAGATGACATTTTGATAACTGGCATAGTGATGGTGAAAAAAGTTATACGCCGAGGAAATGACACTGAAATTATGCTGCTGATTCATAGACGTCAAAAAACGTTCTATCCGAATCCTTTAAAAAACTATACACTTCTTTAAAAGAAAAATAAGATACGATAGAATGCAATAAAAAATTTACATGTACCACAAAATGTGTGAAGCGGCGTTTAAGGGGTTCAAATGGAATTAACTATTGAACAAGCACTACAGCAAGGAGTTTCAGCACATAAAGAAGGTAGGTTTGAGGAGGCTGAAAGCCTTTATCGAGCTATCTTGCAAGCTCAGCCTTTGCATTCAGATGCTAACCATAACCTAGGTGTATTAGCAGTAGCAAGTAATAACGCTGACGCGGCACTTCCGTTTCTTAAAACTGCTCTCGAGGCCAATCCAAAGATAGAACAGTTTTGGCTTAGCTATATTGACGCTTTAATCAAAGAAAAGAAGTTTGATAATGCAAAGGAAATCCTTGAGCAGGGAAAAAAGCAGGGTGTGACGCCAGTGAATTTACATTTTATAGATGGACAGATTAATCAAAATATAGGTCGATTACATGAGGCTGAGGCAAGCTACTTGCAAACGATAGCATTGAAACCTGAGCATGCCGAAGCCCACAATAACTTAGGTAATACGCTCAAAGAACTGGGTAGATTTGGTGAGGCTGAAGTAAGCTTAAGGCAAACGATAGCATTGAAACCTGAGCATGCCGAAGCCCACAATAACTTAGGTAAGACGCTCAAAGAACTAGGTAGATTAGATGAGGCTGAAGCAAGCTGTAGACGAGCGATAGCATTGAAAATTGGGTTTTTTGAGGCCCATAGAAACTTGGCTAGCATATTGAGAAAATTAGGCAGAGCAGAGCAAGCTATCGAAAGCGATAGATATGCAATATCTTTAAGCCAAGTATATGCTGAAGGAACTGAACCGGAAAATCCCGCTGATAACTTTTCATTTAAACATCCAAGTTCTATAGAGTACCCCGAGCTTTACAGAGCAGGGATGGGTACTGAAAATACGGGTGGCTTCTTGCGAGCTATGGCGCAGATGGTGCGTCCAAAAAATATTTTGGAAATCGGAGCGGGATATACAACTCCATTTTTACTTGAAGCACTTATAAATAACGAGAGAGTATATGATGATGGAAACTTACAAGCATCGTATTTTGAGAATTATATTTATGAATCGAAATTAGTTGTCATAGATAATATGTCTCTTGGTGAATTAAGCAACAAGCCAGGGATGAAAAATATTATTTCGTCAAAATATACAGAGTTTGTAGAAGGAAATTTTGAGGGGAAGGCAGAGCTATTGAGAGAGAAATATGGTGATTTTGACTTCGTATGGTTTGACTGTGGAGGTAACACTGAATATATAAAATTTATCGATGAATATTGGAATATCTGTTCGGACTATATTTTTTTCCACTTCACTTATACTAACGGTGTCCCCAATGGAAATCACAAAATAATTCTCAATAATGTGACAGGTAATCCATTAATTGTTGATATTGTAGAACCCCATAAAAGCAAACAAGGTAGTATAACTATGGTTCGAAAAGGATGATTTTTTTCTTACATTCAACAAATTTAAACAAGTTCCATAAAACAATTGTGATTGAATAGCCAGAACGGAAGTGAGTGCAGGATATGTTGCGGCTATAAATCAGAACTGAAAATTAATCGTGTTCGGTGCTAATCAAGAACATTCTGCAATGATACGAGTTTCAATTAATCAAGAATCAGACAGCACTTCTATCTACTACTGTGTGCGTGTCAGAACTTATGGCGGAAGATTGGGGATAGGTATCTCAATCAATCAAAAGACAACGAAAAACTACTGCCCACTATCTTAACTACCAGCCAAAAACTCACAACAGGCGTTGATACACGCAACGTACGCAACATTGTTTTGCTGCGTCCTGTGAACAGCATGATTGAATTCAAACAGATTATTTGGCCCGGCTCTTGTCTGTTTGACGGAAAATTCTATTTCACAATCGTAGACTTTGTTAACGCATTTCACTTGTTCCTCGACGATGAGTGGGATGGCGAACCCATGGAGCCAGGAGACACTGGCGATGGTACTGGCGGCACGGGTAGCTATAACGGCGGGGATGATGATGGTGTTGGTGGAGAAGCCGGTGAAGGCGCAGTTAAGTCTTGTTGTGCTTTACGATCTCGGACGGGGCGTTGCGCTGGACTAGAAAGAGGCTGTTAAGTGGAATCGCAAGGCCGCTGAGCAAGGGGTGGCGTGGGCGCAGAGCAATCTGGGTGGGTTGTACTGGAATGGGCAAGGCGTCGTTCAGGACTTTAAGGAAGCGGTGAAGTGCTATCGCAGGGCTGCGGAGCAGGGGGATTCGCTTGTGCAGTTCTTTCTTGGTGCAATGTACTACTACGGTCAGGGGGTCATTCAGGACAATGTCTATGCGCATATGTGGTGGAATGTTGCTGCATCAAATGAGAATGCGCTTGCTGTAGGGAACAGAGACAGAATAACGATTTATATGACGGCAGTAGATCTCTTTAAAGCGCTGGGGCTGGCTCGAGCGTGTGTGGCGAAGAAGTCAAGGGCTGTGCAGATTGCTGGTCGAACAGCAAAAATATTAAGAACTGGAAGCTTATTTCGAATCTTTTAGTTTTGTGAAAACATATGTAAAATTGGGAACTGGAAACTTCATTTTGTTATATTGATTTATCTGTATCGATACGCAAAAAATATGACATAAGGGACATAGGGAAAGCGCAAATGAAGCGCACTAAACATAATGATGTGTTAAGTGATTGTAATTATCGTGCTTTGCGATGCTTTCAGTTCGCGTAACTCTAGGGACTGCCACACAATTGCTTACAACCAAGGGCGTCCCGGTGGGGCGCCCTTTTTCATATTGGAGAACTTCTCATTGGTGAGAGGAATAGAAGCATGACACGCACCGTTTTTATCGATGGTGAGGAAGGCACGACGGGCCTGCAAATCCGAGACCGTCTGGAGGGCCGCGCCGAACTAGAGCTCATTCACCTTGACGCGGCGCAACGGAAAGACCCGACGGCGCGGCGCGATGCGCTGAATGATGCGGAACTCGCCATATTGTGTTTGCCCGATGAGGCGGCGCGCGATGCGGTCTCCATGATCGACAATCCGGAAACACGAATTATAGATGCGTCCACCGCGCATCGCGTATCGGACGGGTGGGTCTATGGATTTCCTGAAATGGCGCCTGGTCAAAAGAGTCGCATCGCAGCGGCGAAAAGGGTGACCAATCCGGGTTGTTATCCAACCGGTGCGATTGCGCTCATCTTGCCTCTGGTCGATGCCGGCATAGTGCCGCCTGACCACCCGCTGCAGATCAACGCCGTTTCGGGCTATTCCGGTGGTGGCAAATCGCTGATCGCGCGGATGGAGGATACCGGAAATCCCGATCCTGTCGCGAGCGCGTTTTTCGTGTACGGATTAGGCCTTGAACACAAGCACGTTCCGGAAATGCAGTATCATGCGCGTCTCAACCACCGTCCTTTGTTTGCACCAAGTGTGGGACGGTTTCACCAGGGCATGATTGTCCAAGTGCCGCTTCAGCTGTGGTGCCTGCCGGGGGAACCGACGGTTGCGCACATACAGCAAACATTGCGAGACTATTATCGAGCCTGTCATTTCGTGATGGTCGCCGAAGGCGCCGGCACCGCGGCGCGGGCTTCACTGCTGGATCCGGAGGAGCTGAACCATACCAACCATCTACGGCTGTTTGTCTTCGGCAATGAGGATACGCAACAGGTTGTTCTGGCGGCGCAGCTCGACAATCTCGGGAAAGGTGCTGCGGGCCAAACTGTTCAGAACCTGAATCTGATGCTTGGTCTGACGGAAACAGCGGGTCTCGAATGATCCAAAAAGTCGTATTATTCCTGCCGCAAACGCACCAAAAAGGGGCGCAATGTGGGCTCAAAGGGGCCAGAATCATCTCAGCTCCGGTAGGCCGGTTACAGAAAATGCGTGACTTCCGCAATGGCGTCTGGTTGATTGCGCGCGGTTTGGTCATATTTGAAGAGTAGGTGTCGTATAGCGCTACCTGCAAATGTAGGTAACATAAGAGGGGCCCGCCTGCCGTGGCGGCGGCTGTTCGTGGTTATGGAGGAAATGCTGGTATTGACAGTCAGACAGGCTTGCCGACGCGGTGTAGGTGTACTGGTTGCCGTTTTCGTTGCACTGTCGACAGGCGCCTGTTCGTCCGTGCCCGATTCAGTGAATCCAGTTGAATGGTACAAGGGAACACGTGACTGGATTAGCGGCGATGACAAGCCCGCCGCGGCGAAACCAGCCGAGGTAAAACCCGTGCCGGGTGCGGATAGATCTTTCCCAAAGCTGAATTCCGTCCCTGAACGACCGGCGCAATCGACC
>Ga0315338_1004701_pt1 | contig 10516 bp, 7 predicted proteins | sample ASW8metaG_FD_204518 | JGI IMG/M metagenome (GOLD analysis project Ga0315338, IMG submission 204518) | Ammonia-oxidizing marine archaeal communities from Monterey Bay, California, United States - ASW #8 | ecosystem: Environmental > Aquatic > Marine > Coastal | place: USA: California | collected...
TGCGCAGCGTCTGGCCGAGTGTCGCCCCGAGCAGAGAAGTCGCTCGCTGCGATTGCTCCAGCCGTGGTCGGCGTCATCGTGGCTGGAGCGTTCTTCGGCCAGGGCGGGCCACATGTCCGCACCGATCACCTGATCGCAGCAGCCGTGGCATTCATCACGGTTCGAACCACCAAGAACCTGACCCACGGGGCCCTCGCTGGCATGACCGTGATCTGGATCTCAGCCCTCGGAGGACTGACATGAACACACAGCAGACAACCACAACACGCTTCACGCCAACCCCTGGCTCGTCACGTCCGGCCGCGCGAAGGGCGCTGCCACGGCGGCTTCTCGGCGTGTGGGCACATCCTGACGACGAGGCCTACCTCTCTGCGGGCCTCATGGGACGCGTCACAGACAACGGTGGCCACGTCACGTCGGCCACGGTCACGCTCGGCGAACTCGGATTCGCCGACGACGACTCCCGCAGCTGGCTGGATCGTTCAAACCATCGACTGCGAGAACTCACAGAAGCCTGCGCCGTCGTTGGTGTCCACGACGTCAGGAACCTCGGATTCGGAGATGGCCAACTCGACAGCACGCCGCTCGGCCTGCTCGTGGACGCAATCGGCGACCTCATCGACGATGTCGCGCCCGATGTCGTCGTGACCTTTGGGCCCGATGGCATCACCGGCCACCCCGACCACGTGGTCACCGGGCTCGCCACAACCATCGCCGCGGCAGGACGACCAGAAGTCGAACTGCTGTATGCCGCTCATTCGACGCTTTTCCTCGAAGAGCACATCTCACTGCATCGAGAGCTCGGCATGTACATGGGTCAAGAGCCTGCTGGCACCGAACCATGCGATGTCACCCTCGCCGTGACACCAGTTGGCGAAGAGTTGTTCAGGAAGCGGCTTGCGCTCGCGGCGCACTCGAGCCAGACAACAGCTCTTGCCTGCCAGATGGGCGAACAGCGCTACCGCAAGTGGATCGCCGTCGAGACCTTCAGACATCCAGCCGGCGACGACTTCGTGAGACGGTCACTCGCCGCAAGCTGATCGACAAGACACCGAAGAAGCCGCCCCGGAATGGGCGGCTTCTTCGCGTTCACCCAAGCCGGCCACGCAATCTCCAAAAGCTCTCCACACCGTCTCCAAGACCTGCGAATCGGCATGCCGCAGTGTGAGAACTGTCAACAACGAGACCGGCAACAACGCCGCAACCAAGAAAAGAGCAACACATGACCATCACCGATTCACCAGTCGACAACGGAGTGAACATCGAGGCAATCCTCGGAGCACGAGCCGCCATGGCCGAAACGCCAGCCGCAGCTCAGTTCCAGTGGAGGGCACGCAGCGAGTGGGCCAACGGCACACACACCAAGACCACGGTCGAAGACTTCTTCGGCGCCGGCGGCGAGCAGACCCACACCAAGGCCTTCACGTTCGACACCGACCACCCTGAGATCTTCGCATCGGCCGACAACGGCGCAACGCCAGTCGAGTACGTGCTCGTCGGGCTTGCCGGCTGCCTCACAGCTGGCGTCGCCAGCGTTGCCCAGAACCGTGGTGTGCAGCTGAACGCTGTGAGCGCCACGATCGAGGGCGACATGGACCTGGCCGGGATCCTCGGCATCGACAAAGAGGTCAGGAACGGCTTCAGCGGCATCAAGGTCAGCTTCGTCGTCGACGCCGAAGCATCACACGACGAGATCGCAAGCCTCGTCGCCCAGTCGCAGCGCCGCTCAGCGGTCTACGACATCGTCACCAACCCAACGGCCGTGACCATCGAGGTCGCGTCCTGAACACATCACATCACGGCTGACGGCCTCGGCTTGGCAGACCACCCCCAAGCCGGGTGGCACAAGTCCGGGGCCGAGCCGTGAGCGGTGGGCAAGCCAATTCGAAACGGAACCACGAACATGTCGAACTTCACGAACACCATCATCATCGGCGCAGGCCAGGCAGGACTCGCAATGAGTCGCAACCTGACAGACCGCTCGATCTCCCACGTCGTGTTCGAACGAGGAGAGATCGCCAACGCATGGCGCACAGAGCGGTGGGATTCGCTCCGACTCCTCACACCAAACTGGATGACCCGCCTTCCCAATTGGAAGTACACGGGCGCCGACCCCGATGGCTACATGACCATGCCGGAAGTCGCCGACTACATGGCGGACTTCGCCGACTCGTTTGACGCACCCGTCCTCCAAAACACGACGGTCACGAACGTCGAGCCAATGGGAGGGGGTTACCCCGGCTACAAGGTCGACACCGACGGCGGATCGTGGTTCGCTCGCAGCGTGGTGCTCGCCACCGGCGCCTGCAACAGGCCTCGCGTTCCTGCGTGGGCCAGCAAACTCGGCAGCAACATCACCCAAATCACCCCGAAGACCTACCGGAATCCCGGTCAGCTTCCGTCCGGCGGAGTCCTCGTGGTCGGAGCAGCAGCGTCCGGCGTTCAGATCGCCCACGAACTGGCCAACGCAGGCAAGGACGTGACGCTCGCTGTTGGTCGCCACATTCGCCTTCCACGGAACTATCGCGGCATGGACATCCAGTGGTGGCTCGACGCCTCCGGGCTCCTCGACAGGCGCTGGGACGAAATCGACGATCTCAAGAAGGCTCGTCGGCAACCGTCGTTGCAGATCGTCGGAACACCAGAGCACACGACTCTCGACCTCAGCACTCTGCTGAATCAGGGCGTGCGTCTCACCGGCCGCGTCGAAGACATCGAAGGATCGAAAGTGACCTTCGCCGACGACCTCGCATCCACATGTGATCAGGCCGACCGCCAACTGGCTCGGATCCTGTCGATGCTCGACAGGTATGCCGTCGACGCCGGAATCGATGCTGGAGTTCGTCCCGCAGAACGATTCAGCAGCACACCGGTCCCGGTGGCACCAAAGGCAATCGACCTCGAAGGCGAAGGCATCACCACCGTGCTCTGGGCCACCGGTTTCACACCCGACTACCCCTGGCTCAACGCCAGAGTCTTCGACGACCGAGGCGAGATCGACCACGAAGGCGGCGTCGTCAACGGCGCCCCAGGCATGTACGTGCTCGGACTGCCGTTCATGCGTCGGCGCAGATCGACATTCATCGACGGGGCCGCCGGAGACGCGGCAGCCCTCGCTGACCACCTTGCAGGACACCTCGACAGAGAACCGCTGGTCGTGTGATGACAACCCAACCGAAATCGAACCCGGAGAGAACAATGAGGACCCCCAACCCCATCCACTACGACGTGGTCGTCGTCGGGGCCCGCGCAGCCGGGGCGTCGACCGCCATGTTGCTCGCCAGCCGTGGGCTGAAGGTGCTCGCCGTCGAGCGTGCCGCCTACGGCGCCGACACCCTGTCGACCCACGCGCTGATGCGCGGCGGCATCGAGCAGCTCAATCGATGGGGCCTGCTTCCAGCGGTCGCGGCCACGACACCCGCGATTCACGCCACCACGTTCTGGTACGGCACAGAGCAATTCACGATCAACGTCAAACCGAAGAACGGCATCGAAGGGCTCTACGCACCGCGACGGACAGTGCTCGACCCGATCCTCGTCGATGTAGCGCGCGAAGCCGGTGCAGATGTCATCTTCAAAACCAAGGTGACCGAAGTGGTCACCGACATCAACGGCAGGGTGCGGGGAGTTGAGCTCGAACTCATCGACGGTTCACGAACTGTGGTGTCAAGCGATCTGGTGATCGGCGCCGATGGGCTGCGATCCTTCGTCGCACGCAAAGTCGGTGCGCCGGTCACCCGGAGAGGCACCAGCAAAGTCGCGACCATGATCTCCTATGTCGAGAACGCCGACCTTCCGACCGACGAGTACGTCTGGGCATACGGCCATGGAGTCGCAGCTGGGTCCATCGCGACCAGCGATGGCCAGCACTGTGTCTTCGCAAGCGTCAGGCCAGAGGTGTTCAAGACAGAAGCCAGGCTCGACATCCATGGCCTTTTCGACGCCACGCTGGCGACCGCGTCGCCGTTCATTCGCGAAGGCCTGTGCAGCGGTCGCCGAATCGGCAACATCAGAAGCTTCCCAGGGCACGAAGGGCAGTTCCGCAAGCCGTATGGACCAGGCTGGGCGCTGGTCGGCGACGCCGGCTACTTCAAGGACCCAGCGGCGGCCCACGGCATCTCCGATGCACTGCGAGATGCGGAGCTGCTCACCGACGCTGTGTTGAGCGGCGATTTCGCACGGTACGAGACAGTCCGAAATCACCTTTCAACGCCATTGTTCGACCAACTCGAGCAGTTGGCCAGCTTCGACTGGACATACGAAGAGTTGGGTTCGATCCACCTGGGACTCGCCAGGGCGATGAGCGATGAGTCGGCCAGCATGCTGGCGATGCGCGACGGAGAGCTGACACTCGCCAGCTGACGCTGTCATGGCCCAGTTGTCGCCCACCGAGACCTCCGCGAGACTCTCGTGTTCTCGAGGGTCGCGGTTGCGGCCACGCGTGGCAGGAGGATCGCGGTGAACCACACGTTCAACGGCTTCAGCGTGGACCTCGATGCGTTGCGGCTCATCGGCCCGGATGGTCCCATCCATCTCGAGCCTCAAGTATTCGACGTGTTGTCGTACTTGCTGAGACACAACGGTCGCGTCGTACCGAAGACCGAGCTCTTCGACGAGGTCTGGAAGAGCCGCTTCGTTTCGGAATCAGCGTTGAGCTCGCGCATCAAAACGCTCCGAAGCGCGCTCGGCGACAATGGCCGCGACCAGCACACGATCCGAACGGCCCACGGGCGCGGTTTCCAGTTCGTCGCCGACCTGGCCGAACTGGCTGCGCAACCAACAGTCGGGGCCCCTGTCGAGCCGAGCCGTCGCGGCCACTCTTTGCCGAAGATCCGCGACCAGCTTCACGGCAGAGATCGTGATCTCGCCGACCTCCGCCAGCTGGTGTCCGAGGAGCGACTCACCACCATTCTCGGACCAGGGGGCACCGGAAAGACTCGACTCAGCGTCGAGCTCGGGGTGCGCTGCGCCGAAGAGACCCTCGTCGCCTTCGTCGACCTGGCGGCCGTCCGTACAGCTGTTGGCCTCCGCCAAGCCCTGGCTCAGTCCCTCGGTGTCCAGGCTGGCCAACACGACAACGTTCTCGCCGCGTGCACCGCTTACCTGCGTTCGCGCCAGGCGCTGTTGATCGTGGACAACTGCGAGCACATCGTCGACGCAGCGTCCGAGCTCGTCACCGACATCTTGTCCGACACGACAACAACGACAATCCTCGCGACGAGCAGAGTGCCGCTCGGCCTGCGAGACGAGATGGTATTCAGGCTCAGTCCCCTACCGGTGTTGCTGAAGAGCGATCACCTGGATGCGAAGCTCACAAGCGAGAACGCAGCAGCTGCACTCTTCCTCGACAGGGTTCGCAGGGTCGAGCGCAAGTTCACGCTCACCGACGAGAACTGCGGAGTCGTCGTCAGCCTCTGCCAGGCCCTCGACGGACTGCCGCTTGCTCTCGAGCTCGCAGCCAGCCGAATGAGCGTGTTCACCATCGAAGACCTCATCGACCGCCTCGATCGCCGGCTCGATCTCCTACACCTCGAACGATCGGAGACCGACGAGCGTCATCACTCGCTTCGGGCCATGCTCGACTGGTCGTACGAGCTACTCGGCGACGATCAACAGCAGATGCTGCGAGTGCTGTCAGTGTTTCCGGCCGGCATCACTCTCGATGGCGCAGAGTGGCTCGGCAGCGAGCTGCGACTCGCCTCGGATCCTCTTGACGTGCTCACCCAGCTGGTCGAGGCCTCTCTTCTCACGAGGCGTGACACGAAGTCGGGTAGTCGCTACCGACAACTCGAGACGATGAGGACCTTCGGAATCGAGCAGCTCGAACTCACCGAAGAGTCCGAACACGCTGCCGATCTCGCGGTGAAGTGGTCCCTACACCTCGTTGCGACCGTTCCTGACGGCATGAAGGGAGCAAGCGAAGCTCGGTTCGACGACCTCATCCGCCAGGAGATCCCGAACCTCCGCTCTGCCAGACGACGACTCCTCGATCACCGCAGAATGGCAGAGCTGATCCAGCTGTCTGCCGACCTCGACGAGTGGTCGCAGCTTCGAGATGTCTCCGAGATCTGGAGTTGGAGCGACGAGCTCATCGACTTTCTCCCCGAGTTGAACGACGACGACGCCGCCAAGGTTCACGCCATGGTGGCCCAGAGCCGATGGCGACGTGGACGTATCGAAGACTCGCTTCGCCACAGCTCCCGCGCCCATGACCTGTCAGAGGAGGGATCATGGGCTCGAAACCGCTCACTCACTGCCCTCGGAACCAGCCAGCTGTTCAGCGGCCAACTCGATGCGGCGGCCGATTCGTGGACGCGCAGCTGGCTCGCTGGAGGCAATCCGTTCGACGAAGCGAATGCCGCGTTGGCCATCGCATATGGCGGTGACATCGATTCCGGACTGGCAAGGGCTCGCTCGGTGATGGACGTTGCTGACCACTCCGGCTACCCCACGTCGATTGCCTGGACGCACTACATCACCGGCGAGATTCTCTCACTGACCAACGCAAACGAGGCGCGTGAGCTCCTCGAAACAGCCGAGCGTCTTGCCGACGGTCTCGGAGCCTCATTCATCGTCGGTGTTGCTGGGGTCACGATCGCGACGCGCATGCTCGGAGAGGGCGACAACGAAGCAGCGGCAGGCAAGTTCGCCAGTCTCATCGAACATTGGCTGAAGTCGGGAACCTGGACCCAACTGTGGACGACGCTTCGGCACTCAGCACGACTCATCGCAGACAGCGAGCCTGAACTGGCTCTCGCACTGATCGACATGAGTGCGCTGGATCCTCACAGTCCTCAACTCGATGAAGCGGCCCGTTCCGACGAGGACGCGTTCGTCACGAGTCTCAAAACGCGAATCGGAGCGGACGACGACGGCCTCCCGATGGGTGCCGGCGCTGACCGCTCCGAGCTCGCCGATCTGACCCGGCGGGCGTTGCTGATGTTGGCGGAGTCCTGAATGGCTCAACCCGCTGTCTGGGGAGACTCGGCCACCCGTGTTGGCCGCGGTTGCGGTGCAAGCTGGGCTCGGTACAGCTCAGTGGAACGTCCACCGAGGAAGTAGATCGGGTGCGGACGCTGGATCGTCATTGCTGTTCTCCTTGTGAAGTTGCCCTGCCGGTTGGCTGAGCTCATGTCTTCACTCTGACGAAACTCAGCACGTCAAGCTTGGAGAGGGCGTGCAGCTTTCATGAAGATCGTCCGAAAGCCCACTCTGGTGTGACGCAGGTCACCGACGAGACGCGAGTCCGGGCCATATCCTTGAGAAACAGCTTCATTGACCTGCGGTTTTGGCCGAAGGTGGAAGCAATGCAGTGATCGCCATACGACCACGGCGAATCGCCGGGCTGGAACGCCCGAATCCCCCACTGGTCGTAGGTACCAATGACACTGAACATGACGTCTGCGTTGCGCTCGTTCGCGAGCGGCCCCGATCCGCGGAGCTGGACACCGAATCCGAAGGCAAATCTGCTTTCAGGCCTCGTCGTGGCTCTCGCGCTCATCCCAGAGGCGATCTCGTTCTCGATCATCGCCGGCGTCGATCCGAAGGTCGGCCTCTACGCCTCGTTCTCGATCGCCATCATCATCTCGCTTGCCGGTGGACGGCCGGGAATGATCTCAGCAGCCACGGGCGCCATGGCGCTTGTCATCGTGTCGTTGGTCGCCGACCACGGTGTCGAGTATCTGTTCGCCGCGACGATTCTCGCCGGTGTGCTCCAGATCGGATTCGGATATCTCCGCGTCGGTGACCTGATGCGATTCATCCCGCGGACCGTGATGCTGGGCTTCGTCAACGCGCTCGCAATCCTCATCTTCCTCGCCCAGGTGCCACACATCCTGCTCAGCGACGAAGCTGACAGAAGCCAACTTCCGATGAACCTCGCGTTCATCGCAGCAGGTCTCGTCATCATCTACGGCCTTCCTCGCCTCACGAAGGCAGTGCCGTCGCCGCTCGTGGCCATCGTCGTGCTGTCTGCGCTCGCCATCTTTGGTGGACTCGACCTACCCACCGTTGGCGACATGGGTGAACTCCCGAGCGCACTGCCGAGCTTCGGCCTTCCAAGCGTCCCGTTCAGTCTCGAGACACTGGGCATCATCCTCCCCTACGCCATCACCCTCGCCCTCGTCGGCCTGCTCGAGTCACTGCTGACAGCACAGCTCCTCGACGACCTCACCGACACCGACTCCGACAAGAACCTCGAATCTCGGGGCCAAGGCATCGCCAACATCTTCACCGGGTTCATCGGTGGCATGGCCGGCTGCGCGATGATCGGCCAGTCGATGATCAACCACCGTACGGGCGGTCGGACCAGGCTCTCAACTCTCGCGTCTGGCGTCTTCCTACTCGTATTGATCCTGGCCCTCGGCGGGCTCGTCGCAAGGATCCCGATGGCCGCACTCGTCGCGGTGATGATCATGGTGTCGGTCGGCACGTTCAACTGGAACAGCATCAAGCCCGAGATGCTCCGCTCGATGCCGCGGGCCGAAACAGCCGTGATGGCAACCACCGTCGCCATCGTCGTGCTCACGCACAACCTCGCATACGGCGTCGGTGCCGGCGTGCTGCTTTCGGCGGTCTTCTTCGTCCGTCACGTCTCCCACGTGGTCCGCGTCACGAGCGTCGTCGACCCAGACAACGTCGAACGGCTCTACGACGTCAGCGGCGAGTTGTTCTTCGCATCGACGAACGACTTGGTTCACGCATTCGACTACGACGCAGTGAAGGTCAAGCGGGTCGAGATCGACCTCAGCAACGCCCGTATCTGGGACACCTCTGCTGTGGTGGCGCTCGACGCAGTAGTCGACAAGTTCGCCCAGCGAGGAATCTCAGCCCATCTCGTCGGTCTCAATCGCCACGCAGAGAGCCTCCATCGCAAGGCAACCGGCAAGGTCGCGGCAGGTCACTGATCCAGGGTCGGATCTCGATCAGATCGAGCCGAGCCGATACGCGAGGCGCGCTGCTGCGAGATCCTCGAGCGCGAAACCGGCCGACTTGTACATCGTGATCTCGGTCTCGTTCGCACGGCCGGGGTGAGCCCCCGTTGCGAGCGACCTCAGGTCGACTTGGAGGTCGTGTTCGGACAGGACTCCTGAATCGAGCGGCTGGCAGATGTCGCCGCTCAAGCTGGCCCCTTCGAGGGTGTCGACGAACACCGTTGCCCTGCGCGCACACTCGTCGTCAGCCTCCCGCATGTCTGCTTTGAAGCTCCCGACGAGATCGAGGTGCGTTCCTGGCCGGAGCAGCTCGCCTTTGACCAACGGCGAACCAGCACTCGTGACACACGCGATGACGTCGGCTGTCGCGACGCTGCTGTCGAGGTCGCTGGAGACAGCGACATCGAGGCCAAGGCCGGCAACGCCGCGAACAACAGCGGCTGCCTTGGCCTCGTCTCTCCCCCACACCTCAACGTGCGTAACCGGGCGCACCGCGCAATGGGCGGCAACAGCGAACGGCGAGAGTTGGCCCGTTCCGACCACCAGGAGGCGCGACGCGTCCTCTCTCGCCAGCGAGCGCGCTGCGAGGGCTGAGGCTGCCATCGTGCGACGCGAGCCGAGCTCCTCACCGTCCATCACTGCGAGCGGCACGCCCGTCTCGCCGTCGATCAGAACGTAGCTGGCGTTGATGTTGGGGAGCCCACGATCGGTGTTGCTGGCGAAGAACGTCACCATCTTCACGCCGATGGTCTGGCCAGGAATCCAGGCCGGCATGAGCAACAACATGTCATTGTCGGTGCCGTCGGCCGCCACAGGGTGCACGTGCCGTTCTGGCGACTCGGCGACGGGCTCGTGAAGAATGTCAGCGATCGAGTCGATCAGCTCTGGCCAGGCCAACAGGTCAGCCAACCGAGCTGCGTCGAAGAACTCCATGGCCCGTGACCTTATGCGAGGTCAGCCAGCGGCCTGGATTGCTCGCCACACGCGCTGCGGCGTTGTTGGAATGTCGATGTGGCGAATACCGAGATGGGCGACGGCGTCGATCACGGCGTTCTGGACTGACGGTGTTGCGCCGATGGTTCCGGCTTCCCCGATGCCCTTCACCCCGAGCGGGTTGCGATCGGTCGGCGTCTCCTGCTCGATGCGCTCGAAGTTCGGGAACTCGGCAGCCGACGGTATTGCGTAGTCCATGAAGTTGGCTGTCTGAGGATTGCCGTCCTCGTCGTAGTGAAACTCCTCCATCACCGCTTGGGCGATTCCGGCGGCCAGGCCGCCGTGTACCTGGCCGTCGACGATGAGCGGATTCACGAGCATCCCAGCGTCGTCGCAGGCGATGTACCTGACGACGGTGACCTCGCCGGTGTCGCGATCGACCTCGACGATGGCAAGATGCGCCCCGAACGGAAAGGTCGCAGCTGTTGGCTGGAAGTCGACTTCGGACTTGAGCGCCGAACCCCGTGTCTCAGCCACATGCGTTGCAACCGCTGCCCACGTGGACGAGACCGACGGAGTGCCGACCACCGAGAATGCTCCGCTGTCGATGTCGAGAACAATGTCGTCGGGATTTGCTTCGAGCATCGAAG
>Ga0315338_1004702_pt1 | contig 10515 bp, 1 predicted proteins | sample ASW8metaG_FD_204518 | JGI IMG/M metagenome (GOLD analysis project Ga0315338, IMG submission 204518) | Ammonia-oxidizing marine archaeal communities from Monterey Bay, California, United States - ASW #8 | ecosystem: Environmental > Aquatic > Marine > Coastal | place: USA: California | collected...
AAATGCAATGAATATGAATTCCAATCAATTGACTTTGTGTATGAGTAGTCAACCCGTAGATGTATCTTGGCTATCAACCAGTCCCAATTCCGGCACAATTTCTGCGGGACAATCAGAAGATATTACAGTTACTTTTAATGCTACTGCAATGGATGGCGGCAGTTACAGCGCTACTATCTCTATTACCAGTAATGATACGGCTGATGCTGTAATTAATGTACCTGTATCTCTTGATGTTACGATGATAAGTATGTATTACGTAACACCAACGGGTTCGGATTCGACAGGTAATGGTACTTATGAAAATCCATTTGCCACGATCCAAAAAGGGATCGATGCTGCTAACAGTGGAGATACAGTATCTGTAGCAGCCGGTACATATGAATTTGTTGCCACAACGATAGATAAAGATATCCATGTAGTTAGCACGGATGGACCAGATGAGACAATTCTAAACGGTACTGTTTATATATCTAATGGTTCAATGGCTGCTTTCGAGGGATTCACTGTTACTGATGCATTAAGAGGTCTTATTGTGCAGGACTCATCTTATGCTGATATCCGTAATAACTATTTTTTAAATATCGATCAGGAGGCAGTATGGGTTCTTAACCATTCTTCTGCTGATTTAGAATTCAATCTGGTGGATGATGCCCGTTTTGGTGTCAGCGTTGGGACACATGCTGGGGCATATATAAACTATAACACGATCGCTAATTGCAGTGAGACTGGCATCGTAGTCCGGGATACATCAACTGCGGAAATTGCAAATACTATTATCTGGGATATTGCCGGAAACTCAATACATGATTGGACCAATAATCCACCAAATTCAGTGTATGTGCATTATTCCAACGTCCAGGGTGGTTGGACAGGCGAAGGTGAACATAATATTGATAGCAACCCACTGTTTTGTAGTCCTGATGATGGTGATTTTACTTTATCAGAAAATTCACCATGTTTAATTGATAGTTGGGGTGATGCTGATCATATGGGTGTCTTTGGAGTTGGCTGCGGAACACTTGATATAGAATTTCCATCTATTGTAAATATTTGGGATGTTCCTAATGATCAGGGTAGCTGGGTCTATATCCAGTTTAATCCATCAGTCCATGATGCCAGTGATGAGGGACCACTTGGTTCATATACTATTGAACGCTTGGATGATGAAGAATGGGTCTCACTGCATTCAATCGATGCCTATGGAGCTGATCACTATACAACGGAAGCCCATACCTTGATGGATTCCACTGAAGAGGATGATGGAATGACATCCTATCGAGTGGTAGCTGCGATGGAAGTAGGTGCATTAATCAGTGAGACAGCTGAGGGATATTCTATTGATAATATCGCTCCTGGTGTGCCCACTGGCTTAATGGCTACAGTTTCAGAAACAGGGATTCATTTAAACTGGGACCTGAGTCCGGCAGAGGATTTTCAATACTTTAATCTTGAAAAATCAAGTACAGCGGACTTTGGTGAGTACCAGGTCATAGAAACGGCTGATACGGCCTATTTGGATGCGGATTATGAAATAGATGTAACTGTCTATTATCGCCTAATAGCATATGATGATGGTGGTAATGCCAGTGATTATTCCGTTGTGGTTGATATAACGGTGTTGTGGGCTGATTTAGGGATTGCTATTCCGGATGAATTTGCTATCCATCAAAATTATCCTAACCCGTTTAATCCGGTAACAACACTGCGTTATGACCTGCCGGAGCAAGGTCATGTCCGGATTACTATTTATGATATGCTGGGTCGAGATGTAAAGACACTCATTAATGAATACCAAGACCCTGGCTACAAGTCCATTATTTGGGATGCGACCAATGATTATGGTAAACCAGTGAGTGCTGGTATGTACCTCTACCAAATACAGGCTGGTGAATACATGGAAGTCAGGAAAATGGTTCTTGTAAAATAAATATAGTTAGATTTTGGAGATTGTCGCCATGAAACATTACACTAGAATACTCACAATCTTTTTATTCATCTCTGTCTTGTTTGGACAGCCCACATTTACGGAAAGTGCCATATCCACATCAGCGAGTGGTGCGGTTTCTGTTTATGTGGCGGATGTGGATGGAGACGGGGACATGGATGTGCTATCAGCATCAAGGGACGATGACAAGGTCGCCTGGTACGAGAATGACGGCAGTGAGAGCTTTACGGATCATGCCATTTCTACATCAGCTGATTTTGCCCGTTCTGTTTATGCTGTCGATGTTGACGGTGACGGTGACATGGATGTGCTATCAGCATCAAGGGACGATGACAAGATCGCCTGGTATGAGAATGACGGCAGTGAGAGCTTTACAGAGCATGCCATTTCCACATCAGCTGATGGTGCCACATTAGTTCATGCTGTCGATGTTGACGGTGACGGTGACATGGATGTGCTATCAGCATCTGTCTTTGATAGCAAGATCGCCTGGTACGAGAATGACGGCAGTGAGAGTTTTACGGATCATGCAATCTCCACAGGGGCTGATGCTGCCCAATCTGTTCATGCAGCGGATGTGGATGGAGACGGGGACATGGATGTGCTATCAGCATCAAGGGACGATGACATGATCGCCTGGTACGAGAATGACGGCAGTGAGAGCTTTACAGAACATGCCATATCCACATCGGCTGATGGTGCCCGTTCTGTTTATGCGACGGATGTGGACGGAGACGGTGACATGGATGTGCTATCAGCATCAAAGGACGATAACAAGATCGCCTGGTACGAGAATGACGGCAGTGAGAGCTTTACAGAGCATGCCATTTCCACATCGGCTGATGGTGCCACTTTTGTTTACGCGGCGGATGTGGACGGAGACGGGGACATGGATGTGCTATCAGCATCAAGGGACGATGACAAGGTCGCCTGGTACGAGAATGACGGCAGTGAGAGCTTTACAGAGCATGTCATTTCCACATCAGCTGATTTTGTCCGTTCTGTTTATGCGGCGGATGTGGACGGAGATGGGGACATGGATGTGCTATCAGCATCAAGGGATGATGACAAGATCGCCTGGTACGAGCAGGAAGGGATTCCTACTTTCCAGCCCCAGACTACAGCAGCACTAAAAACAGCGGTGGATTTGTGGGTTTCGGATAGTGCATCAGCTGTAGCTGCCTATGGTGATATTAATACCTGGGATGTGTCACTGATTACAGATATGAATTGTGTATTTTGCAATGCATATACTTTCAATGATGATATATCTAATTGGGATGTTTCTAATGTTACTAGCACGTATGCCATGTTTTTTAGAGCTCAAGATTTCAATCAGGATATTTCAAGTTGGGATGTGTCTAATGTAACAGATATGCGAGCTATGTTTAGAGAAGCTACAGATTTTAATCAGGATATTTTAGCCTGGGATGTATCCAGTGTAACATATATAGGTTATTTATTTAGAGATGCCTCATCCTTTAATCAAGATATATCCAATTGGGATGTGTCAAATGTTACGTCTATGAATCTTATGTTTTATAATGCTACATCTTTCAATCAGGATATATCCAGTTGGGATGTGTCTAGTGTTACAAATATGCAGGAGATGTTTTACAACGCTAACAATTTTAGTAGTGATTTGTCAGGTTGGGATGTATCTAGTGTGACAAATATGAGTACTATGTTTTATGAAGCGGATAATTTTGATAGTGATCTATCAGACTGGGATGTGTCCAGTGTAACGAATATGCGATTTTTGTTTCGAGATACTCACCAATTTAATAGTGATATAAGCTCATGGGACGTATCCAGTGTAACGGATATGCATACTATGTTTGGTGCTAGTAATTTTAATCAGGATATTTCAAGCTGGGATGTATCCAGTGTTACTGATTTTTCCAGTATGTTTTGGAGGGCAGATGCATTATCTGATGAAAACAAATGTGCGATTCAAGCGTCATTTCAAAGCAATGATGCCTGGCCCTATAATTGGTGCCAATTTCAACCACAGACTACAGCAGAGCTACAGACAGCGGTAGACCTTTGGGTTTCGGACAGTGCATCCGCTGTAGCTGCCTATGGTGATATTAATGCCTGGGATGTGTCACTGATCACAGATATGTCTGAACTATTCAAAGGAAAAACAACATTCAATGATGACATCAGTGCCTGGGATGTATCAAGCGTGACCAATATGTACAGGATGTTTATGAACGCTTCTAATTTTTCTGGTGATCTATCCAACTGGGATGTATCTAGTGTTACTGATATGAGTTGGGTGTTTTATGGTACTCCATTTAATGGCGATCTATCCAGCTGGGATGTGTCAAACGTAACAACTATGAGTCATATATTTTTTAGCTCTCTTTTTAATAATAATTCACTGGCAAATTGGGATGTATCGAGCGTGACTATGATGCGATATATGTTCTATGGGGCTAGTTCGTTCAATGGAGATATATCTGGCTGGGATGTATCAAACGTGACCAGTATGAGAGTTATGTTTTCACAAAGTGATATCAATCAAGATCTTTCAAACTGGGATGTTTCCAGTGTGACTGATATGTGGGGCATGTTTGAGAGAGCTAGGGATTTTAACCAAGACATTTCCAGCTGGGATATCTCTAGTGTAACTGATATGACCAGTATGTTTTCTAATTCAGATGATCTATCTGATACAAACAAATGTTTTATCCATTCGGCATTTCAAAGCAATGATGTCTGGCCCTATGATTGGTCCGAAAATTGTGCAGCGTCAGGGTACACCTATGTCCCTGATGACAATTTTGAGCAGGCCCTGATTGATTTAGGCTATGATGATGTTTTAGATGATTATGTTGTGACGGATAGTATCAGTGGTGTTACCACCCTGGATGTTGGCGAAAAAGAAATCAGTGATCTTACGGGGATTGAAGATTTTACGGCTTTAACCAGTCTTTCTTGCGATCAAAATCAATTGACTGCTCTGGATGTGAGCAATAACACAGCATTAACAACTCTGTACAGCCATGATAATCAATTGGATACTCTGGATGTAAGTAATAATACAGCATTAACGTACCTGTCCTGCTATAATAATGCATTGACCGCTCTGGATGTGAGCAATAATACAGCTTTAGAATCATTGAGTTGCAGTAATTATGAAGGTACTAAATTGACCGCTCTGGATGTGAGCAATAATACAGCCTTAACCCACCTGTCCTGCTCTGGTAATGAATTAACTGCTCTGGATGTGAGCAATAATACCGCCTTAACATCCCTGTACGGCGGTAATAATGATGTGGCCACTTTGGATGTGAGTGTTAATACAGCCCTAACCATCCTGAGCTTCGGTTCTAATAATTTGACCGTTCTAGATGTGAGCGCTAATACAGCCTTAACCTACCTGGCCTGCGGTGGTAATGATTTGACTGCTCTGGATGTGAGTGTTAATACAGCATTAACTACCCTGTCCTGCTATACTAATGAATTAACCGCTCTGGATGTAAGCGCTAACACCGGCTTAACCTATCTCTCCTTCGTTAATAATGCATTGACAGCCTTGGATGTGAGCAGTAACACAGCTTTAGAAAATTTACAATGCTATAATAATCAATTGACCTATTTGAACATGAGAAATGGTGTTACTGATGCGTTAACAACGTTTGACGCGACTAATAATCCAAATCTTACTTGTATCGAAACGCTGGATCCTGATTATGCCACAGCAAACTGGACCTATGAAAATGACAACATCGATGAAGGTGTATTCTTTTCTGAGAATTGTACAGTCTTAATCTCAGTTTCCCCAAACGAGCTGTATGAGCAGCTGCTCGCAGGCGATTCATCTACCCAAGTATTAACGATCTCTAATGATGGTGGCATTGATTTGGAGTGGGAAATTGGTTCTAATGCTGTAGGAGATTCTACTGCTTTGGGTGATTGGATGGTACACTATGGTACCCCCTCTGGGGATGAATGTATAAATGATGGTTCAGAAGTATTTTCTATTTATGAGGATGGTACATTCTATGAAGCTGTATGTGGAGGCGGTACTTGGACACTGACTGGGGATATAATAACATTATTTATGCCAACTTGTGATATAGAATGGACTGGAACCTTGTCTGGAGACTCTATTGTGGATGGTTATTATTCAGGTGGCTTCTGTTGGAATGCTGAAAGATTGCTTGCAAGTACATCATATATTAATGACTTAACATATACAGGTGAGCCAATTGCAGACCCTGTTGAAATGACTTTTACTCCAATTTTTGGTGATAATTATACTAATACTAGACAAAGCAGAAATCATTGGTTCTCGATCGATTCCACTTCCGGAACAATTTCTGCGGGAGAATCAGAAGATATTACAGTTACTTTTAATGCCACTGCAATGGATGCTGGCAGTTACAGCGCTACTATCTCTATTAACAGCAATGACCTGGATGATCCTGTAATTAATGTACCTGTATCTCTTGATGTTACAATGATAAGTATGTATTACGTAACACCAACGGGTTCGGATTCGACAGGCGATGGTTCTTATGAAAATCCATTTGCCACGATCCAAAAAGGGATCGATGCTGCTACCAGTGGTGATACAGTGTCCGTAGCGGCCGGTACCTATGTGGAGAATATATATATTGATAAGAATATAGCTGTACTTGGTGAAGACCGGGAGACGACCATTATTGATGGGGATAGTAGTGGTAGTGTAGTGACATTTAGTAATAGTGTAAATGAAACCGCTTTATTGAGTGGGTTTACAATTACAAATGGTTCAGGATTGATGGAAGATGATCCGAGTAATAATTGGGATAATGGTCTATCTAAGGGTGGTGGAATATATTTGGATGAATGTTCACCGATATTGGAACAATTAATTATTGAGAATAATACAGTTTCCGGTGGTGGTGGTGGAATTTCAAAATCTTCACAAAATTCATCACTGTATATAAGCCACAGTTTAGTTAGAAATAATACTGCTAAATATGCTGGAGCTATCCATGGACAGAATGGCTCAAATGTAATTATGTATTGTGAAATCTATAATAATCATGCAACAAATATCGGTGGAGGATTTGGAGGCGTAATGACTGTAAGCAATACATCTATTTATAACAATACAGCAGTTGATGGGGCTGCAGCTATGAGCGCTGACGCAACAATGCTTAACTGTGTAGTATCAGGAAATGAAAGCCCAAATTATTGTATCGAGATTGGTGGAGGCAGCACTGAAATTGAAAACACTATCATTTGGGGTAATACATCTTCAGCTATCCAATGTTGGTCCGAAATTACAATTAGTTATTCTGACATAGAAGGCGGGCAAGAAGCGTTCCTTGATAATGGGACAGCACCAAATTGGGGCGCAGGTAATATTGACGCTAATCCTCTATTTTGTGAGCCTGAAAGCAGCAATTTTAATTTATCAGAAAACTCACCATGTTTGGGTTCGGGCCAGGACGGATCCGATATGGGAGCATTTGGTGTAGGCTGCGGAACACTTGATATAGAATTTCCATCTATTGTAAATATTTGGGATGTTCCCGATGATGAGGGTAACTGGGTCTATATCCAGTTTAATCCATCAGTCCATGATGCCAGTGATGAGGGACCACTCGGTTCATATACTATTGAACGCCTGGATGATGAAGAATGGGTTTCACTGTATTCAATCGATGCCGATGGTGCCGAATATTATATGACTGAAGCCCATACCTTGATGGATTCCACCGAAGAGGATGATGGAATGACATCCTATCGAGTGGTAGCCGCGATGGAAGTAGGTGCATTAATCAGTGAGACAGCAGAGGGTTATTCTATTGATAATATCGCTCCTGGTGTGCCCACTGGCTTAATGGCTACTGTTTCTGAAACAGGGATTCATTTAAACTGGGACTTGAGTCCGGCTGAGGATTTTCAATACTTTAATCTTGAAAAATCAAGTACAGCGGACTTTGGTGAGTACCAGGTCATAGAAACGGCAGATACGGCCTATTTAGACACAGATTATGAAATAGATGTAACTGTCTATTATCGCCTAATAGCATATGATGATGGTGGTAATGCCAGTGAACGTTCCGTTGCGATTGATATAACGGTATTATGGGCTGATTTAGGCATCGCTATTCCGGATGAATTTGCTATTCACCAAAATTATCCTAACCCGTTTAATCCGGTAACAACACTGCGTTATGACCTGCCGGAGCAAGGTCATGTCCGGATTACTATTTATGATATGCTGGGTCGGGATGTAAAGACACTCATTAATGAATACCAAGACCCTGGCTACAAGTCCATTATTTGGGATGCGACCAATGATTATGGTAAACCAGTGAGTGCTGGTATGTACCTCTACCAAATACAGGCTGGTGAATACATGGAAGTCAGGAAAATGGTTCTTGTAAAATAAAGAGCGTTTTCTATTAAATAGTTCCTCGAAAAAAACCATTGCAAAGCTGGCTTTTCTCGAGGAACTTCAGACCCACTTGGGGCGATTAGCTCAGGTGGTTAGAGTGCTTGCTTGACATGCAAGAGGTCACTGGTTCAAGTCCAGTATCGCCCACAATTAATTGCAGGAAAATACATTATAGAAGATAAAATGAAGACTGACTTCGGCCAATATTTAAAGTGTCCCAAAGAGGTGACCGCCGATAACGTTTCTGTCCTTGTAGCGGAAATCACATTTTAATTTGTACCCGGACTTAATTTAATTATGAGTCAAATTACCGTTACACTTCCGGATAATAGCACCCGTTCTTATGATAGCGGTGTTACTCCTCAGGAAATAGCAGAAAGCATTGGTTCACGCCTAGCGCAGGATGCCTTAGCAGCACAGGTAAATGGGCAACCAGTAGATTTAACTGTTCCAATTGAGACTGATGTGGAACTGGCTATTCTTACTGGTGATTCACCGGAGGGACATGAAGTACTGCTGCACAGTACGGCGCACCTGATGGCCCACGCTGTAAAAGAGCTTTTTCCAGAGGCAAAAGTGACTATTGGACCGGCGATTGAAAATCGTTTTTATTATGATTTTGATATAGATGGCACATTTTCTGACGAGGACCTAGTAAAAATTGAGAAAAAAATGGGTGAATTAGCAGCCAATGATCATGTGGTGACAAGGATGGAATTAACTCACGGTGAAGCAGTCAAACTATTTAATAAAATGAACGAGTCCTATAAAGTTGAAATAATTGAAGATATTGAAGGGGATGATAAAATTTCTGCTTATACGCAAGGCGATTTCACAGATCTCTGCCGTGGTCCCCATGTACCGCTAACGGGGAAGATCAAATATTTTAAACTGCTGAATACATCTGGCGCCTACTGGCGTGGTGATGAAAACAATAAGATGCTGCAGCGTATATACGGTACTGCTTTTAGTTCAAAGAAATCATTAAACAAATACTTGAATCTACTTGAAGAAGCAAAAAAGCGAGACCATCGTAAACTGGGTAAGGAACTTGCTTTGTTCACATTTGATGAGGAAGTGGGGCCCGGTCTTCCGCTATGGCTGCCAAATGGTACGGTGATCATTGATGAATTAGAAGCCTTGGCCAAGGAAACGGAGGATAAAGCTGCATATTTGAGAGTGAGGACACCCCATCTGACAAAAGGATCCTTATACGAAAAATCAGGCCATCTGGATCATTACCAGGATGCTATGTATCCCAGTATGGATGTCGATGGAATAGAATATTATGTTAAACCAATGAATTGTCCCCACCACCATAAAATTTATGCGGCTCGCCCAAAAAGTTATCGTGACCTGCCTGTACGATTGTCAGAATACGGTACCTGTTATCGTTACGAAAAGTCAGGTCAATTATTTGGCTTGATGCGGGTTCGAAGTATGCAGATGAATGATGCCCATATTTATTGTACCAAAGATCAATTCAAGGACGAATTCCTGGCGGTCTGCAACATGTACCTGTACTATTTTGATATATTTGGTATTGATAAATACCAACTTCGGCTCGGTCTTCATGATGCTGAAGGTCTTGGTAAGAAATATATTGATGAACCAGAACTATGGCAACAGACGGAAGCGGAAGTACGGGAAGCATTGCAAGAAGGTAATATTGACCATGTGGAGATATCCGGCGAAGCAGCGTTCTACGGGCCAAAGATCGATGTACAGGTTTGGAGTGCCATTGGTAAAGAATTCACTTTGGCCACCAATCAGGTAGATTTTGCTATTCCAAAACGATTTGGCCTAACCTTTACCGATGAAGGAGGCCGGGAACAAACACCTATTTGCATCCATCGTGCTCCCTTGAGTACCCACGAGCGATTCGTCGGTTTTTTAATTGAACATTTTGGTGGTGATTTTCCACTATGGCTGGCTCCAGTCCAGGTTGCCGTATTACCCGTATCCGATAAGGTGATAGATTATGCCAGAAATGTGGAATCCACTTTAAAGGAGGCGGGGATTAGGGTCCAACTGAATGACCAGCCCGATAAAGTCGGCGCAAAAATCCGTCAAGCAGAATTACAACGCATAAATGTGATGCTCGTTGTTGGAGAAAAGGAAGCTCAAAACAATCAGGTCGCATTACGACGACGTTTCAAAG
>Ga0315338_1004704_pt1 | contig 10511 bp, 6 predicted proteins | sample ASW8metaG_FD_204518 | JGI IMG/M metagenome (GOLD analysis project Ga0315338, IMG submission 204518) | Ammonia-oxidizing marine archaeal communities from Monterey Bay, California, United States - ASW #8 | ecosystem: Environmental > Aquatic > Marine > Coastal | place: USA: California | collected...
CGACATCTGCTGCGGATAACCTACTTCTTCTTCCAGCTTGATCAGCGTGAAAGAGCCGTTGGTTTGCGGCATGGCCTGCATGTACAAGCGCTGCACGTTCAAACGATAGCGGGTGTTGTGGTTCCAGATAACTTCCACGCCCGATTGTGGAATCGGGAAGGCAAAAGAGCCGTGTGAAAAATCGGAGATACCATCACCACCGTTAACCAGCTTGGCCTGACCGGCAGTTTGCTTGACCTGGTCATACACTTCCTGCGGATAACCAACAGTACGCTCGGTCTTGTAGACGGGCATCTTGAAGGTTTCAGGATAGCGCTCAAACATAGCGACCTGACCTGGCGTCAGATTCTCTTTGTACTGCTGATAGTTCTGCGCAGTGATCACCATTTCGGGCTTTTGGGCCTTGAAGGGATCTTCGTAGAAGTTATCGCCTAATGCCTTACCAGCATTAGCAGGCAAGCCACCTGTCCACTCGGGAATGGTACCAGCGGCGTTACCGGCTTTCTCTGCGCCAATTGGCGTCAGAGAGTTACCCAACTGATCAATCTGTGCCTGGGACAGGCTTTGCGCCATGACACCAGTGGCCAGTAGGCTTAAAGCCAAACCGCCTGCACCCAACAGAGTTTTTTGCATACGCATCTTATTATTTCTCCTGTGGTCGGTCTTAGAAACTTACGCTGAAGCTGGCGGACAAAAAGTCGCGGTCAACGTTGGTGTTGTACTTGCCGTCAAAGAAGTCGGTGTAGCTCAGGCTGGCGGCGTACTTGTTACCGTAGTCAGCGTTAACACCCACACTTACCGACTTGCCATCTTCACCGAAGTTCGGACCGTAACCTTCAACATCATGGGTCCACGCCAGGTTGGGGCTCAGGTTGACACCGGCAAATACGTTGCTGTAGTCAAGCGATGCGCGCAGACGGTAGCCGTAGGACCAGTCGGTATAAAAACCATCGTCTTCACACCAGCTATTACCGTTCGGCGAGGAGGCTTGCGAAGCACAGTTACCTGCAACAACGCCAGCGGCGGCCGGACCTTCATTGCCGTTATATGGGCTCTGACCGAACAAGGAGTCACGGCCGAACTTCACATCACCCAAACCACCAATGTAGTTCACGCCTGCTTCACCAACCAATGACAACCGGCTTGCACCCAGAACGCGATCGAAGAACTGAATAGCAGTAACCTGCGCCTGCCAGAACTCCTTGCGCTCATAGCCTGAAATTTCAGTTCCGGCTGGTACGTTTGCAAAATCACGATGCGTATTATCAGCACCCAACTGCAGTGCAGTACGGCTCATATCGCCAGTGTTGATTTGCAGAGGCATATTCGGACGATAGCTGATTTCACCACCAACGGAAGCGCCGGCAACGCTAGTCTGGAAGCTCATGCCGTACAAGCGGATGTCTTCAGGGTATTCAAAGAAATAACCGGCTCCGCCTAACAGACCGTCGATACCAACAGTAGGGGCAGCAGCACCAGCAGTCGGCACGAACTTACCAGCCTTGTTTGAGTAGATCGGCGTGCGGCTATGATAGTTCATAGCGTAGAAGCCAAACTCGGAATCATTCAGCTCTGGCGCAAAATAACGGAAAGCAACCCCGAACTGGCCATCATCGCTAGCGTCCCGGTCCTTCTCGCTACGAACGATAGTAGTGAAGTTAGGCTGCTCGCCTTGCGGGAAGTCTGGACCATTGAAAACCAAACGGTCAGTACAACCTTTGGCCAAAGTATCAGAGCCAAAGAAGGTACCGCAGTTATCCAGTACGGTCGGAGCCCACTTCAACTGATAAAAAGCTTCCATGCTCAGGTTTTCAGTCAATCCCTGAGACAAATAAAGCATTTCAACAGGAAGCAAACCTTCCTTGATCTCGGCACCCGGACGGCGCAGAGCTGCTACGTCAATCGGGTTGATGGAGTTGATGGAGTTCTGGATGAAAGTAGACTCACCCCAGCTCACAACCTGCCGACCCAACCGAACGTTACCCGGATTGTTACCGATAAAATAGTTGTGATAAACGAAGGCATCCAGCAGCGCTACACCAGACCCTTTCTGCAAGGGGTCGCGACCAGAATCGTCGATATCATAAAAACGCTGGCTGCCGTCTTTGGTTTCAAAGTCGTACCAGTATTTGCCGCGCACAAAAGCGCCGGAATCGCCATAGCGCAATTCCAGATCGTGCACGCCGCGGAAAATTTTGGAAAATACGTCACCTGCCTCGTAGTTCTGACGACCATCATCAGAAGTCCGAGCGGCTGCTTCACCACCGTTGTTAACGGAAATAAAACGTTTGTCCGCGCCTTGCGTGGACATGCTGGCGCCGATGGAAAGCTGTGAGTCGAATTGACCTTCCACTTCGCCGAGGTTGAAGTTGACTGCGCTAGCAGAACCCGAAAAGCTGGCCATGCCAATTGCCAGTGGCAACGCGGCTAAAGACCAGGCATGCATTTTTTTTGTCATTGTGGTGCTCCGTTTGGGTGACATGAACCTGTGTATCGAGGGACACGTTCAGGACAAACGCAGTCTGTCATGAGGCCAGTACAAATAACCTGCCCAAATCGGCCAATTTATTTGTCTCAAAGGGACATTCATCAGCTGAATCGCCACTATCATGGCCTTCTAAATCACCCTTTTGGGTTACCTAAAAGAAATACCTCCAGAGCTCATGAAACACAGCCATATTACCACTGAAAAGCCGTCTGGAAAGCGCCTGTTCCACAGGCCAACAGATTAAAACCAGGCACGGTAACAGTTCTTTACATTCTAAAAAAGGCATACCGGAAACAGCCTAGCCAACGGCCGCCAAGGGCTACAGCGCTCCTCACATTTCTTGCAATAAGATTCTGCTCTGCGGAACACGCTTCCGGGCTTTTCCCGGTTTTTTTTATCGCTATAATCCGCCAGCAAGACAAATGTAAATAATGTCGCCCCTACAATAAAAGCAGGCTGAGGATGATGTTCGAGCAGTCGAGTTCGCACTCGTTTTTCCGTGTCCGTGAAAGCGCCTTCTGGGCCACAGCCGTGGAGCAAACACTGCGGCAATATGATTTGTCATTGCGCCATACCAGCGTCGGCAGCTGTCTGTTCAGCGATCAGTTTGAAGCTGAAGGGTTCATTGATCAGCAGTTCTGCTCGCTGGTATGGAGTGAAGCCACCCGCGTCAGCGAAGACCCGCTGCTCGGTCTGCGCATGCACCGGGTCTTCAGCCCTACTGCCTTCAATATGTTGGCTCTGACCGCCTCTGCCTCACCGACTATTGAAGATGCCGTAACTCTGCTTATTCGGTATATGCCCATCGTTAGCACCCAACTAACGCTGCAGGTAGATACTCACGACGAATTTATAGAGTTGCACCTGCGCCCGATAGGCGATGCCCACCCTCAGCACATAGCATCCATTGTTGGCTACCTTGCGCGTTACTTCACGCGCATCGACCTTGACGGCGATGGCCTGCTGCATGGCGTCCAGTTGGCCGACCATCACCAGGCATACGCGCAAAGCTGCCAGCAGCTTTTGAAGAATCAGATAGTGAGCTTCGCCAACAGCTACGTGCTGTCGCTGAGGCGTTCGCTATTACCCAAGCAACTGCCTACGGCGTCCAGTCTGCTGTTGCCCAAATTGACCGAAATTCTGCAACACATGCTGGCAAACCTGCCCAGCAGTGAGCTATCCGAGCAGGTCAAGCGTCGCATTAGTCTGTTGCTAGGTACCGGTGACATCAGCGCCGAGCGGGTGGCCGGGCCGATGAATATCAGCCAGCGGCACTTGCGGCGCAAGCTCAGCCAGGAGGGAACTTCTTACGAGCAACTGGCTGACGAAGTCAGACGCGAGGCAGCCTTGCGGATGATTGCTGACGGTCAGCTATCACTGACCAGCATCGCCTATGAACTGGGCTTTCTCGACCCGAGCAGCTTTACTCGCGCCTTCCGCCGCTGGACAGACATGAGCCCAACCGCCTATCGGCGTGAGCTGAGTAAAAAGGGCAGCCCTGCGAGCTGATCGCCGGACCGCCTTCCGTTTATTCCGGCTTGATAAACAACAGCGTCATGCGATCACTTTCACCAATTGCAAGGTAGCGCGCGCGATCCTTGTCACCCAGGCGCAGGGTGGGTGGCAACGTCCAGACGCCTTCGGGGTGATCGGTTGAATCCTGCACGTTCTGGTTCACCGGGCTGATCGATACAAACTCAAACCCGGCCGCTTCGGCCAGCTCGCGTACCTTGTTTTCGGTTACGTAACCGCTTTTGATCATTTCTTCCAGACTGGTGCCCGCACGCGCCTGGTGTTCTACCACGCCCAGCATGCCGCCCGGTTTAAGCGCCGCGTAGAACTTCTCAAACACTTGCGCCGCTTTGTCGTCACCGGCCGATAGCCAGTTGTGCACATTTCGGAAGGTAAGTACCCGGTCAGCGGTACCCGGCTCGGCAATGGGTTGCTGCGGATCGTAGTTGAGCGTAGTCACCTCGACCTTGTCGAACCATTGCGGATCTGCGGCGAGCTTCTCTGCAAACTCGTCCCGAGAGCGGCGATAAAAGCCGACATCTGATTGCGCATCAAAATGCGCGGCAATCAACTTGCCGTCATCACGCAACAGCGGCGCCAGGATCTCGGTATACCAGCCACCACCCGGCCATATTTCAATTACCGTTTGCTCAGGAGTAACGCCAAAAAACGCCAGTGTGCGCTCGGGGTTGCGGTAAGCATCACGCATTACGTTAGTGATTCCCCGTGCGGTACTACTGACTGCTGTGTGCAACGCCTGCTGTTGCTCCTGGCTGATTTGCGGCGGGGTTACGGCGTCCTGCGCCTGCACCGAGCAACTCAAAAGCGCGACACCAGCCGCCATCAAAAAACCTTTCATCACATTCCTCCTAGCGCAACGGCCTTAAGGGTTTCAGTCGAGCATAGCCTGCTCCGCCCGGCAACAGCTCTTGTGACAAGTGCGGGTCGCAATGGTGCCCAGGCGATGCCAACATAGCAGCACTGTGTAACAAAGCCGCCTGACAATGCTCTACTCTCTATACAGCAAGTCTTTTTCGAGGAGCACTCTGTGCTAGATACCCTGCCCCTATTGAACCGCCTGGACTTCCCGCCAATCAAACGGCGAGCGCTCGACACCCTGCAGGTCAACCTGACCTACGAGTGCAACCAGCGCTGCCTGCATTGCCACGTGAATGCCGGCCCCACGCGCACGGAAGCCATGAGCGACGAAGTAATTGAGGATCTCTTTCGCGTGCTCGATGCCCACTCGGTACAAACGCTCGACCTTACCGGCGGCGCGCCGGAGATGCACAGGCGCTTTCGCGACATAGTGCAGCATGCCCGCGCCGAAGGAATCGAGGTTATAGACCGCTGCAACCTGACCATTCTGTCCGAGCCCGGCCACGAGGATTTGGCCGAGTTTCTCGCCGCCAATCGAGTAAACATTTCCGCCTCGCTACCCTGCTATTCGCGCGACAATGTCGATCAGCAGCGCGGAGACGGCGTGTTCGAGCGCAGCATCCAGGGCCTGCTCCAGCTCAACCGCCTGGGCTACGGCGTGGAGGGCAGCGGCCTGGAACTGAATCTGGTGTACAACCCGCAAGGTCCAAGCCTGCCGCCGCCGCAGGCCGCATTGCAGGCCGACTACAAAAACCACTTGCAGGAAGATTTTGGTATTGTTTTCAGCCAGCTGTTTACCATCACCAATCAACCCATCGCCCGCTTCGGCAGCACCCTGGCCAGCCGCGGTCAGTTCAATGACTATATGCAGCTACTGCGCGACAACTTCAGCAGCGCCAACCTGCCTGGGCTGATGTGCCGTAACACCATCAGCGTCGACTGGCGCGGCTATCTTTACGATTGCGACTTCAATCAGATGCTGGAGCTGCCGCTGGAATTGATCGCCAGCGATCGCCCACATCTCAACCAGTTGGCCGATCAAACACTCCAAGGCAACGCTATTGCTACTCGTGATCATTGCTTTGCCTGCACCGCTGGCCAAGGATCCAGTTGTGGCGGCGTTATAAGTTGACGTTGCCCGTCTGGCACAGCGCGCAAAATACCAATAACTCATCAACAGGGACCATTGCATGGCCATCAGCAGTATGACGGGCATTTTTTTCTGGGGCTTTCTTCTCGCCTATGGCGCAATCATGTACGCGCTGTCGCCGCGCAAGGTAACGCTTGGCGGCTTTTTTAACGGTGAAGACAGCGACGGCCGCCCCGCCTCGCCACTGCTGCTGACCATCAGTATTTTCATCAGCTGGATTTTCGCCAAGTCGGTCACTAACGCAGCTAATCTGGGCGCCGAGTTCGGCCTGGTCGGCGGCCTGGCGTACGCCACCTACTGGCTGTCGATTCCGCTGTGCGGCTTTGTGATCTATCGCCTGCGCCGTCAGTTTGGCGCCACCAGCATGGTCAGCTTCCTGACCAGTAACTACGGACGCGCCGCCGCCCTGGCATTCTCAGCCGCGATTCTGATCCGTCTGTTCAATGAGGTCTGGAGCAACACCGCCGTGGTCGGCGGCTATTACGGCGATGCCGGCAGCACGCCTTTTATCGCCGCAGCGCTGCTGTTCACGGCCGTTACTCTAGCGTACAGCTTACGCGGCGGACTGCGCAGCTCGATTCTGACCGATGCAGCCCAAGCGGCGATCTTCGTTGTTGCGCTGGTTTGGGTCCTTGGTCTGGTATTGCCAAATCATTCTCCTGCCGAGCTGAGCAGCACCAGCAGCTGGGCAATGAGTGCCGGGGTGGATCTGTTTCTAGTCGCCTGCCTGCAACTTTTCAGTTATCCGTTCCATGATCCGGTACTCACCGACCGGGGTTTTATCAGTGAAGAAAAGTCCATGCTGCGCGCCTTCACCTTGGCCGGCTTATTGGGCTTTATCGCCATTCTGGCATTCAGTCTGATTGGCGTACATGCCAGTCTCAGCGGCATTGAAGCCTCCGGCAACGTACCCGCCGCGCTGGCTAAAACCATGGGCATAGGCGCGCTGATTGTAATGACACTGGTGATGATCTCCGCTGCCGGCTCCACACTGGATTCCACCTTTTCCAGCCTGGCACGCCTGGCCGGGCGTGAACTGCCGGCTCTGGCCGGACGCAACCTGGGGCAGAAGGCAATCGCTGTCGGCATGTGCACCATGCTGGTATTCGCCGTGCTGGGCAACCTTCCGATGCTGGCCGGCACCGACATTCTCAAGGCCACAACCATTAGCGGCACCATGGTGATTGGCCTGGCACCGGTATTTATCCTGCACGGTCTGGTACGCCCTACTGCACTCGGTTTTCACCTAAGCTTCTGGTGCGGCTTGCTGCTCGGCCTGGCACTGACCATCGGCTGGATTCCAGCCAGTTGGGCAATTGGCGATGGCCGTTATGCGCTGCTGCTGGGCACCAACCTCTACGGTCTGTTGCTATGCACTGCCGCCTACTTGATCTGCGGCCTAAGGCGCACAGCATGACGCCCGGCCGCAGCTGCCCGCTGGATTATCAATTGCCAACCGACACCTTTGCCGGCGCTGCAGATGCTACCTGCGACACCCTGTATGTGGTCGGCGGCCTCTATGGCAACACACAGGCGCTCGAAGCGCTGCAACAGAGGCTGTTGCGCGAGCCCGAGGCGCACGTGGTGTTCAACGGCGACGCCCATTGGTTCGACTGTCACCCGCCGCTGTTCGCTTACATCGAGCAGCATATTGCGCCGCATACCCTGCTGCGCGGTAACGTCGAGACCGAGCTGGGCCGCAGCCAAGAAGCCGAGAATGGCTGCGGCTGCGCCTACCCGGCAGAGGTATCCGAGCAAACAGTCGACTGGTCCAACCGGATTCATCAACAGCTCAGCGCTTGCGTTCAGCAATTACCGGGCATGGCAGCAACACTTGCCGAGCGACCAACCACCGCGCTAATCGACGTCGCTGGGCACCGCGTCGCCATCAGTCACGGCGATGAGCAATCGATAGCGGGCTGGCAGTGCGACCGCGACGCCCTGCGCTACGCTGACCGACAGCAGCAGCTGGCCGACTGGTGCGCGCGTAATCGCATCAGCGTGCTGGCAACCAGTCACACCTGCTCACCCGCCGCGCTTGCTAAAGAGCATTGGGCAGTGATCAACAACGGCGCCGCTGGCATGCCCAACTTCAACAACGGCTGTTACGGCCTGGCCACTCGCATCGCCGCGCAGCCCAGCCTGGCGGCGCTGTATCGCGCGCAGGTTGGCACGCTGTATATCGAAGCAATACCGCTTAATTACGATCAATCCGCCTTTATCGCCGACTTTGACCGTCAATGGCCAACCGATAGCCCCGCAGCGCTGTCGTATCGAAAGCGCATTACCCAAGGCACTAGAGATCAACCGTTGGACGCCCTGCTCGGCGGTTTCACGCAGGCGAGCACCCTTTGCGCCCTGGAGGCCCATTTCGTATGAATATCAAGAAGCTGGCGGTACTGCTGGCGATAGTCGCGCTGATAATCGCGTTCTTTGTGTTTGATCTGAACCAGTATTTCAGCCTGGATGCGATCAAAGCGCAGCAACAGGCGCTGAACGCGCAGGTGCTGGAAAATCCGCTGGTAGCGGGCGGCCTGTTCTTCGCTGCCTATGTGCTGGTTACCGCGCTATCGCTGCCCGGTGCAGCCCTGATGACGCTGGTCGGCGGCGCACTGTTCGGGCTCGGCTGGGGGCTACTGCTTGTCTCGTTCGCCTCCAGTTTGGGCGCGACACTGGCTATGCTCATCAGCCGTTTTCTACTGCGCGACTGGGTACAAAACCGCTTTGGCCGCCGCCTGAAACCGCTAAATGAAGGCATCGAACGCGAAGGCGCCTTTTACCTATTCGCCCTGCGGCTGGTGCCGGCTTTCCCCTTCTTCATGATCAACCTGGCCATGGGCCTGACCCGCATCAAGGCACGTACCTTCTGGTGGGTCAGCCAGCTCGGCATGCTGCCCGGCACCTTTGTTTATGTAAACGCCGGGCGTGAACTAAGCCAATTGGAATCGCTCGGCGGTATTGTATCGCCCGGCCTGATTGGCGCCTTCGTGCTGCTGGGGCTGTTCCCACTGATTGCCCGCAAGATACTCGACCAGATCAAAGCGCGGCGCGTATATCGCGGCTGGGAGAAGCCCAAGAGCTTCGACCGCAATCTGGTCGTGATCGGCGCCGGCAGCGGCGGCCTGGTCAGCGCCTATATCGCGGCAGCGGTCAAAGCCGAAGTCAGCTTGATCGAGAAGCACGCCATGGGCGGCGACTGTCTGAACACCGGCTGTGTGCCATCCAAGGCGTTGATCCGCTCCGCGCGTCTGGCCGCAGAAGTGAAACGCGCCGCTGCATTGGGCTACACCAACGCCAGCGCGACGGTAGATTTTGCCAGCGTGATGGACCGCGTGCAGCGGGTCATTACCGAGATTGAACCGCACGATTCACCAGAGCGTTATAACGAACTTGGCGTTGACGTTATCCAGGGCGCCGCACGTATTACCTCACCCTGGAGCGTCGAAGTCGCCGGCAAAACCTTGACCACGCGCAACATCATCATCGCCGCTGGCGGACGGCCGGTGATGCCGCCGATCCCCGGTCTGGACCAGGTGCGTGCCTACACTTCAGACACGCTGTGGGGCTTGCGTGAACAGCCCGCGCGCTTGCTGGTGCTGGGTGGTGGGCCGATCGGCTGCGAACTGGCTCAGGCCTTTCAGCGCCTGGGCTCGCAGGTCATTCAGGTAGAGCAAGGCGAACGCCTGCTGACTAACGAAGATAACGACGCCAGCGAACTGGTGAGCCTGGCGCTACGCAGCGAAGGTGTAGACCTGCGCCTGCGGCATAAAGCCGAGCGTTTCGAGCAAACCGATCAAGGTGCTTTGCTGCACGCGCGGCAGCTGGATACCGATGAACTGGTCACCATCGAGTTTGATGCGGTACTGGTTGCCGTAGGCCGCAAGGCCAACACCCAGGGCTACGGCGCGCAAGAGCTGGAGCTGAAAATGCGCGACAACGGCACTCTTGAAACTAACGAGTATCTGGCCACGCGCTTCCCCAACATTTACGCCGTGGGCGATGTGACCGGCCCCTACCAGTTCACCCATGCGGCGGCCCACCAAGCTTGGCACGCCGCGGTCAATGCCCTGTTTGGCGGTTTCAAGCGCTTCAAGGTGGATTACCGCGTACTGCCACACGTGACTTTCACCGAGCCAGAGGTCGCTCGGGTTGGCCTGTCCGAGGCTGAAGCTAAGGATCAGGAAATCGAGATCGAAGTCACCCGCTACGGAATAGAGGATCTGGATCGCGCCATTGCCGATGAAAGTGCCGAAGGCTACGTCAAGGTGCTCACCCAACCCGGCAAGGATCGGATTCTGGGCGTGACCATCGTTGGCGCGCATGCTGGTGAGCTGATTGCCGAGTATGTGCTGGCGATGAAGCATGGGCTTGGGCTGAACAAGGTACTGGGCACGGTACACAGCTACCCCACGCTGGCGGAAGCCAACAAGTACGCCGCCGGCGAATGGAAGCGCGCGCATGCCCCGGAAAAACTGCTCGAAT
>Ga0315338_1004705_pt1 | contig 10509 bp, 6 predicted proteins | sample ASW8metaG_FD_204518 | JGI IMG/M metagenome (GOLD analysis project Ga0315338, IMG submission 204518) | Ammonia-oxidizing marine archaeal communities from Monterey Bay, California, United States - ASW #8 | ecosystem: Environmental > Aquatic > Marine > Coastal | place: USA: California | collected...
CCCGTCCTTTGACGACGGAGAGTGGGTCTTTACCGGTGACACGTCCGATGTCTCTGGATCGACCAAGGTCATTCCAGATATCCCGACCACCGTCATGGCCGAAGCAGAGGCATCGCTCGTGGTTGTGGATGCCGCCGCGGCGTTTCCGTCGGTGGCTCCATCGACCGGTGTGGCTGTGCGCGAGCGGTGGAATGACTATGGGATCGGTCTGCTGCTTCAGGGCGACCTTCGCGGGGCGGAGACCGCATTCCGGCAGGTGATGGCCATCGATCCGAGTTACGTCGACGGACCAGTCAACGTGGCTCGTGCCAAATTGCAAGAGGGTGACGTCGACGCCGCGATCCCACTACTTGAGCAGGCCCTACAGCTGGAGCCGGGGTTGGCACGAGCCCACTTCTTTCTCGGGACCGCTCTCCGTTCGCTTGGGGAGTACGATGAGGCGATGCGGCATCTCGAGGTGGCGCGTGCGGCGTATCCTCGCGATCGGGTCGTATTGGGTCAAATCGGACGTCTACACTTCTTGGAGCGCCGGTTTGATGATGCCATCGAGGCGCTCGAGGAGGTGCTCAGAATCGACCCGGAAGATCTCTTGGCTCACTACAATTTGATGCTGTCGTATCAGGGTGCTGGGGATCCGGAGCGCGCCGCGGCCGAGCGTGTGCTTTATGAGCGCTTCAAAGCCGACGAAGCGGCGCAGGCGATTACCGGCCCATATCGTCTGGCTTCGCCCGAAGACAACAACGAACGGCAGTCGGTCCACGAACACGGGTCGCCGCCGGCGTCGTGAGGCAGTCCGAACACTGATGAGACAAAGCGCGTGGTTCGTGTGGGTCGGAGTAATGGTCACTGTGGCGGTGTCCGCTGCCACCCCGGTCGTGTTCACCGACGTGACCAGTTCGTCGGGTCTGGACTTCGTCCATCACACCGGCGCGTTTGGCAAGAAATACATGCCCGAGACTCTAGGTGCCGGTGGGGTCTGGCTCGATGTCGATGACGATGGGTGGCAGGACATTGTCCTTGTGAACTCGACGTCGTTCCCCGGACAGGTCGATGCAAGGACGCATGCCGCGCTTTATCGGAACGATGGGGACGGGACGTTCACCGATATCACCGCCGGGTCGGGTCTCGATATCTCCCTGTACGGCATCGGAGCTTCGGCCGCCGATTTCGACAACGATGGGCGGGTCGACATCTATCTGACCGCACTGGGGCAGAACCGATTGCTACGAGGGCAGGGTGACGGGACGTTCGTCGATGTGACCGACGAGAGCGGAACAGGCGATCCAGGGTTTTCGACCGGTGCGGTGTGGTTCGACTATAACAACGACGGTCATCTCGATCTGTTTGTTGCCAACTATGTGGAATGGACCCCGCAGAATGATCTTTACTGCACACTTGACGGGGAGACGAAGTCGTATTGCACGCCGGAATCGTATCGCGGCCAAAGCTCAACGCTGTATCGGAATCGTGGTGATGGGACCTTCGACGACGTGACGGTGGCGGCCGGCGTCAGCAGTCTGTCCGCCAAGGCCTTATCGGCCACGATGTTTGATGCCGATAGCGACGGGTGGATGGACCTGTTCGTGACCAACGACACCCAGCCGAATCAGTTGTTCCAGAACCGCGGTGATGGCACTTTTGACGATGTGGCGGTTATTGCTGGCGTGGCGTTCAGCGAAGCCGGAGTCGCGCGAGCCGGTATGGGCGTCGATGCGGCAGACTACGACGGTTCTGGGTGGCCGAGCCTCATCATTGGCAATTTTTCGAACGAGATGATGGCGCTCTATCACAATGAGGGTAATGGCCTGTTCATTGACGAAGCGCCGCGTTCGGCACTCGGTCGCGCCACTCTCTTGACACTGACTTTTGGATGCTTCTTCTTCGACTTTGACTTGGACGGGTGGCCCGATGTGTTCGCCGCAAATGGCCACGTTGCCGACGACGTCGACCGCGTGCAGTCACGGGTTACGCATGCGCAGCGGCCTCAGTTGTTCCGGAATCTCGGCCAAGGTCGATTCGAGGAGATCATCAGTGGTGTAGGGGAGGCGCTGCAACAGGTCATGGTGGCCCGTGGTGCGGCCTATGGCGATCTGGATAACGACGGCGACCTTGACATACTCGTGACTTCCAACGGAGGCGCACCCAAGCTGCTACGTAATGATGGCGGAAACGCTAACAACCTGTTACGTTTGAAAGTCGTTGGTGTTGATTCGAGCCGGGATGGAATCGGGGCTCGTGTCGAGGTGACGACGGGAAGCCAGACGCGCTGGCAGGTCGTAAAGACAGGGTCGAGCTTCGCGTCACAGAGCGAGCTTCCGCTAACGTTTGGTCTGGGCGACACGATGGCGGTCGATGCGGTTCGGGTCATCTGGCCAGGCGGGTTGATCGATGAAATCAATGGGGTCGCTGCCAACCAGTTCCTCATCATTGAGGAGGGCCGCGGTGTATTGCACACTACGCCGATCGTGCGAGGGCAGGGGTGAGTCGTCTCGGTGAGCGCGGATTCCCCTGGCGCGTCGGCGTCTGGGTCCTCTGGCTCGCGCCAGTCGGTCTCGCGACGGCCGTGTTTTTGCTCACTCGACCCCCCGCGGGACTGCCGCCAGTGGGGTCAGACGCATATCGAGACACGGTCGGTGCGTTTTACCGCGGTCTGGCGTCACTCGAGGTGGGATTGCTCGACGACGCCAGAACGCAGTTCTCGCTTGCCGCTGAACTGGCTCCAGCTGAGCCTGCCGTCCCCGCGAATCTTGCGGTTATTCACGTGGGATTCGGCGATGACGATCTGGCGGTCGAACAGCTCGAGGTCGCTCAGACACTTGCCCCCGACAGCACCGAGATCGCACTTCTCCAGGGCCAACTCGCAGGTTTTCGTGGTCAGTTCGATGTCGCGGTCACTTATTATCGCCGCGCTGCCGACCTGAGTGCTGGGAATCTGAAGGCCCGCTTCGCCTTGGCACAGGAGCTCGGGCGCACCGGTGATGAAGAAGATACAGCTGAGGCCCAGGAGCTACTCGAGCAGATTTTGGAACGTGACCCGGGGAACCTGGCCGTGCTGGTGGCATACGTTCGTCTGGCCGCTGAGCGGGGTGATGTCCAGGTCGTTACCGACACGGTCGAGCGTTTGACGGTAATGAGCGCCGATTGGCCGGGCGCTGCGCAGACTCAGCTCGATGGGCTGACGGAGGCTGTCGCTGAGTCTGACTTACCACGGGCCGTGACTGCGGCGGCGCTGCTCCGTAATGTCCTGGTCCGCGTCACGGCGTTTGTCGAGGGTCAGACCGCTATTAGTGTCCGAGCTGGGTTGGTTGCCGATCCACTATCGGAGTTTCTCAGGTTGCCGTCTCCATCACCGATGGCGGCACCAATCGACGACACGCTTACCTACACGGTAGAGACACTTGATCTAGATGGACCGCCTGCACAAGCGGTTGCCGGTATCGTGTTGTCGAATGACGCGACGGCGCCTGCCGTCATCGTCGTCGACGAGCAGCAAGTACGGAGGGTCGACACCAACCAGTCATTTCAGCTTCCGGATGGAGGTTTAGAGGATGAGATGCCCGTTGTCCTGCGGGCATTCGACTGGAACAGTGATTTCAGGGTCGACCTTGCAGTCAGGGGTGGTGGCGGTCTCAGTTTGCTCGAACAAACCGAAACTGGGACGTTTCAAGCTGTGTCGCTTGTTTCTTCGGATGGCGCTCGGGTTGTCACGACCGAGGCCAGTGGTCTGTGGGTGGCAGATGTCGAGATGGACGGCGACCTCGACATGTTGTTGGGCACGGTCGGTTCCGATCCCGAGCTCCTGCGAAATAATGGCGACGGTTCGTGGACTCTGAGCCAGCCGTTCTCGACTGTGACAAGCCTGGTGGGATTCACGTGGGGTGACCTCGATCGTGATGGTGATCCCGACGCGGCGCTGCTCGGTGCCGCGGGCCAGATTAGTCTTTTCGAGAACCGTCAGGCTGGCCAATTTACAGACTGGTCAAGGTCGGGTCTGCCGACTGGGGTCGTGGCGATGACGCTTGGCGATCTTGATGCCGATGGTCGTCTCGGTCTTGTAATGCTTGACGGAACTGGTGCGGTGTCGTACTCAACCTGGGGTGCTGACGGTTGGGAAACAGAACGGGTCGCGACGTGGGACTCGCCTCCTGTGGGGAGGCGCCCCGGATCCCACCGTCTACTACTTGCGGACCTTGACAACAACGGTGCGCTCGATGTGATTGGGTCGGCCGAGTCCGACACGCGCATCTGGCTGGCGGACGAGCGATCCGTACTCGAGCCTTTCGATACACCATTGTCGGCGGAAGCCGTCAACGTCGTCGATTTGAACGGGGACGGATGGCTAGATTTTGTTGGTCTTCAAGATGGAGCGGCGGTGCAAATACTCGGTCGGGGTACCGCCGGGTATCAGTGGCAGGAAATCCGTCCTCGTGCGCAGGTGGCGGCGGGCGATCAGCGGATCAATTCATTCGGTATTGGCGGTGAGATCGAGGTGCGGTCCGGCTTGCTCGTACAGAAGCAGGTGATAAGCGGCGCACCGGTACACTTCGGTCTTGGGATGCACCCGTTTGTTGACGTAACCCGCATCGTATGGCCGAACGGTGTTATGCAGGCCGATTTCGATTTCGAGACCGGCCAGGTTGTCATAGCGGATCAGCGGCTTAAGGGGTCATGTCCCTGGCTCTTCGCGTACGACGGCACCCAGATGCGGTTCGTGACCGACTTCTTGTGGCGGTCCCCACTCGGACTTCGGATAAATGCACAGGAGACCTCCAGCCTCAAGCAGACCGAAGACCGGATTGTGCTCAGAGGCGAGCAGCTTGTGCCTCGAGATGGACAGTACGACCTTCGGATTACCGCCGAACTGTGGGAGACCCTCTTCTTCGATGCAGTGTCGCTGATGGTCGTGGACCATCCGGAAGAAACCGAGATTTATATTGACGAGCGTTTCGCAGCTGAACCGGTTCCGCTTGGAACCTACACGGTCGGCACAGCTCGACCTGTGCAGCAGGCGTGGGACGACACAGGGGCCGACGTCACCAGCATCGTCGACACCCGCGACGGACGATACCTCGCATCGGTTGAGCGCGGCCGATACCAGGGAGTGACCCGCGACCATTTAGTCGAGGTTGAGCTCGGTCCGACGGTCGCGGACCATGAGGCGGTCTACCTGCTAGCGCATGGGTGGGTGTATCCGACTGATAGCAGCATCAACGTCGCGCTCGGGCAGAGCAGTCATCCAGCGCCGCGCGGAGTAGCGCTCGAGGCAAGAGATCAGACCGGGAGATGGCGGGTTGTTCATCCCGACCTAGGTTTTCCGGCTGGCAAGAACAAGACTATGGTCATCGAGGTGACTCGATTAGCCGACGGCCACCTCCCGAGGCAGCTCAGATTACGGACCAATCTAGAGGTCTACTGGGACTGGATCGGGTACGCCCCGAAATTAGAGGACGCGTGGTCTACTTCGGTCAGGCTCGACCCTCAGCTGGCCACACTACGATATCGTGGCTTTTCTCGAACAGATTTCCTTGGTCCGCGCGGGCTTGAGATTCCTCGCTATGAAATCGCCAATACACGTCCCAGATGGCGCGACCTCATCGGGTTTCACACGAAATTTGGGGACGTCATGGAGCTACTCAGAGAGGTTGATGACCGCTACGTCATTATGAACGCCGGCGACGAGCTCAATCTTCGCTTTCCTGTTCCAGCACCGCCGCCCGTCGGATGGCGACGTGATTTTGTCTTGGTTGGTGATGGCTGGGTAAAGGACGGCGACTTCAATACGACCCACTCGAAAACGGTCGGTCCACTCCCATCACACGACCAGGTGGAGTATCGGGACACCGAGTCATCGGTACTCGACGACGATCCGGTCTATCGGCGGCACTTTAAAGACTGGCAGACCTACCACACTCGCTTTGTTACTCCTGCCGAGTATCTAGCTGGACTCACCCGAACGCCACGCTAACCCTAACTCAGAAACAGACGCCATCAGGTCAGGTGGAATCTGTTTTAAGTCTGTCTTACGTGTACGCAAGAGTGTCAGAAAAAGTGATAGAAGATAACGTTCTGGTTTGTTCGGGCGTGTACGACGGCGGCGAGCTTTTTGGATGCCGCCATAAAGTGTTGGTGTCGTTAATCCAAGGCTGGAAAATGGCACCATGCCTTTGCGGCTTACGATCCGGTCGAACCGAACCCGTCGGCGCCGCGGATGGTGTCACCGAGGGTCTCAGTTTCCACTACCTCCACTTCCACACGCGGCTGCACAACGAGTTGAGCAATGCGCATTCCCCGCTCGACCCGGAACATCGTCTGACCGTGGTTGATCAGCACCACGCCGATTTCACCCCGATATCCTTCGTCGATCGTGCCTGGACTGTTCAGGACTGTCACGGCGTGGTTACGCGCAAGCCCACTCCTTGGGCGCACCTGCGCTTCGGTTCCCGCTGGCAACTCGACGGCGATTCCAGTCGGGACGGTCTCGACCTTACCTGGCGCGATAGTGGCGTCAACCGCGGCATACAGGTCGAGACCTGCATCGTTCGGCTGAGCGTAGTGGGGGAGAACTGCGGTGGCGACAAGACGTTTCACACGAAGTTGCATTCGGGTTCACCCTTCTGTTGTAGCTGGACTGGAACTGCCGCGTCGTTCGTACGTGCAGGGTCTCATATCACGAGATGCGTAGACGTGGTCGATACCAATCAAGTGCACGGATGATGTCTGATCCTAAAATATGGGCAAGACTTGCCGCAGGTAGACTATAGCGGCGGCAGCGCGTTCACCGAGCGGGAACCTGGCGAACTGGCTCGTGGAACTCGTAATGCCCAGAGGACCCCCGGTTTGGTGCCAGACGAATCTCAGCAGGTCGAATCTGAAGAGGCTGCAGCCCGGAACCACTCGTGGCGGCAGTTTGTCGAGCAGGTGCGGCGTGGTCAGGGCGGGACGTTTGCCGAGCAGTGGTTGCGCTTTGAGGAAATTTTCAAGGACAGTCCGACAGAGGGCGGTCCTCCGCCCGTTTGGCATCCTTCGCCAGGTGCGCCCTCCAACCTAGACAGATTCATGAAGTCGCTTGGTATCGATGGCTATGCTGAACTCCATCGATGGTCGGTGACTGAGCGCGAGACCTTTTGGAGCAAGGTGACTGATGAGCTAGGTGTCGTGTTCTCCCGTCCTCCAGACCGGGTTCTCGATCTCAGCCGCGGTGTGAAGGATCCCCGATGGCTCGTCAAAGCAGAATTTAACATCGTTGATAGTTGTTTCACCGCACCGGGCGACAAGCCGGCTGTGATAACAGCGACTGAGTTTGCACCTGAACCGCGGGTGACGACGTATGGTGAGCTCGAACGGTTGGTGAATCGGATCGCGAACGGGTTCAAGGCGCACGGTTTTTGTCCAGGGGAGACCATCGCGCTCTATATGCCCATGACTCTTGAGTGTGTCGCGGTCTACTTGGCCATCATCCGTGCCGGGCTGTGCGTCGCCTGTATCGCGGACAGCTTTTCACCGCCAGAAATCTCCAAACGCTGTGAGATTGCGAGTGCGAAGTGTATCGTGACGGTCGACGGGTTCGAGCGGGCTGGTCGTACGATTCGACTGTACGAGAAGGTACGGCAGGCGGAGATACCAGAGGCGATCGTTATTACAAAGGCCTGGGATGCCGTCCCGCGACGTAAAGGCGACCTGAGCTTTGACGAACTTCTCTCGTCCCATGACGAGTATGAATCGGTCGGGTCCACTCCGTCCGAGACGATCACCGTCCTCTTTTCTTCAGGCACGACCGGGACGCCAAAAGCGGTGCCATGGACCCACCACAATCCGATCAAGTGTGCGATGGACGGCCACTTTCACCAGGATATTCGCGGTGAGGATGTTGTTGCCTGGCCCACCAATATCGGTTGGATGATGGGACCGTGGCTGATTTTTGCGACACTAGTCAACGACGCCACGATGGCGCTTTTCGAGGGGTCACCGACCGGGAAGGCGTTCACCCGTTTCGTTAGCGACGCTCGGGTTAGCGTGCTGGGAGTCGTGCCGTCACTGGTGCGAGCCTGGCACTCTGGCAATATCGTCGACGAGTCTTGCTGGCCGCACGTTCGGTTGTTTAGCTCCACTGGCGAGCCTTCGAACCGGCGTGATGCTCTGTGGCTGATGAGCCGAACCGGTTACCGGGCTCCGACCATCGAGTATCTCGGTGGAACAGAGATCGGCGGTGGACATTTAACGGGGACTGTTGTCCAGTCGGCATCGCCTGCGACGTTTACGACACCCGCTCTGGGAATCGATTTCGTCGTGCTCAACGACGAGGGTAACGAGGTGGGTGCGGGAGATACGGGGGAGTTGTTCTTGATCCCGCCTTCGATTGGTCTGTCGCAGACGCTGCTCAACCGCGACCACGAGGAGATCTACTATGCTGGCTGCCCCTCCGGGCCGGGAGGCGAAGTGCTCCGACGCCACGGCGACGAGATCGGGCGATTACACAACGGGTATTTCAGGGCTCAGGGGCGGGCCGACGACGCCATGAACCTGGGAGGGATCAAGGTGAGTTCGGTCGAGCTCGAGCGCGTCATCGAGAGTCACCCAGCCATTCAGGAAGCGGCGGCTGTTGGTGTACAGAGTGAGGCAGAAGGGCCGGAAAAGCTGGTGGTCTTCGTGGTGATCCGGTCCCAGCATGACGACGAAGGCCTTCGTCCAGAGTTGCAGCAACGGGTTGCCGTCGAACTCAACCCTTTGTTTCGGATCGACGAACTTGTCACGCTTGACTCCTTGCCCCGCACGGCGTCGAATAAAATTCTGAGACGCCAGCTTCGCGCTCAGCACGTTCGGTCGGGATGAGCGTGGTCGTCCACCGCTTCAGCGTTCCTGCATATGAGGGTATCTGTAGTCACGGGCAGGCACGAACGTCTCCTTTGTCGTACGGGTGCTCACCCAGCGAATCAGGTTTAGATAGCTCCCAGCCTTGTCGTTCGTCCCGGACGCTCGAGATCCGCCGAACGGTTGTTGACCAACAACGGCTCCCGTCGGCTTGTCATTGATGTAAAAATTTCCTGCCGCATTACGAAGCCGTGTGTGAGCAAGATTAATCGCCTGTCGGTCGTTGGCAAAGATCGAACCGGTTAGGGCGTATGTTGACGTCGTGTCGCAGAGTTCGAGTGTCTGCGCGTAGTCGTCGTCTCGATACACGTAGATGGTCAGCACCGGGCCGAAGAGCTCGGTCTCCATCGTCACGTAGTGAGGATCCTTGGCCTGGATGATGGTGGGCGAGACGAAGAAGCCGGTGCTGTCGTCGCAAGTTCCGCCGCAGATGATCTCTGCATCTGCATCGGTTCGGGCGGCTTCGATATATTGTTTCAGTGAGTCATAAGATGCTCGGTCGATCACCGCACCCATAAAGTTGCGGAAGTCGCTGATATCTCCATAGGAGATAGCCTCGACTTGGCTACATAGTTGGTCCTTGAGAGTCTTCCAGAGGCTCTCGGGGATATAGGCGCGGCTGGCCGCACTGCACTTCTGACCCTGATACTCGTACGCGCCACGGATGAGATTGGCGGTGAGCTCGTCTGGGTCGGCCGACGCATGGGCGAAGACGAAGTCCTTACCGCCAGTTTCACCGACGATTCGCGGGTAGCTCTTGTATAACGCGATATTCGAGCCAACTGCTCTCCACATGCCTTGAAAGACCTCGGTGCTTCCGGTGAAGTGGACGCCGCCGAGGTCCGGGTGATTGATTGCGGGGTCACCAATCTGACCTCCGCTTCCAGGGACCATGTTGATGACACCATCAGGCAAGCCGGCCTCTCGTAGGAGTTGCATGATCCAGTAGGCGGAGTACACAGAGGTGGAGGCTGGTTTCCACACGACCGTGTTACCCATCAGTGCCGGGCTTGTCGGTAAATTGCCGGCGATGCTGGTGAAATTGAACGGCGTCGCGGCGAAGATGAAGCCTTCGAGGGGACGGTATTCAACAGCATTCCAGATACCTGGCGCACTGATCGGCTGGGATCCGAAGATCTGAGGCAGGTACGATGGGTTGAATCGCCAGAAATCGATTAACTCGCAGGCCGCGTCGATCTCCGCTTGAAACACCGTTTTACTCTGGTTCAGCATCGTGGCGGCGTTGAGGATCGGTCGATAGCGACCAGCGAGTAACTCGGCTGCCTTGAGGAAAATCGCGGACCTCGCCTCCCACGGCATATTCGCCCAGTCGGCGCGTGCTTCGGCGGCGGCTTGTATGGCTTGCCGTACGGAACCGGCGTCACCCTTGTGGTAGGTGGCAACAGCCCGCCGGTGGTCGTGTGGCAGGATGCACTGCCCGAGGTTTCCGGTCATCACGTTGCGGCCCCCAATGATCATCGGTATCTCGATCTGGCTACTCGCGAACTGGTCGAGCTGGTTCTTGAGGGCCTGTTTCTCTGGTGAACCTGGAGCGTAGGTCAGGATCGATTCATTGATCGGCGTGGGGACGGAAACGCGAGCGTTGATCATCGAGTGCTCCTCTAATAGTGGGTGACGCTG
>Ga0315338_1004706_pt1 | contig 10508 bp, 11 predicted proteins | sample ASW8metaG_FD_204518 | JGI IMG/M metagenome (GOLD analysis project Ga0315338, IMG submission 204518) | Ammonia-oxidizing marine archaeal communities from Monterey Bay, California, United States - ASW #8 | ecosystem: Environmental > Aquatic > Marine > Coastal | place: USA: California | collected...
GATCCGTTAGGGTCCTGGGTGACGCTCTCTGGGCATTCGCGCTACTATTTGATCCGGAGAAATTAAGGGTCGCCAGGCGGCCAATTGGTCAGGGGGAGATAACAGTATGGTTAACCTAAGAACAACACTCTCGATAGTTTGCTTGCTTGTTTTCGCGGAGGCGGGAACGGCAAATCCTGTGGAGGTGGCGGACGGCGTCTACAGCTACCAGGGTCCCACGACATACATCTCAATGTTCGTCGTGACCGATGACGGTGTCATGGCGATCGACCCGATTAATTCGGCGCACTCTGAGGGACTCGTGGCGGCGATTAAGTCAGTGACGAATCAGCCGATTCGCTACCTCGTGCACACGCACAATCACTGGGATCATTCTGGCGGCGGGCAGCTGTTTAAGGACGAGGGCGCAACGATCATCGCTCACGTTGATGCCTACAACTGGCTGAAGGCCAACCCTCACCCGGATATCACCGTACCGGATGAGAGCTGGGGTGGCTCGCGTAAAGACATCGTGCTGGGTGGAAAAACGCTCGAGCTGCATCACTTCGGCCCCAGTCACGGGCACGGGATGACCATTCCGGTAGTTGCGGGCGAAAGGGTCGGTTATATCGCCGATCTGGTGGGCCCGAACCGGTTGCCGTTCTTCATCCTGCCGGACTTCACGGTCAGAGAGTTGGAGCGCACACTCGAAGGGATCTTGACGCTAGACACGGAGAAGATCGTCTTCACTCACAATGCCAGACCCGATCCGTTGCAGGGAGGCACGAGCCAGGATGTCATCGACACGTTGCAGTACCTGAGTGATCTTCGCGCGGCGCTCGAGGCGGAGATCGCGAGCGGAACACCGGCGCGCTTAGCCCCTGATGCCGTCAGTTTGCCCAAGTACGAGAGCTGGGCCATGTATGATCAGTGGCTGGCGCTTAATGCCTGGAAGATCTGGCTGGAAGGACACTTGGGCCCATTCTAGGCTCGTACGTTTATCTCAAAGTAGTGGAGATGGTGTATGGCCGGGTTTTTATCACGACGCGAGATCCTGAAGCGCGCGGCAGCTGCCGGGATGACGACAGCCCTTCCGGTACAGACGATGGCTCAGGCACTGCCATCCGGTGCGCGCGCTGCGTTCGAGAACTTAAGCACCAGCGAGTCCGAGATACTCGAAGCGATTGTCGCGCGGCTCATTCCGAGCGATGAGAATGGGCCGGGCGCGTTGGAGGCCGGCGCCGCAAATTACATCGATAAAGGACTTGCGGATACGCTCGCCTCTTCCCAGGCCGCTTACAGGGCCGGACTCGTTGCGCTTGATGCGTACGCGCGCGAGTCGACTGGAGAAGTCTTTACTGCATTGGGGCCAGGTGAGCAGGATTCAGTACTGGGGCACCTCGAGCAGAACCGCGCTAGCGGCTTCGAGCCCGATGCTGAGTCATTCTTTAATATGGTCTTGCTTCACACGATACAGGGCACGTTTTGTGATCCTGCGTATGGTGGCAACCTGGATTTCATCGGCTGGGAGATGATTGGCTATCCAGGCATTAGGCTCGGTGTCACGGCCGAACAGCAACGGATGGACTCCTTCCCGGAGATGACTCGGGTGTCCGCCTACGATCTGCAGATGTTCGACGCTGACTCGACGGGTGAAAGGACTGATGACGGTTAGGTTTCCCAGTCCCGGTTACTGACGGCCGCACGTCGTTTGAGGGATGTTCTGTTTTATGGGTTTTTTTGTTTCGCCAGCATGAGGTACGTTGCCGCCGAGATGCCGGAAGCGCCGAATAGCATTGTCATGACGACGATCTGGTACTTGGCTGCGATTAGCGGCGAGACCCCGGATAAAATCTGACCGGTCATCATACCGGGCAGCGATACCACGCCTACCGCGAACAGTGAATTGATAATCGGGATCAGCGACGTCTGTAATGCTGTCTGTCGAGCCTCCGTATAGGGAAGCCCTTTATCCTTTTCGGCTTGGAACCTTTCCGCCGCGAGGCTCACAGAGTTCATCGACGCGGCAAAGATCATTCCTGCCAAGGGCACGACGTAGCGCGGGCTGAACCAAGGTTGAACATCGATCACCGCCTGACTGACGAGCGCGAGAGTGAAAATCCCGCCGACGAATATTGCGCCGAGTGCGTTCAAATACAGACGCGGTTCCTTGTTTGCTAGAGGGCGAAGCGCAATCCAGCTCGCCGCAGTTAGCATTATCAGTAGGACGGCAAGGATGATTCCTGGATGATCAGCTTCGAAGATATAAATCAGAACGTAGCCGATGAGCAGTAGCTGAATCAGCATGCGGGCTGTTGCATAGATCGCCGTTTGAGCGCCGGCTTCCCATCGAAACATGATGATGACGACAGCCGCTGCCGGCAGAAAGGCTAGGATAAGCCCCTGCAATGTAATCGTTTGTACCAAGGTATTCATTGGCTTAAAACTCGCTGGGAACGAATGAATGTCCAAGCAAAAGGGTAACTGGTTCGCGGGCCTAAGTAGAAGCTATCAAGAGGCCTCAGGATCAGAATGCCCCGAACGTCCGCTAGCAGATGTGGGTAGCGACTCGTGTTGTGCTTGGCTGATTGGTTAAAGGAGCAGCTCGCCCGTCCGCAGCCCCACTTACTGGTCAGCCTCTGTGGCTTCGCGAGCCTCCTCGGCGGTGATGCCCGGATAGAGCGTGAAGCCGGCGGCTCGGTAAATGTCCACAAGCGTATCGTTGTTCTCGTAGCAGGCTTCCACGATTAGCTCAAACCCGTCCACGGTATTACGCCTGTAGGCAAGGGCGATCGTGAACGGTCTCGTGTAAACATTGGGGTCCTCGACCGTCACTTGGTAATGGATCGTGTCGGCCTCGATAAGAGTCAGTCGTTCAACAACCCGCACCTCTTCCGTGTAGAACCTTCCCCGCTGGTCTATCCAGGGCAGCGCATTCAGGTTCGCCGTCTCGATGATCAGCGTATTGCCTTCCCAGCGGCCATTTGAGGCACCATTCCAGAGTTGTATGCTGTTTCCGACGGGGGGTGTTTCGTCTAGCGGGATGGCGCGATAGGCGTGAGCCCGACTCGCGAGCACCACGAAGTGCTCGGGGGTCTGAAGAAACTGATAGGGTCCTGGCCTGTACATGGTGTAGGGCATTCCGGACAGTAGACAGGCTGCACTGGGGTGAATGTGGGCCTGATTGTTCTCCTGCCTGCGTGAGTCCGACCATGCCCGCATCGGGACTCTTCCGTCCGACGGATCCACGATTGTAGTCGGGCCGCCGCCGTCGTCGAGCGCCTCGGGATGTTCCTCGATGTCTTCAAACGCAGTGCCCGGAAGGTTCCAGACGCCTCCCATGTCCGGCTGCCCGTCTGGGGTACGGGGGGGATCGAAGGCTTGAGCTGCTTCCAACGCACATTGGTGGAACACCACGGGGGTGTTATCGGGACAGACAGACTCTGTAATCCGCTCCTGAGCAATGACTGGCGTTGAAGCCAGCACCGAGGCAGCTCCGAGCGACATCAGCATGGGGCCGAATTGACGACTCACGTGGAAACTCCTTACAGTTCTCCCCTGATATTAACGCCTCGGGGGAATAGAATCAGGTTTCCGGACGGTGGCCACTGTTTGCCGTAATCTGGTATTCACCCAACGGTCGGTGTGTGGGGTTATCAGAAAGGCTCCGAAAGCCATGATATCTATCTCACAGGGCATCTGAAGAGGAGGAAGACATGACCAAACTCCGAATTATCGTTCCCGTCCTGATCTTGTCTGCGTTGAGCTCTCCCATGGTGGCAGCGCAGCACGGTATGCCGGGCGGGCATCCGATGACCTTTTTCGTAACCAGCGACCCGATTGGAAATGGGGGGAACCTGGGTGGCCTGGAAGGGGCAGACGCACACTGCGAAAGGTTGGCTGCGATCGTTGGTGCGGAGAACTTTACGTGGCGAGCCTACCTCAGTACACAGGCTCGGCCTGGCAGGCCAGCTGTCAATGCCCGTGATCGTATCGGAGAAGGGCCTTGGCACAATTTTAACGGAGTCATGATCGCCAGCAGTGTTGCCCATCTGCATGGAGACACCCTGGAGCTTGCCCGAATGGGCAACAATCTGCATAAACAGTCGGGGCTCACCGAGCGGGGGGCTATTGTACCGGGCCTGTATGACTACCTTGATCCCAGAGATCGCGATTGGGAATACGTCAAGACAACTCCTTATACCAATCGCCATGAAGTTATAACCGGCTCTCAGCCGGATGGACGAGCGTACCCCCCAGATATTGATTACACCTGTGACAATTGGACAAGCAACGCAGACCCCGATACGGAACTAGAAACGCCCGGGCTTTACGGCGGTCCCGGCAGGCCGAATGTGCAAATTGGATTTCCTGATCGGGAAGGCGGCGGAAATGGTTCCTGGAATTCATCGCATGGTACTCGCGGCTGCAGTCAAGCGGCTTTGCCGAGAACACACGGTATTGGTCAGTTCTACTGCTTCGCCGTGACCGGAGAAAACCCATGAAAAGGATCGTATTACCGATTGCGCTCTCTTTGTTCGTGTATTTAATGGGTTCCCATACAGTATTCGCTCAAGGTGTGGGCTATCACGCTCCTCGACACTTTATCCCGTCTGAGCTTATGTCGTTCTTCGTTACCAGCGAGCCGATTGGGGATGGCGGTAACCTGGGTGGCTTGGCAGGAGCAGACGCACACTGCCAAAGGCTGGCTAGGAACGCCGGTGCAGGCCATCGTACATGGCGAGCCTATCTCAGTACGCAGGCCCGACCTGGTCAGCCAGCCATCAACGCACGTGATCGAATCGGGGGTGGTCCTTGGTACCACGCTCGGGGCACTCTCCGCCGACCGATTAAAACGTCGGAGATTCACGGCGATACCCTAGTTGAAGCGCAGCGGGGCGCCAATATGTTCAAAGCATTCGCTCTCACAGAGAAAGGAAATGAGATAAACGGAGTTGGTGACCCAATGCCTAATCTGCACGATATGCTGACGGGTACTCGACCAGATGGTCGGGCGTTTACTGAGAGTGAGGACCGTACCTGTAATAACTGGTCCAGTAACGATGAAGGCGCTGCTCAAGTCGGTCATTCTGACCGTATCGGTCACGGTAACCAGTCATGGAATTCATCCCATGCCACAACAGGTTGTAGCCAAGCGGATTTCGCTAGCTGGAACGGTGCCGGGTTGTTCTATTGTTTTGCGATAGACTAAATTTTCTCAAGTCCTCCGCAGTCTGAGCACAGGAATCGGCTCTCGAAGGGGTCCCAATCATGAGACAGCTGGTCAGAGTTGGATTGCTTTCGCTTGTCATGGGTCTCGTAGTTTCCGCGCCAGCTTCATCGCACCATTCTCATGCGATGTTCGACTACGGCCAGAAAATTAGCATCACCGGAAACGTCACGGAATTTACGTTCCGTAATCCGCATGGGTTTCTCTTTGTCGATGTCGAGGACGCGGACGGTGAGGTGGTGAATTATTGGATCGAGTTGGGTCCCATACCTGCCATGATTCAGCGTGGTATTTTGTATAAGACGTTTGTGCCCGGCGACCTGATTACAGTAAGCATGTATCCGCTCAAAGACGGCCGTCCCGGAGGGAATCACAGTTCGATCGTCGGGGCCGATGGGAGGACCTACGCAGGAAGACCTCCCGCCGATTGAGCGTTGTGCCTTCGGGGATGAAACGTGCCGGGGCACTAGACGTGAGGGATTAGTATGAACAAGAACCGCAGGGGTACGGTCTCAGCCGTTGTGCTGGTATTTGGCATGACGTGGGTGTCCTCGGCGGTCGGTCAATCGGTTTTCACAACGGAAGACTTTCGCCGGGATCGCGGCCATTGGACTGACCCGGCGTACTACAACAACAACAGCGTCGATGAGCTTAGGGAGATGGACACGGTCGCCGTCTTCGGACTGGAAGGCACCGGCCAGGTCGGCGCCGTGGATCTCGCTAGTCCCTATCCCTATGTGAGCGCCTGGGAGCACTATCAGGCGTGGCTGACGGAGGCCGGCGGCGGCACGCAGCATACCTTGCAGACGATGCCCGACTGGCGCGGTAGATTCGTAGGTGGCGGTGACCGGATCACTGGCGGCGGGAATCCAGCCAGCTCGGTCGTTCCGATGCTGACACCGCAATATCAGGAGTATTTCGTTCAGGACATGTGGGCCCTAGGCACCGGACGCACCTGGGGCGCCAACGCGTTTTGCTTGCCGGGGGGCTTCGTGACCGCGGTGACGGATGCCGAGGAGTTCATCGCCACGCCTGACAGAGTCTGGGTACTCGGCGCGGGCAACAATAGGAACTATATCCGCTGGATCTATACCGACGGCAGCGGGCACACCGTCGAGGACTATCAGTATCCCAAGTGGCACGGTGAGTCGATCGGTTTCTGGGACGGCGACACACTGGTAGTGCACACCGATCAGATCAAGGGCTGGAAGGGCGGTCTCACTGAGTTCACGGATAACCTGGAAACTGTCGAGCGCTATCGGCGTGTGGGCGACACCCTCGAGGGTGAGATCACGTTTTACGACGACGAGGTGTATGTTCAACCGGTTTTTTCGAAGCTCGCCTATGAGCTCGAGACCAACCCTCTCCCTTATCTTCGACCGCTTTACAATACCTGCACGGATACGAACGGACCCTCGACCAAGGTTTTTATGGACGAAAGAGGCGTCTTGAACGAGCGCCTGCCCGGTGATCCCCTCTATTGGGACGCAACGGATCCTCGTCCATGGAGCACTTTCATGAACACAAGCGAGCAAAGGTATAAGCAATATCTTGAGACGCTGTAGGCTTAGGGTAACTAGACTGATTAGGGTGGAGCGGTGTTGATTAGAGATTCAGGCGGAAGCGAGCGCTTTGTGCTTGCGCTGTTACTCGTAATTTTCGTCAGTGGATGCGTGCCAGGCGGTAACTCGACCACGGTGTTCGAGGGCGCGCGAGTGATAATCGGTGACGGAGCTACGGTCATCGAGGATGGGGCCATCGTCGTTCGGGATGGCACAATTGTGGAGGTCGGTGCTCGGGCTGCGGTCGAAGCGCCATCCGGGGCGAGCAGGATCGACCTGAGCGGCAAGACGGTCATGCCCATGATTGTGAACGTGCACGGTCACGTTGGCTACATGCGTGGCTCGGAAACCAGCAGCGCGCACTATAGTCGAGATAACGTTCTCGACCACCTCCGGCGTTCTGTCTACTACGGTGTCGGCGCGATCCAGTCTCTTGGGACCGACCGTGACGGAACCGAGATCGCAATCCGTGACGAACAGCGTAACGGTGTACTTGATGCTCCCGAGCTCGCTCTTCTGATGACGTCGGGGAATGGGGTTGTGGCACCGACGCCGGGAGCTACGAACGGAGGACCGTCGTTTGCTGCCGACGTCGTACTCGAGGCGGCGTCTCCTGAAGATGCCCGTCAACACATTCGCCAACTCAGTGGCGTTCGACCGGACATAGTTAAGATTTGGGTCGATGACCGGGGCGGAACAAAGAGCAAGCTCGAGCCTGATGTGTATCGGGCAGCCATCACTGAGGCGCACGAGCAGGGGTTGCGCGCCGTCGCGCATGTCTTCTATCTCGATGACGCGAAGGAACTCGTGCGATCAGGCGTGGACGGATTCGCGCATATGGTTCGCGCGGCGCCAGGTGTGGACGATCAACTCGTTGGGATGATCCGCGATGCTGATCTTTTCCAATGTACCGCCATGAGCATCCCTAAACGACTCGTTGACAATCTGTCGTGGATCGATGATCCCGCACTCTCTGAAACGGTGAGGCCGGAGGTCATCGACGAGTGGAGATCCAATCTTGAGGCAGCCACTCCTGAGGCGGTGCAGCGGACTAGAACCCAATACGCTGGTCTTGAGGCTAGCCTGAGACGGCTCCACGCAGGAGGTGCACGCATCGTCTTGTGCGCCGACACGGGGCTGTTAACTCAGGCCCCGGGGTTCACCGAGCACCGGGAGCTTGAGGCAATGGTCCAGGCGGGGATACCCGCCCTAGAAGCGATTCGCGCGGCCACTCAAACGGGTGCCGAAGTCCTTGGTCTCAGTGATCGCGGGACCCTAGCCGAAGGAATGCGCGCCGACTTCATCGTTCTCGACAAGAATCCCCTTGAGAGCATTGCTAATTCGCGCGAGATCTTTGCGGTATACCGAGACGGAAGTGCAATCGATCGGGATAGCTTGCGGGAGGACTGGATCGGCGGGCGCTAGCCGATCGACCGTTTTGTTCTAAAGCTGATGCTGAACCGAGTCTCAGTTGTGGCTTTAGACCGGCACAAGCACGGATACGTAGATCGCGGTTTGAATACAGCCCTAGAGTGCGCTAGTTTCGTGTCTTCTCATGAGTTGCACAGGGACTCGCACTTGGGGCATTAAAACTTTGAGGTGATCGAGATGTTAGCTCGTTCCGCTATTGCAGTGTTGGTCCTTCTTGTGGCTTTCGGTGCTTCCTCAGCATCGGCGCAGATACAGCCTTATAGCCCGCCAGAAACGGCGTCGGAGGGCTCGGACTGGACCGAGCGGATTGTAGATATTCTCCCTGAGGGGGTGGAGAGTCGCTCCGAAGCGAGGGAGCGCATCGTCGCTCACGTACCTGACCCTGAGAGGCACCCGGTACCGCGAACGTCATGGGACGGGAAGCCGGACTTTTCCGGCGTCTATTGGCCTAATTCGACACGGACCCGGCCGCCGGTGCCACTCGAGTCGATCTACCGTCCTGAGGTACGCGAATATAGAGAGGGCGGAGGGGCCGCGGTAGGCCTGATTGATTGGCGTGGTATCGATACCCCTCAGTATCACTGTTGGCCGAGATCGCCATCTGGGGGTTCGATGGCTGGCACCGTTCAACTCGTTTCAGCCCCAGGATACCTGCTGATGCTTGCCGAGGGCGTTGGTAACTTCCGGGTCATTCCAATCGTTGGCGAGAACGACCCACGACCGAGCACGTCGTACAGACCCTCCTTCCAAGGATCGTCGGTCGGTCATTGGGAAGGCGACACGCTGGTTGTCGAGGTGACCAACTTCAATGGCAAGCCCTGGCTTGGTCCAGCGGAGCCACCACCGGATCAGCTGCCACAGACTTCCTCCGACGCATTACGCATTGTTGAACGCTGGAGCCGGCCGGATGCGACGATCCTTGAATACAGCGTGGTAATTGAAGACCCGAAGATGCTCACAGCTCCATGGACTGGAGCGGTCATTCGCCGGGGCATTATGCCGTTCGACTCGCTCTTTGAGTCGCTCTGTTTCCTTGATCCCGAATTGGACACCCGACATCGTGAATTCGCCGAGGGTGAGGTGATGCAAGGTGGTGGCGGATGAGTAGATTTGCGATGACCATAGGGGCAGTCATGCTGCTCGGTCTGGGAGTAGCGGTGGGCCAGAATTCGTTTACCGCGCAGACCCAGTGGGGAGAACCAAACCTGGCCGGCGTCTGGAGGGCGGTGCCTCTGGGTGCTCGATCGGGAAGCGAGCCGTTCGATCTGGCGACGCTTGAGGGACTGTACACCCCTGAGGCGCGCGCACGGATGGAGGGCTTTTCGGCTGAGGATGATCCAATCCGGTTCTGTTATCCCCCCGCATTTCCGCGTGCTGCGATGTTAGGGCGCCCGATTCAGATTATTCAGAGCCCTGGGTTCACATTCGTCCTCACCGAGGCTTACCCTGTCTACCGGATCATTCCGACGACTGGAAGAGGGCACACCGAGCAGCAGTATTTGTTTCCGACCTACATGGGCGACTCAACGGCGCGGTGGGAAGGCGACACGCTTGTCGTCGACGTCACCTCATTCAATGGTCAAACATGGTTGGCGGGGTCCGACGACAGGCCAACGAACGCTAGCACAGGTGTGTGGTTGACCTCTGACGCGATGCACGTTGTCGAGCGATGGCGGCGAGTCGATGCCGATACGCTTGAGTATCGGGCGACGGTCGAGGATCCAAACTCGTTGAGGAGTCCCTGGGAAACGCCGACGGTCACTTTCGAGCGTCAGACGGTTGACAGAATCGAAGAGGTTTTATGCCAACAGGATGATTCGCCGGAGACTTATCTGGAGCGTCTCGGTTAGTCAGTTCAGCACTTGGGCGGCGGATGCCGCTGAAGATTTGAGGGAGACAATTATGGTGTGGAAGATAGTCGGCATCTTGGCGATGCTTCTCGGATTTATGTCAATGGCGGCACCGCTTTCAGCCCATCATTCGCGCGCAATGTTCGATACGGACGTGTTGGTTTCCGTCGAAGGGGTGGTCACGAACGTCGAATGGAGAAATCCGCATATGTGGGTCACTCTTGATGTGCCGACTGGAGATGGCACGATGGAGAGCTGGGGTTTCGAGGGCTCCGGAGCTGCGGCCATGGTGGCATCTGGGATCTCGCCGCAGATTCTCAAGGTAGGGAATCGGGTCAAGATTATCGCCCACCCGCCGCGGGACGAGACCACACGCACGGGGGAATTCATGGGCATGGAAGTCGATGGCGTTTATTACTCGCGAGGAACGGGTTCTAACATTCGAGGCGTCGGCGA
>Ga0315338_1004707_pt1 | contig 10508 bp, 10 predicted proteins | sample ASW8metaG_FD_204518 | JGI IMG/M metagenome (GOLD analysis project Ga0315338, IMG submission 204518) | Ammonia-oxidizing marine archaeal communities from Monterey Bay, California, United States - ASW #8 | ecosystem: Environmental > Aquatic > Marine > Coastal | place: USA: California | collected...
CAACATGAGGCATGAACGCCTTTCCACCCCCCAAATGTGTCAAATCTATGAATTTGATAAATCCAATGCGTTCAAAATCTTCACTTGCTAATTCGCCATGGGTAATTTCAATAGGAAGAACATCTCTTACCCAATTCCCATTAGAATCTATGCGGGCATCGGCAAGTCTATTTGTTTGTGCCGCAGGGATAAGATGTTTGCCAAGTGGAATAGAAATTCCGGGTTTAATTGTGTAATCAAAAGGAATCTTCGGAATTTTACTATCTGCGGCTTTTTTGACTTTCGCCATCCTACTTTCAAAGTATGGAAGACGGTTTGGTAAAATGTTGAAGGTGTTCGTGTATATCTTGCCTGTATATTTCGCCATATTTAATCACCTTTTTGTTTCAAAATCTTCTTAAAATCGCCTTCTTGTCTTGCTGTGGTGAGATTTGGGCGGTATTCTTCTTTCTTTCGGGAATCGGAATGACCTTCATTGTAGGCGTAGGAATATGCGTGAGATTCTGCATCCAAACAAGTAGGGCCAAAATACATACAATTTTCGGGGTCATTTATTTTACAGTATTTACACATTGATTCTGCGGAGTAGGATTCTGCACCAAGTCTTGTTTCATAAAATGGAAACTCCTTATCATGTTCCTTTTGGAATCTATAATTTTCTTTGATTTTAGTTCTTATCTCATCAATGTTTTTTTGCATCCAAACCATCTCGGAACAAGGGTCACAAGTATTGATATTAAGACTAACTCCCTTTGACCGTATGCCACATTCTGCACAGGGCATCCATTCGGTGTGATTAGAACAATTATCCATACCACACGAACAAGATTCCGTTTTTGAATCGGCGGAGAATGATTCATCAGTTTCAGCCATACAAGTTTGACAATAACAATTATTTCCGTGCCAATCAACGGCATTAGTGCAAGGCCAACAAGTCCATTGGTTGTATTCTTGAGGGGTGGAGGATTTGAGTTCTCCACAATCTCCACAAGTAGGTCGTTGGGATTCTTTCTTTACTCTAATTTCGCAACATGGGCAACCTGTTGTCTGTCCACAATGACGATGCCCTGCAACGGAACAAACGCCACAAATAGAAATTGAATCGGCGGAGAATGATTCTGCATTTTTCTCCACATGGTAAATACCTTGAGAATACGGGTATTCGTCATAGTTGGCAATATCAACCAATGAAAGGTAGGGGTTATCGTCACAAATTGCTTCAAGCGACCTTTTGTTCCATAGTTCCAAATCCTTTTGTTCCGCCTCTTCATACGAGTCAGCCTCAATGGTTTCCAACCTGTCCTCTATCATAAAATCATAAAGTCCATCTTTCAATTCCTTTTCCGTTCCTGTTGATAATATAAATGTCGGGAGGGGATATTCCGTAATTGGGTCAATTCGGCCCTCAAAACCATCCATTCTAACGGTGTAATTTTCATGGGCGGAGAATGATTCTGCATCCCACATTGAATGGAATCCACCATAGGGATTTTTATTTTTTGAAGGATTATCCCACAACCACCTATTTACATCACTCCATAATGTTTCGGAATTGCGAATACTCTCAAGTTTATTAACTATATCTATGGGTAATGAATCGTAATCATTTGCATTTCCGCCACTATCACGATAAGCCTTTAACACTTTTTCTTGGCTTTTGTATAGATTCCATGTTCCTCTTGCCTCAAAGGTTTCAGCATTCCTATCACCGAACTTATTTACAAGATAATTCCTATATTGTGTATCACGAATTGTTTTGACACCGAACAAACCTACGCCAACAATAGCGGCGGCAGTTAGACCGTCCTTCCAATCCATATTTTGTAATTATCGTTCTATCTATCTAAAGATAAGGATTTACTATTTTTCAAAATCTAAATTTTCAATTAGAAAGACTTCAAGACCCAATGTAATCGGCAGGTTTTCCACGATATTTGCAGGTGGAACAAATCACATCAATATAATTGTTGTTTAATAATAACTCAATATGCGTCCAAGGCAGGTCGCAAATAGATTTCGTAGGTGGGTCTTCCATTTGATATTCAATGTATAACTTGATAGGGTGTATCGCCATACTGCCACAATGAGGACAAGAGTTTTCGTGTATATTTAATATGTGTTCTCGCTTGCGTTCACGAAGGTCTTTTTTCCTCGTAGTATTTTTCTTAATCAAAGGCTCACGATTTTCACCGTAGTATTTAGGATTATACTTCGCCATGTAAGCCCGTTTCTGTTCGGGGTCGGAGTAAGGCATGAAAATATCTTGTCTTCCCTTCTATCTAAGCCTATGTCTTCAAGACCTCTTGATAACCAACATACCAATTCCGGCCACGATAGTTAGATAACCAATGATACGAGGAAATCCTTTGAAAAAATAACTAACAGAAATACCAACACCAATTACAACAATGGGAAATGAAGTTTCCATAGTATTTCTTTGTAAAAACGACTATCTAACATTGACCCTATATTAAGGATGTGGAATCTAAGATTGCATAAAAGCCATTTTAATCTTTTTATCAAAGCATTCCGCCTGTAAGTAATGCAAGGATTCCGGGAATTGCCGCTACTAAAAATTCCCAACGCATCTTCTTTTCTTCTGCCGACTCGGTTTCCATAGATTCTATATTAGATTTTACTTCGGCAATCTTTTCTTCCACTACTGCAATACGAGTAATCAACGGGGGCTGTCCATTTCCATGAATAATAGTTTTGTTTAATGAACTAATGTCTTCCTTCAATCTCCCCACTTCGGTTTCAATCCGAGCAATAACTATTTTACAATCTTGGGTTTCCTCAATGAAGGTTTCTAAAATCAAAGCGAGGTCTTCGGAAAATTCCTCAACAAGTTTTTCTGCTTCTTTACTCATTTGCGATACCATCCTTTGAAATAATTTTTAATTTTAATTGTTTTGCACTTCGGATAAGACAATCAAACCTGCGGATAGATAAATTACATAAAAATTGAACATTATCTGCCCGTTCCTCCGCAGAAATAATAGTGGATTCTATCGTCATGCAAGCCCCTTAGAACGAAATGCGTTAGCCCACTATCTAATGATTAGGGTTGAAAAGAATGTTACAGAAGGCAGGGATTTGAACCCTACGAGTTTCCCATATCATCGGAATCGTCACTCCTAATGGTTTCTTTACCTGTGCTTGTTTTACCAATCTTCCGTAATCTGTCCGACACGGATTCAGTATAAAAGGGTTTCTATTACTTTGCATTAAGAACGGTAGTAATTTCATCTATTAAACCTTGTGGAACATTCTTTCCTGTCTTAACAATTGTATATCCCGATATGGTAATATAAGTTTCGGAAGAGTCTGTTGGGAGATAGCAAGTGTAAGTCCCACCATTAACTTCAAACCTCCAATCGGGGTCGTGGTTTTCAAGTAAGTGCTTACTTAGATGCTCAAGCGGAAAATTATCCATCATAATTAACTATATGTTAAACAAGTATTTATACCTCAAGATGTTATTTTTTCCGTAGGTTCAAAATCAATTTCGCAAACATCGTTGTCACAAAATCTCTCAATAACAATTTCTTCTCCCTTTACCCTTCCAAAATTGAGTTTAGATAATTTACTTACTAAGTCTTTGTATGTTTCTTCTTCTATCGCTTCATAAGGCATTTGTTGATAAGCACCGGCTTCTAAACGAGGAAGGAATGAAACACCTTTTAATTGGTATTGGAAAATATCTAAAGCATTAGCAATTTGAGAGCCTTCGGTTTCGGGGTCAAATGTGACTGTGCATGAAACTTGATTGTCTGCCCAATAACGCTGTGCAAGTGCCGCAAGCGATAATTGTTCCCACATTGAAACCTCATCAAGAGTTCTAACACCTTCACCTAAGTCCACCGGAATATCAACAACAACGGTAGTATCTTCCGAACCAAAAGCGGGTTCAATTTTATACCCTGCCTTTTCTAACGAAGGAACGAGTGAAGAAGTTATACCAAGACGCATTCTGCGGATATAGTATCTTGATTCGGGGAAATGAATTCCGGGTGTTGAACCTGCAAGTAGTGAAACCGTTCCCGATGGTTTAATGGAAGTCGTTTTTATAGAACGAGGTATAGCCATCCAATCCGAGAATTTTTCATCTAACTTTTGAATGTGATGATAGCCTGTGTCCATCCATGTTTGTAAATCTCCCACACCACGATTTGCTATAAATTGAGCAATTCCCGACATAGAGCAACCAATTCTGCGATTTCGTAGCATCACTCGGTTAGTTTCCGCCCAATGAGTCTGTCCCAAAGTCACCGTTTTTGCATATAGATACGCATACTTCAAGGTATTTAGATAATCTTCTAATGAATCGTGATTAGTAGGGAATGTTTCAACAAGACAACACAATTCGTGTGATTCAAGAGTCTGTTCTAAACACGGATTTCCACCCATCGCTCGGCGGTCTTTGAAGTTAGGTTCATCAGCCATACGCCCATAATCTTGCATATTCTTTAGCCAAGCATAACCGGGTTCTCCGTTGATACGCACACGGTCTGCCGATGCGTTATAATCCATACCTATGCTTGCATATATAGAGTTATTAGAAGTCCAACCAAAGGATTCCCTGCGTGGATTGACTTCGTAATTTTTAAGGTCAAGGTATTCATCATTGTCAGCATCACCGAATACAATTTCGGCAGTTCTTCGGACATTACCCGATACAACACATTTTCCAATGAGGTTCATAATATCCACAATAGCGGTCAATGAAATAGGTTGCCCAATTTCTGCATCCAAAGCCTCTCGTATTTGAAGGTGTAAATCCATAAGTGGTTGTGGGCCGGAAGACTCGCCACCGAATCCCTTGATAGGGACACCTGCGGGACGAATTATAGAATAGTCAAACTCAATCTCTCCCGTCCCCATAGAATAGGAATCAAGTAGCAATCTTGCAGATTCAACCCACCCTTCTCTTGTGTCGGGGATTTCACATTTTTCTATTCTTCGTTGTCTATTTGGGCCTTTGAGAATAATTGACCCCGCACCCTTCGTATCAAAGCCAACACCGACTCCTAACATGGAAGCATCCATGAGAAAACAGAATGGGTTTGAAAAGTCTTGAACGATATTTTCTGTGGAAACAAATGCACAATTATTGAGGGCGGCAAACAATCCCTTCTCTTCTGTAATTGCCGTTCCCATAGCCCAAAGTCCTCGTCCGGGCGGAAGGAATTTCATATTGAAAATTCTATCATACATTTCCTGTGCAGTATGTTGTGCCTTCCAAGCATTCCATCCAAGACCGTGTAAATCTATATGTTTCTTTTGCATATTGAAAGTCCCTTCAACAACACGCTGAACGGTTTCCCACCATTGTTCATTTTTACCATCTGCTCTCAAACGAGAGTAGGTTCTGTTATAGACCAATTCACCTAATCCATTGAAACCAAAGGGGGCTTTCTTTCGTTTATATTTATTCACAAAATTGTCCGATAGGCGGAAGGGTCTGTCTTGATTCATAGTAATTCTCTCCAATGGGGGGCATCCCCGTAAGCAACAAAGTTCATTTGTTTGTGGGACTATCTAAATGTTAATACGGGTTTCAAATATATGTCTTCAAGACCCAATTGAATAGCCTTCAAGACCTCATTCCGCAATCTTGAGAAAAATGGTTTCATCCTTCTTAGATTTAGATTTAATTACTTGAATTTCTTTATCAGTTCGGAATCTTTGTGCTAACTGTCTTGGTGTTGGCACTTCTTTTCTTCCATTATCTTTCAATCGGACAATAATTTGCCTTGCGGTTAATTCTTCCATTAGTCCCATGACCTTCTTTGATGCTTCAAACATTGTTGGTTTCTTATTCTTCATTATTTCACTTCCTATGTGCGTGGTGCTATCCATCCTTTTAACTTTAATCCCGATTCTTTCCATTCGGTTTCCACGACAGAAGCGGCACTTCCCTTTGCACTAAATACGGTTTTAGCCGATGTGGTGGACATAAGGGAAATAAAATGGGCGGGAGTTATGTGAGTAATCAATGACTCGCCTTCAATATGCAAATCAATTTCGGAAGAAGGTAAATCAAGCGTCAATGTTTCATCATCCGATTTCGCATTAAGTGAAACCATTTGGACATTCACTAAGATTTCAAAGAGTGGGTCTTTTGCACACGAACCTAAAAATGCCTTTACTTGCTTCCATGGGAGGTTCATAGACCACTTGTGGTCAGTAGCAGGGGCTTTATGCCTTTTAATCAAAGATATGTTCTTACAACGCACTTTCTTTTGCACACCATTTGCCGATAGGGTTAGCCATGTAGGGTCGCCGGTATTGTATTCTATGGTGAGGGCATCCTTGACGACAAGAGATTTTGTCATGTCTTTTATGTCGGCAATCAAGATACCAATTTCCACAGGATGCGGTTCGTTGAAATCAAATACTTCGGCAGACGCTTGAGGGATTTTAACATCAAGCATAGCCGTATGGTCAGCATTGACGACTCTTGTTCGGACACCATCTTCATCAAAAACAATTAGACACATTTCAGTCATATTCTCCACAGCCTTTACAAAGGCTTTTGCCGTCTTTGCCGATAATTCCATCTTCATGCTATTTCCTCCCACCAATCTAATGACCTTTGAACAGTTTCACTTCGTTTTCTTTCACGAATGACTTCGGCTTTCTTGGGAGTCATACCCAATTCTTTATTGATGAATGCCTCAACCTTTACCCATGTTTTCCCAACCACGATTTTATTTTCCTTTGCCGAGTCCCATTGACTAAATAGGGATTTTAGATTCGGAAAGTGGTCATACAATGCTTTTGCTTTCTCCCGCCCAATGCCCGGAAGTGTTTGAATAAGATTGTGATGTTGATTCCGAGATGATTTAACGGCGGTGACAGGACGAACAAAATGTCCTTGCGTATCATCTTCCAATCTCAATTTGAATGAATTGATGTAGCGAGCCGTTTCGGTAATCGTGTCGGTAAATACCACAGGACAGACTTCAACGGAGATACGGTTTAGGAATGCACGGAAATGCCCCCAATCATCGGGGCTTGGTGCATAGAAGTCTTCGGGCTTGCCCTCAACGATGAGAGCGTAGTTATCATGGGATTCTATCATACGGGCTAATTGGTCTTGTAGCCTTTTACTTTTCCAAGCGTTTAATCCATCACCCCATGTTTTCCTCTCAAAGACCCAATTGATTTCACCACACTCAATGAGAATGTCGCCAACAGGTAATCTGCACTTCTCATCGTGCTTCAAAATGTGCGAAAGAAATTCCCCTTCGTTAGAGTCTATCGTGATACGACAGGGCATACCCTTCTATTGTGTTAAGCAGTATCTAAATGGTTGTATTCAAGACCTTCTTTAAGGTTCTCTTAAATCTCTTTCTTCAAAGAAGCATTCTGCTAACGCCCAACGCATTGAGGTTCTTCTCTCACAACCTTTTTCCGCCCTAATTTCAATAGCCCTCTTACAAACTCTCTTCCAACCTACTTTAAGGAAATTATCATCTTTCTCAACATAGACTTTGGGGAAGAACTCTTTGTATTCCGGTGGGTATGTAATAGTTTCAAACCATTCTTCAAGGGTTTTCTTAACCACTTTCTTTTGTCGCATAGGGATTCCTCCGAATGCTAAACTCTCGCTCAATTCTCTCCAACCTGTATCTTTCATTATTTCACTTCCGTTTTGTGGAATGGTGTTTTACCCCAACAGTCCATCCTACATTTCACAGGTAATAAAGGTTGCGATTGAGAAAAACGGAGATAAGTGAATTAAATACGGATTTAAGGCCCTGTCATAGTTAGACTATACTTCGTATAGTATAACTCATCGTTTTCAAACCAAATCCATAATGTCGGAAATATCTTTTTCCTGTTTCTTGTTAGTCCAAAGATTGAATAATACGATACCAAATGTAGTAATCGCTAATCCTGTTCTAATCATAGACATTTTGGTTCGCTTCTTAGATTCTTCTAATTCTTCGGATTCCATTACTGCCCAATCAAATTCGGGTATATTATTTTCATGGCAAATGTATTTCTCTCCACCATCACAGTATTCACACCATTTCCCATCGGGTGTTTTATCTTGACCATCACAATGACGGCATTCATCTTTCATCTCTTGGAAACATTTTTCGCACTTATCATACCTGCACCATTCACAGAATTTTGTAGTCCCTTCTCTTCCACACTCACATGATTTATCTTCTGCGGAAAATGATTCTGCTTCCAAAGAACAAACCTTACCATCATAGCATTCCTCGCAAGGCCGACTATCGGAGGATGGCGGTTCCCATCTATCACCGGGGTCGTAATCTGTCATTATCCAACCATTTCCACCACATCTATTACAGGATTCCATGTGTTCGCTTTCGGGATGATATTTGTCACCACAGGATTCACATATCGGATAACCTTTGAAGCAATCATCACAAGTCAGCGTTATTTCGTATTCATCTTCTTGTCTATTGTAGTTATCCCCTATTTTGAAAGGACTTGAACAATCATCACACTTCCCCAAACTACCTACAAAACATTCTTGACTACAATATCCCATTTTGTCATTTTCATCGGGGTCATCGGGGTGTATTCGTCCCCAATAGCCTTTTACGGGAGGAAACTCCGATTTTGCTTTATTTTTCCCGCAATAATCGCATTGTGTTGCATCCATTTCTCCGGCGAATGATTCAGCACCCATGCAACAGTATTCTGCACGGTCTTCTGCCTCTTCCATGCACTTACACCCTTCGCCTACATCGTCTTGCCACAATCTTCGGTCTTTTTCACAACCACCATGTTTTGCATCATTATGATAGAGATATTGCTTATCACAGGTGCTACAACGATACCCTCCATCAAAACCTGCGGCATCAGCACCAAATGATTCTGCATCAAAAATTGAAGGTGTTTCACTCCAATGGTCTTCTAATCCCTCATATTCGTTAAAATACACATACATATTTGCCAATGGATAAACCAATACCTGTGTGACTAATTTATAGCCACCCCACCTACTCCTTTTGTTTTCCACTTCCCATTCATGGTCATGGAGTGCCAACAAATCTTTATCAACAAGTGATGAAAGAACCTCACTCATTTTTGCTTTGGTGATATTACATTTTTTGCGTAATTCGGGTTCAAGAACATCGGAATATCCGGGTTCACTACCCCAATTGTATAAAAGTCCTTTGAATTTGGTCAAAACTTTATCTTCTAATGGTGTCAAATTAAACAAATCTTTACCACTCACAATTTTATTTGCTGATTCACGCCAAGGGGCTTCGCCTTCATCCCAATAACCATCGTCTTCATCTTCTTCGGCGGCATATCTTCCGCAATCGTGACATTTCCAATTGTTCCCGTAATCAATATCTGTGCTACCACAATGTTCACAAGTATGCTCTTGATAAGATGCAAAGGATTCTGCGGCCAATAAGGTTTCAGCATTATAACTCACTTCAACACCATACTTGTGATTTCTATTGTAAGAATTCTCAAGGTTAATTGAAATTGCTTTGGTGTTGTATTTGGCTCTCAATTTTTCCTCTAATTTTATTGCTCTTTGATTTGATTCGTAAGTAGGTTGAAAATATCCGGGTTCATAATCTCCGTCATAATGACCGTATTCAACATCCCAATCAGCAGAATGAACGAAAATATACTTGCTATATTCTAAGTGTGTTCTTGTTGAGTCGGTGTAAAGCATTTCGGGTGGGGACTCCAAATACTCATCCAATGTATCAGCCCTTAATCCCCCCGCACCATTCATTTGAAAATGATTCCAAACATCTTTGACAACCTTGTTAATGAGTTGGTTGGCCTTTTCTCCTTCATCTTCTGCGGCCAATAAGGTTTCAAGACCCTCCATTGTTGCGCCCGAAGCAATTCCTGTATCAATGGCTTTTTCAACAGGCGGTAATTTCTTAGATTCTGCTTGTAGCCATGCAGGTTCCTCATTACTCCAAAACCAACTGCTATACGAACATTTAGGACATTGAGGCTTGCTATATGACTTCCCTGTTTTCTTGATTATGCGAGGATTTTTGCCCCACACTAATTCACTACTCATTCCATACCAATCACAATTTCCGCAAGAAGCGGGTTCATCGTAAGGTTCTTCGGCGGAATATGATTCTGCCTCCATGCAACACCGTTCAGCACTTTGTTCTGCATCTTCCACGCACTTACAGTTTTCGCCTACATCTTCATCATACCATCTTCGGGCTTTTTCACAACCACCGTGTTTTGCATCATTATGATAGAAATATGTCTTATCACAATCGCCACACCTAAACCCACCATCAAAACCTTTGGAGGTTGCATTGAATGATTCTGCAAGGAATTCTAACCTGTAAAGAGGCTCTTTATCGTAGTATTTTGTGCTTTGTTGCACATTGGAGGGTTCTTCCCAAGATATGAGCAAGTTTAATCTGCCTACATCTCCATCTTCGTCCATTACCTTGTAAGATGTGCTAAAATGTTCCTCATCCCCGTAGGTCATATTGTTTTCAATTGCCCCATACAAACCACTT
>Ga0315338_1004708_pt1 | contig 10507 bp, 8 predicted proteins | sample ASW8metaG_FD_204518 | JGI IMG/M metagenome (GOLD analysis project Ga0315338, IMG submission 204518) | Ammonia-oxidizing marine archaeal communities from Monterey Bay, California, United States - ASW #8 | ecosystem: Environmental > Aquatic > Marine > Coastal | place: USA: California | collected...
CCGCGATGAAGCGCCGCCGCCGAAGCCAGCGTCGTCTTGCCGATACCCGGGGGGCCGATGAGCCGTGGCGCCAGCGGCAGGTCTTGTTCGTCCACGACGAGCCAGCAGGCCAGCAGGCTACGCAAGGATTCTGCCTGGCCCACCCATTGATGGTCGTTGGACACCGGATGCCCAAGGTGCAGGGTGACGTCGTCGATCTGGATGCTGGACGGTGAGGTTTCGCTGCGGCTCATGGGTGGTTGTTTCCCTTGGAATTCTGGTTGCCGCCGACCCGGGCCGTCGGTATCTTCCTGCCGCTCTCGATTACATCGGCCGGCTTCGTATCCGCTTGAGGACGTGGCCGGCTTGTTCGCGTACGCAAAGTTTGTAGGAGGTCGCAGGAGAAGCGATGAGCCACCAGAGTCGATTCTGGTGCCAACTCGCGGCGGCGTCACAGTTGGGTAAGAGTGGATCTGCGACGGCGATGAACCATCGCGCGGCTCGAACACGTCGGGGTCGAGCAGCCGGAGCTCAACTTACACTGCTTCGACCGTAACCTCAAACCTTGACGGCATAACTTCGCAGGCCAGAACCCCTCCAGGTGCGCGAGTGGTTCGACGACATCGACGTGAAAATTCTTGGATTGGAGACGGAATGTTCGACCTCGTGATCGGTGGCGGCACCGTCATCGACGGTACGGCCGCGCCCCGAAAGCGTGCCGACGTGGGCATCACACGCGACCGCATTACCGCAGTGGCCGACGATCTGTCCGGGGCCGAAGCTTTGCATCGGATCGATGCGTCGAGAAAGATCGTCGGTCCTGGTTTCGTCGACGTGCACAACCACTCCGACGCCTGGCTGCGCAAGATCCCTCACCTGGTGCCCAAAACCGCCCAGGGTTTCACCACCGAAGTGATCATGGCGGACGGGATCTCCTACGCGCCCGTCGACGAGGCTACCGCGCCGGAGTGGATTTATTACATGCGGTCCCTGAACGCTCTTCTCTTCGAAGAGTACGACGGTTGGCATTCTATCGCCGACTACATGGCTGGCCTGGACCGACGTATGGCGCAGAACGCGATCACCCACCTGCCGTACGCCAACGTCAAGACCATGGCCGCGGGCTGGGGCCGGGGTGTGCCGGATGATTTCCAGATGTCACAGATTCGCGCCGATGTGGAAAGTGGCATGTCCCAGGGCGCGGTGGGCCTGTCATTCGGTATCGACTATATCGCCCAGTGTTTCTCCACGACCGACGAGATGGTTGAAGCCTGCGCGCCCATGTCCCCCGACGGCCTCTACGTCACCCACGTGCGCTACAAGAAGGGAACACTGGAAGGCGTGCAGGAAGCCGTCGAAATAGGTCGTCGAGCCAATGTTCCCGTGCACATCTCTCATCTGAAGGGTACCACCCACCAGCAGATCGATGAACTGTTAACCTATATCGACGGCACGGCGCGCAAAGAGGTGAGCTTCTCCTTTGACGTCTACCCGTACCTGCCGGGTTCGACGATGCTCAACTTTCTGCTGCCGTACGATGTATGGGAGGATGGTCCCCTGCGCGTGTTGGCGAAGCTGCGCGACTCCCGCGTGCGGCGTGAGTTCGCACGCGGTCTGGTCACGTCGAGAACGAACCTCGACAACGTGCACATCGCCTGGTTGCCGGGCCGCGAGAACGAGCGTCACATCGGCAAACTGCTCTCCGACTATGTCGCCGAAATGGACAAGGCGCCGGAGGATGCTCTATGCGATTTGCTCATCGAGGAGAACCTCGCGGTTCTGCTCGTGTTCCACCACGGAGACGATGCGATGATCGGTGACTTCCTCGCCCACGATTGTTACATGATGGGCACCGACGGCATCTACTTCCCCGACGGCCGCGTGCACCCGCGGATGTACGGATCGGCACCCAGGCTTCTTGGTCCCTGCGTGCGTGACGCCAGGTTATTCAGCCTCGAGGAGGCTGTCGCCAAGCTCAGCGATCGGCCGGCGCGGCGCTTCGGCTGTGCCCAGCGCGGACAAGTACGCGAGGGCTGGTTCGCAGATCTCGTCGTGTTTGACGAGCCTACAGTCACCGATACTGCCACGTATGAAGATCCGCATCAGCTGCCCACGGGGATTGACCATGTCGTCGTCAACGGCACGCCCATCATCGCCGACGGTGTCGCCGTCGAGAATTTGGGCGATCCGCTGCCGGGACGTTCTCTGACGTTTCAGCCCTGATAGCTCCCATGAGGAACCCATGAACCGCCCCCCCGAACAGTTCGTCCGCGTCGAACCAGAAGCCCTTCGATCCTTCGCCTTTACCTGTTTGCAAACAGCAGGCCTGAACACACCGCACGCTGAACAATTGGCCGGCCTCCTCGTCGACTCGGACCTGCGTGGCGTACGCTCCCACGGCACTCGTATGCTCGGTGGGTACGCGAGGGTGATTGCCGAACGGCGCGCCAACCCCGACCCCGACATTGAGATTTTGTCGGAAACCGACACCTCCATTCACATCGACGGCGACGGCAGCATGGGTTACGCGCCGACGATGCTGGCCACGGAAAAGTGCATCGAAAAGGCCAAGGCGAAGGGGACGGCGGTAGGCGCCATCCAGTGCATCGGCCACTACGGGTCGGCCGGACATTACGTGCGCCGTGCGATGGCAGAGGGGCTGATCGGCTTCTCGGTGCAGAGCGCCAGCCCCCAGTATTACCCCACCAACGAAGGCAAGCGCGCCGCTAAGTACGGCAACCCACCGCTGTGCTTCGGACTCCCGAGCGACAACGAGCCGCCCGTCGTCCTCGATGTGGCGACGTGCATACTGGCAGACGATCAGCGGGGGGAGAAGTTCGAGGCCCTGGAAGAGATGATTCCGGCGGCCTTCTTCAAATCCATGGGCTACACCGCAGTTGGCACCGCGCTGGGGGGCGCTTTCGTCGGGCAGGCGACCGAGCGCGCGCGACAGATAGCCGAGACCTACCCCTTCGCTCGGCTGGGGGCAATGATCTGGCTCGTGGACGCATCGCTGTTCGTTCCCGGGGACATGTTCCGCGGCGCCGTGGACGACATGGTGCGTCTGGCACGCGAGCAATTAATCCCGCTTCGCGGCTACGCCGAAGCGACACTTCCCGGTGCCATCGAGCACCGACTCGAAGCGGAGTATCGCGCGGAGGGTATCAAGATGGACAGGCAGGAGAAGGAGCGGCTCACCGAGGTCGGCAATAACCTCGGCGTCGAAATTCCGTGGTAGGGATCGGAATCCGGCGGTAGGAGGTCAGCTCACATTTGCAGCGCTCCGTGGGCAAAGTGCCAGTCCTCAATCTGGTTGAGGACCGTCGCCGACGTCGGCAGACTGCCGTCGTCCGGCCGTCCCAGGTTCTTGTGGATGTCGGCGCGCTTCTCGGCGGAGCCATGCTCACGTGTGCGCACGAACTCGTTCCACTCCACGATCGCACCGGAGACGTCGCGATGGCCGATCCGTTCGCGGACCCAGGTCTCGAAACGCATGTAGGATGGCCGCGCCGCGTTGAGATGGTCGTTGACTTCGTCGCGATCCAAACCCAGCACATCGACGACAACACGTTTGTCGAGTCCTCCCCCCAGCCCCGGGTAATCGGCATGCAACAGTCCCGCTGCCTTGAGTAGCACCTTGTGCCAAGTACGTGGCAGCTGGCACACCCCGAGTGGACCGTAGTCGAGGGTGCTTACGAGGGGAACCACCCGCCCCCGCCACGAGTCGAGTTCATTGCCTGTCAGATCCCGCTCGTACCAGAAGTGCCAATCCTCCAGTTGATTGAGTATGACGGCGCTGGTGATACCGGCATCGCGGGAAAAGTTGAGTGTCCCGTAGATGTCGTCGATCTTTCCCTGTTTATGCACACGATCGGCGATGAAGCCGTTCCACTCGTCTCGGAGATCGGCGGCGGGCGCCCCCACCTGCTCTATGACCCAAGCCTCGAATGTCAGGTAGTCTAATCTGTGCTCGTGGATATGCGACAGGGCACGAGCCTTATCGAGGCCGAGACGATCGAGAACCATGCTGTCCAGACCACCTGTTGCCTCCGGGTAATCATCGGCCAATCGCCCGGAGGCATTGAGAGAAACCTTCCACCAGGTACGCGGCAGCTGACACATCCCGAGGGGGCCGTAGCAGAGACTGCTGACGAGGGGAATCATAACGGATCACGCTCCTGGTCAAAGAAATTGGCTGGCAGGTCATATAACACCGTCGGTGTGCAGGCGCTGAAGACGGGCAGCATCCAAGCCGAGCCAGCCGCTTAGGATATCATCGGTGTGTTCCCCGAGTTCCGGTGCCCGGGAAACGGCGCGGCATGCCGTCGCCGAGAACTTCAACGGCGGTCCGGGGACAGCCACGTCCCCGCCGGCGAAAAGTTGCCGCTGCAGCAGGCCACGATGCTGCACATGCGGGTCGTCGACGACGCGGGCCACATCATTTACCGGGCCGCAGGGTACTCCCGCCGCCTCCAAGTCTCTGAGCCAGTCATCGACGCGGCGCCTAATGAAGACGATGGCCAGTTCGGCCTCGAGTTCGGCGTAATGCTCGGTGCGCGCGGCGTTGTCGACGAAACGTTCATCCCCGGCCAGTTGGCCGAGGCCGAGGACCTCACACAGTTGTCTGAACAGCCGGTCGTTGCCGGCGGCGGCGACGATGTAGCCGTCAGCAGCGGCAAAGAACTGGAAGGGCGTGATCGTCGGATGTCGCGAGCCCAGAGGCTGCGGAGGCTCGCCGGTGACGTCGTTGCGGGCGATGGCGTTCTCGAGCAGGGAAATCTGACAATCCAGCATCGACACGTCCACATGCTGACCCTGCCCCGTGGACCGCGCTCTTGTCAGTGCCGCCAATACACCAATGACACAGTACAAGGCGGCACTCAGGTCCGAGGTCGATGCTCCCACGCGCACCGGCGGTTGCCCCGGAAGCCCGGTGATCGACGCCAGGCCACTCATGGCCTGCACGATGACATCGTAGGCGGGTCGATGCGAGTACGGGCCGCTCTGGCCGAAGCCGGAAATCGACGCGTAGACAAGGCGCTCATTGCGCGCCTTGACGGTGTCGTAGTCCAGTCCGAAGCGAGCCATGCTGCCCGGACGAAAGTTCTCCACGAGCACGTCACAGCGACTGGCCAGTTCGAGGGCGAGCTGCCGTCCGGATTCGATGCGCAGATCGATCGTCACCGACTTCTTGCCCCGGTTGACGCTGAGGAAGTAGGCGCTCGCGGTGACTTGCCCCGCGTCGCCGCCCACGAAGGGACCAAAACCCCGCGACTCGTCGCCACTGCCGGGCAGTTCGACCTTGATGACCTCGGCACCGAGGTCGGCCAGCATCATCGTCGCGAAAGGTCCCGCCAGAACACGGGTGAAATCGAGGACGCAGACGTCTGCGAGCAGACTCTGCTGGCTGCTGTCGGCGCTCATGCCGGCCCCGGCAGGAGCGCGGCACCCTCGCCCGGAGTTGCAACGCTGCGCTCCAGATCGAGCGGCGGCAGTCCAAGCTCCTCGCTCACGACGCGCTCCAGCGCTGCCCGCTCTTCTCCCTGCAGGAAACGACGCGAGATCAGACCGCCCACATTCCCCCCCCAACCGGCGCCGAGGCGCTGAATGGCGCCGGCATCGGCTCCATGCGTGAGCAGGAATCTGTTGAGCGTGGTCACCACCCTGTCGTAGTCATCCGTCATGCGGCCGTACCCCCCGGAAACGAAGGCAAGTCGGGCACGAAGGTCATCGTCGGGCAGACCTGCGAGGGTACCCAACTCGCCCTCAGTGACCTCTGTGTCGTAGTCGCCGGCATGTGAGATCCGCACCAGCTCGAAGGCAGTCGAAACATCGCCAGCGGCAAGGAAATCAACCACCGCCGCCACACGATCCTGTTCGGCCAGCCCGAAAGTGAACCGCCGGCGCAGCCGCACCGGGAAGTCGGGCGTGATGCGGGGAAATTTGTCGCCAATGTCACGTGTGCACATAGCGGCATATTCCGCAGTTACGCCAGCAGCCCCTGCCCGGCTCTCCATTTCAGCCAGTGTTGTCGACGCCGGAACAGCAGCCAGCAGCTCGCACAGCTGCGGCGTCGTGATGCCGAGCCTCTCGGGAGTGATGTCGCGAATCAGGTCGATGCGCTGGCGGAAATCGGGCACCAGGCTCTCCCACCCCGGGGCCCCCACTTTCGCCGGCAGCAGAACATCACGCACGAACCAGGTTCCCAGTGGATAGGCCAGCACGGTCTCCTCTTTGCCGGCCTCGTCGTAGACGCGAGGCACACCGCTGTCCAGGATCACGGCGACGTACTCCGCTGGCAGGGGCGCGGAACCGCGCTCGAGCGCCGGGAGCACGCCCACGCTGACGAGCTGTCCTGTCTTACCCAGCACCATGCCGCCGTGGTCGGCGGTGCCGCCACGGGTGCCGCGGATCCATTCGGAGGTGCCGATTCCGTCGATGGCGTCCGCCCAGCTCATGTCGACGCCGGGCGCGACGCCATGCAGCCCCAGGTAGGCCCAAGCGGTGGAGATAACGAGAGCGGACGAGGAGGACATGCCACCGCTCGGCGACACGTTGCTGACGATGACGGCATCGATGCCGCAGGGTGAGTGGCCGGCCAGTTGCAGCCAGCTAGCCAGGTAGACGAGGCTTCCTTGCGGCAGAATGCCCCAGCTGTTGTCGAAGCCGGTCCCGGTAGACCGCTCGCGCTCGGCGCAGACGTGTCCGGCGTAGTCGAGCAGTGCCTGCCGTGAGGCGATCGGTTCCGGCGGTGCCAGATCCGACAAGTGGAAGTCGACCGGCTCGAATATGCGCTCGCCAACCTCCTCGTCCCAGTAAAGACTGCGGAAGCGGGCCGTGTCGTCATCACGCGCCGCGGCGATGGTCACCGTATCGCATCCGCGAACCGCCAGGCGCAGGCTCGGCATGCCGCCGTAGTCGATGTGCATACCGACGATATTCATCTGCCCCGGACAGCGGGAGATCACCACAGGCCGTGACTCGCCTTCCTCCGGATAGGCCTGTGCGAAGCCGTCGAGAGCCTCGAGCAGTCGCCGACGCCAAGCGGAAGCCTGGTCTCCATACAGCGACTCCAGCCGTAGCCAGAGCTCTCCCTCTTGTCGTGAGAGGGCGTCCCGCCAACGCGACAGCGGCACAGCGCCGGGCGGTCCCATACCTACTCGAGGGAGGCGACGTCGATCGCCTCCCAGTCGACGGTGATCGTGCCGCCGTAGGACACCGGGCTCGTCGACAGATCGATTGTCACGTCGACAACGATGGGCCCTTCCCGTTTTCCGTCGCGAAACGGCAGGTCCCCCTTCACAGTGATAGGCGATGCCAACAGGTCCATCGTCAACTCGCCGTCCACGAAGAAGAGACCATCCGGAGATTACTCCTCGAAGCGAAAGATGTTGCCTTCGACGACATCTGGCCGCCCCCGGCCACCGTGTCTCCGCCGACGAATCGTGACGTTGTCGGGATTCTGATCATGCCTGAGGGCGCACTCGCTGCAGTCGTTGCGGCTGATTGGTAAGGATGCCATCGACACAACAGTCTATGAGGCGGCGCATCTCCTCTTCCTCGTCGGCGAAAAAAGGATTCACCTCCATACCGTGAGAGTGGGCATCGACGACGAGCTCCCTCGTCGTCACACCGTGCCCGGGCTGCAGGATGCGGCAGTCGATGCGCGCACTCCGTGCCACGTAGTCGTCGATGGGGTGGACCGAGAGGTTGCAAATCTGCAGCGACGGCTCACGCTCCCGAGCGCAGGCCAGTGTCGGCTCGTCGGACGCCATGAAGGCGTTGCCCAGCCGGTTGTGCGCAACCAACACGTCGACGACCCCCTGAGCTACCTGCTGCCGATCGTCGTCGTAGGCCTTCACGTGAACGTTGAGGCGTACGGAATCCGGGATCAGAACCAGGGCCTCGTCGAGGAGGAGAAAGCGTTGTCCGGCGAAGCAGGGATCGAACCAGCTGCCCGCGTCCAGGGCCCGGATCTGCGCCGTCGCAAGTTCGCTGACACGTCCGTTGCCGTCGCTGGTGCGGTCTACTGTGCCGTCATGGACGATGATGAGCCCGCCGTCGGCGCTGCGATGCACGTCGAGTTCGATGCTCTCCACCCCAAGACGGATCGCCTCGGCGAAAGCCGCCTCCGTGTTCTCCGGGTGAGTGCCGGATGCGCCTCTGTGTGCGATCACCGCAGGCGGTGAATTAAGAGTTTCCGGGGGTACTGCTCCCAAAAACTCCAGATCTTGATTGTTGGCCTTGGATGGCTGAATCATTCGTGGATCTCTTCGTGGGCCTGGGTGTATCTCTGCAGGGCGGCGAGGTCCAGGTCGCATCCCAGTCCAGGTTTCTGTGGCGTGGCTACCTGGCCGTCGACGAATTCGATGGGCTCGAGGATGAGGTCGTCCTCTCGTGTCCAGCTGCCGACGAAGTCGGAGGCCATGGTACAGTTCGGCGCCAGCGCCGCGGCGTGGATGTAGGACGTGTCGATGATACCTAGGTCGTTTCCCGACCCGTGCCAGCAGGGCATGGCGGCGGCAGCGGCGATATGCGCCAGATCCGGCATGGCTACCGGGCCGGAGCCCAGGTTGAAGCAATCGACACAGCCTGCCTGCAGGGCCTGCAGGATCTTCGCGCCTGAGCCAAGGTGCATCGCGACGGGGGCTTCCACTTCCTCGTGAATACGGATCCATCCTTCGATATCGGATTTGGGAATCGGATCCTCGAAGACTTCTACATTTCCCAGCGCCACGAGCCTGTGTGCCAGTTCAATCGCCTGCTCTGCGGTGTGGAATCGCTCGTTCGGGTCGACGGTCACCTTGAAGTCGACGCCACCCACATCCCGCATCGCCCGCAGGCGTTCCTCCATCGGCTCCTCCAGCCTGCACTTGATCTTGACACCGTGGAAGCCGTGCTCGAGGGCACGTTCTACACTGCGCTTGCCGTCCTCCGGAGTCTGCTGTCCCATCCAGTAGTCGGCACGCACACGGGTACGCACCGCGCCGCCCAGCAACGCGTGCACCGGTTGCTGTCTCCCCTTTCCCACCAGGTCGAGAACCGCCATCTCAAACGCGTGATACGCAGGGCCGGTGCCGACATCGGCAGACAGCTCGGCGACGGCGAATTCTCTGTCGAGGGGGACGGCGAAGATATCGCGCAGGCACAGCATCTCTGGATCACATCCCAGCAGCAGGCGTGCTCCTTGCTGTACCTGCTCTAGTGGTACACCGCGCCCAGTCTCGCCGACGCCGATCAACTCGGTGTCGGTGCTCACTCTTAGAATATGCTTCGGCACTTTGTCCCATCCCGTTTCCGGTACGTATTCCGGACTGTGCACACGCCCCGGAATCGTCGGGACCACGACGGTCCAGATGTCGACGCCGGTAATCTTCATGCGGATGGATTCACGTGCGGACAGTCCCGGACAGGCCCCGGAACCAGCATCGTGCCGACGGCACAGACGACAAAGTTCAACCCCAGGCCGACGACACCAGCGTGGAATCCGACGACCCGGGTTATGCCCATCGCCGTCAGTCCAAGGGCCACCGCCAGGCCGGTGAGCATCCCGGCCAGCACGACGCGCGAACTCAGTCGCTTCCAGTAGAGACCCAGGAAAAAACAAGGCACGACCTGAATGAGCACCTCGAACTTCAGCTCCAGCAGACGCACGAGGGTCTTTTCGGTTCCGATGGCGATGACGACGAGGAGGACGACGACGACCCAGGAGACCCACTTGCCCACCCGAGTCAATTCCAACTGCGTACTGTGTGGACGGAAGTGAGCCTGGTAGACGTCGCGGGTAAACATCGACGAGATGCTCAGCAACGCCGAGTCGGCCGTCGACATGAGCGCCGCCAGCGCCGCAGCGAAGATGACGACGACGAGCCAGTATCCCGCCACCGACTGCTCCATGATCAGGGCGCACAGCCGTGCCAGCACCTGGTCGGTGTCGACACCCTCGATGCCGGGGATCACGACCCGCCCCGTCAGACCGCAGAGCAGGGCGATGAGTGTCGTCGTCAGCGGCATGAAGGCCATCACCGCCAGAGATCGTTTCAACACGCGAACGTTGCGACTGGCGTAGAGCCGCTGAATGGCCTGAGGGTAGATGGCGGCGCCACATCCCAGCAGTAGGCCAAAGCTGATCCATGTATTACACGTCTCCAGTGCCGGCACGGTAACCATGGCGGGCTCGCTGACACTCAGCGTTTCGACGACGTGGGTCAGCCCGCCGCCGAGGTCGGGGACGAGAAACAGGAGGATGGTGAATCCGATCAACAGCACGACGCCCTGGATGACATCCGTCCAGGCGACGGAACGCATGCCCCCAAGCGTCTCATAGATGACCATGATGACCGCCAGTGCGACGATGCCGTACGGTGCCGGCACCTGGCCATCGGTGATGCCCTCGACGGCGGCCCCCATCGCCTTCAGCTGAGCCAGCGCATAGTTGCCGAGGGCGTAAATCATGACGATCGTCGCCAGTAATGTCAGCACGGGAGAACGAAAGCGATGGCGGATGTAGTCGCCGGGGGTGATAAAA